>Ga0116230_10007029_pt1 | contig 11122 bp, 5 predicted proteins | sample S1TSphfallax_3_FD_88678 | JGI IMG/M metagenome (GOLD analysis project Ga0116230, IMG submission 88678) | Host-associated microbial communities from peat moss isolated from Minnesota, USA - S1T2_Fd - Sphagnum fallax MG | ecosystem: Host-associated > Plants > Peat moss > Unclassified | place: USA...
ATATATATATGTTTTTCTTTTTTTGCATACTTATTCCTCAACTGTTGAAATATTGAAAAATTCAATTTGGAACTGGAGAACCTTGTTTTCCAAAACAAATAAAAGTTGGGCAAAGAAGTGTGGAACATATTAGAGTCAGGCGATTAGGGGGCGAGAGCGGCCAGTTTCGGCATAATAGGGCATCAAACTCATAACTGGTAATGAAAATTTTACAGAAGGAAATTTCCTTACTTTGCAGATACGACTAGAAGAGGGGATAGGGGGCGAAAGCAAAAGGAGACAGCGGGTGAAACAGAGGGTGACTTTACGGGATGATAACTCTCTTGTGTACATATTCAGTAGAAGTTATAATATTAGGTGCAGTATTCAGCTTGTGCAGAAGTTAGAAAGCTGAAAAAATTGCACATTGAATGATTGGAATCTGCTTGAATGTATGTATGTAGCTCTTATAACTCTGCAACTAACTGTCTGTCTGTGTGTCTGTCTGCCTGTCCCGACTCTGTGTTTGTGGAGCAGATCAAAGAGTGGAAATTGTGAGAAGAATTTTGTTGTTTTTTTCTGCTGCAGCGAGAATTTTTTTGTTTTGTTTTGGGGGTGTGTGCTCTGAAGTTGTTGTTGTTGCTGCTGCTAATAATTCGAGTGACCTTCGGATGCTCCACTCTTGTAACTTCTCACGTTAAGGAAAAGGTTAGAACTTGTGATCCTAGCTAGCTTGCAGTGTAGCCTGTTTTGATCAGATTGATCAGTGCAGCTCATGGGGATCAGCTGGTGATCATGGTGATTGTGAAAGCTAAATAGTAGTCTCTGGAAGTTCTCATAGCTGACTAGTGTGATCAGGCTGAAAAATCAGTTTGGAAGGAGTTTGAGTACCTAGTTCTAGCGGTGTTTATCTTCAGGTACGTGGAAGGAGCACAAGAACAAGAAAGGAGAATAAAGACTTGAAGGAAGAACGTCAAGAAACAAGAACTTAGGACAACAAAGAAGAAGAAGAAGGAAGGAAGGAAGGAAGAAGAAGAAAAGGTGGTTTGGGTTAAGGACTCAGCAGTAGAAGCAGGAAACTAGTGTTGGAGCAATCTTGGTGTGCGAAGGGAAAGAGAGTAGTACGATGCAGTTGGAAATGCAGGAGAATGGAATGAGATCACTAGTGATGGGCGCGAGTTCCATTGGTGGTATGACGACTAGTAGCACATGGACCAGTTTAGGATTGAGTGCAGTGGAGGAGGAGGAGGAGGAGGAGATAGCCAGACTAGGAGCTGCAGGCGTTGTTGTTGTTGACGTTAATGTTCCGTGCTACAGTAGGAGGAGCAGCAGCAGGAGGCAGTCTCCGCCGGTGCAACTTGACTTGCTTCCAGGCTGCTGCACGATGAGATCCTCTGCGCATAGCTCCGAGACAAGCACTCCCGCGCCGTCTTCCGTCACCAATCCCTGCTTCTCATGGCAGATGCTTGCATCCAGGACAAACTCAGGCAGTGCTGCAGGTGCGTTCAATGTAACAAGTCTCTTAGTGTCTCATGTCTTGCAGCTTGCGGGGGAGGCCAGTCTGAAGACTTTTTTCTGCAAGAGTAGTTGTGGGGGTTTTTTTTTTGTGCTCAGATGATGCTCTTGCCAGCTGCCTGCGGTTCAAGGCTGGATCAGGTTTGACATTGCGGGATCCGTGCTTGATTGCTTTGTGTAGGCGGTTACGTCGATGACGGCGAAGTGGAGACTTACTCTTCTGCAGCAGCGCCTGAGCATCATGGGGTTACAAGGAAGTCTTACAGGGATATCGATATAAATCAACTACCTTCTGCAACTACCGATGGTGGTGATGAATTAGGAGCTGTTGTGTCGACATCGCCAGAGAGCAGCATAGGCATGATTAAGCGGGAAAGATCAGGAGTGCACGACGTATTTGATCATCTGCAGGAGAAATCTGATAGAGGAGGAGGCTTCGAGTTAAGCTCCAGAGCTGGTACTGCAGCAGCAGGAGCAGGAGTTAGCGACGACGATGAAGATGGTGGAACCAATACTAGAAAAAAGCTTCGTCTTACCAAGGAACAATCGGCTCTTCTCGAAGAAAGTTTTAAGGATCATAGCACTCTCAACCCGGTAAGAATTCTATACCACATGAGTAGTCTCTATGACAATGATCTCCACTTCCTGCAAACATGTTGATCACGATCTTGTCAGGAGAATATCATGTTGTGCTGTAATGAGGATCCTCGTCATGAAGAAGAATACCTTACAGATCAACTGGATTTGTCAAAAGTCTGAAGTCTGAGATCAATACATGGATTTGTTCTTTCAGAAGCAAAAGACGGCATTGGCAAAGCAATTACATTTGCGTCCTCGGCAAGTGGAAGTGTGGTTCCAAAACAGAAGAGCAAGGTGTGTGTCCTTTGCATCACCTAGCAAGCTTCCCAAACTACTCACCTAGGAGCTCTTGGATGCTTCCTTCCCTTGTGGGAAAATTGTCTAACTTCACCTCCGAGAATTTTAGACTAAAAAAGCAAGTAGCAAGGAACTCTGCGAAGACATTAGGAGTTTTGCAACATTCTCAGGGAGAGGCATATCCACAGGGGAAATTCAATCATGCCATGATCTAGAAGAGTACTGTGAACCAATGTCATGAGGGAGTTATACCAAAGCTTCTTGTGGCGGCCGGCCGGGACTAGAACTGTAGATTCAGAAGTACTGAATCTTATTATGATCTGAAGTTCGACTCTTGTTTTTTTTTGTTTCTCCTACTTAATTGCAGGACAAAGCTGAAACAAACGGAAGTGGATTGTGAGGTGTTGAAAAGATGTTGCGAGAACTTAACCCAAGAGAACCACAGACTACGGAAGGAGTTACAAGAGTTGAGAGCGCTCAAGCTGGTCGCGGCACCGCCCCCCCCGCCGTATCATGTCCAGCTAGCTGCTCATGCACGTCACGACTTCTATAACAACATGCCACTACCTGCTGCTACGCTAACCATGTGCCCATCGTGTAAGAGACTAGGCAAGTTGTAGCTGCTGTTGCTGCTGCTGTAGTTGTAGCTGCCTTCTGGCTAGAGACTAGACTTCTAGAAGAGACTATAACCACATGCAGGACTCGCGTGCCGCTGCTTGTGCAACTAGCTTGTTGCACATCCATGATGATCCACACAAAAAAAAAGGGGAGGATTGCAAACTGTGCAGGATGATCAGCACAAAAGGCCAGAGCTACATAACTAAATCCTAGCTATTGCGGATCTATGGTTTCCCTGGACATCAGTTGGTGTACAGACTCCACATCATGCGTTCTTTACGTTGAATCCGTGATCAGCACCTACACGGCCTACCGTCACAGAGGAAAACTGAAATGTGCATACTCCCGATCTCTGCATCCTGGCAGCAACAGATCTTGTGCACATATTGCAGTTCTAATTAGTGTCGCTGCTAGCTGATGGGACTCTAGCTGCTCTCTGCACATTTCGCAGCTACAACTATAATTGCTGCTAGATTGCAGGAACTCTTGATGTGCACATATTGCAGCAGCGAGCTAGCTAGGCAAGAGGTGTGGAAGATGTAAACCAGCTTCACTTATTTGAAAATTTTGTTCAATCTGTGCACACCTCATATGTACAACAATGTATGTAGGTTAATAGTCATGAAACACACACAATGTTTTTCCCAATGGGCTCTGAGCTGCTCCACCCCTTGACTCGTAGAAATCTTGTAGACTATGTGATCTTCCCAAAGTTTGCACACTGTCCCCAACAGATGTTATTGTATTTAGTGGATTTTGCAGGTGCTTTTCATGCCAAACCATCAGCAGCAGATTCAAAGTGAGTTCTAATTTTAATTATTGAGGACTAATCTGAATAAGCTTTGTGAACAGATCAAATTAAGATGTGAGTTTGGAAGAGTCAGGATAGCAAGCTATACACTCTTGATGATTGAAGCCGCCTAATATACTAGGGTAGATGGCTACCCAGCTAATATTGTGGCAAATTATGAGGTCCTTTAATTTGCAACCAAGTTATGAATATTTTGGGGCCACAGTATTATGGCCAATGTGAAGATCTTATTAAGATGATGGATAAGATAAATCCTTCCAGCTTTGAGTATATTTGGATGGATATATCTCTGGGGGATTCATCTGAGGAGGAAGGAATTAGGGCTCATAGTTTGGTTGATGGTTCAAAGGGTTTTGAATGGTGACAAAGCACTAAACAGGAACAAGTATTAAATGCAGCATACTAAATATACAAGTGCCCAACCCAAACGTGTTCTTCTTTGGGGGGGGGGGGTTGGAAATATACTCAAGTTGTGATAAACTTTCATTGATATCTCTTCCAAAAGAAAAAGGGGAAATAAAGTTAGAAGCACAATGCAGCAATGGTTAAGAATCAATTCTTTGGTGACCCATTGATTAGAGAGCAAGATCAAGCTGGAAAATATTGATGCCTGCATGTCCAATGGTGGCAGCTTCATGACTGGCAGCTTTTCAAGAGGTCAGGTGTGTGTGCTTTTAGAAGAATCTTCTATTTATAACTGTCTGAAAATGGAAAGCTAGTCTTTACCTCCATAATCTGAGGCTTGATCTTCTGGGCCATGAACAGCTTGACATCCTCCTCTGTTCAGCAGCAGTTGCTAGCTGGCTAGCTAGCTACTAGCTACATAGTAAGCCTAGCCTAGTAAGGTTCTTCCTCAGCTGGTCTTGTTGACTGAGCTTGACCAGTTGTGACACCAGTGTAGTCATTTGGACTTGGCTATATTTCAGGAGTAGACTACATACATATATGTCTAGTATGCATTTTTGGGTGTTTTCAACCCACAGTCACTTGCAAATTAGTGGCCCACCAGATCCAATCCCCCATCCTCATTGAAGAAGCTTTGCTATTGGCTTCATGATGTTTTCCTGGTAAGGTACATTACAATCAAGATGTTATTATCCAGAAATAGGTACCTACACTGGAAGCACAACACTAGTAATGCTAGCTTGTAGTGGTTGTGTGCCTTATGTCCATTTTCCAAAGAATGGGTGTTTGATACTCCAAAATTAGTTTTAAGTGTTTGTGTCTGGGACACACAAACACACACCACAAGTAACAATTCTCTAAGGATCACCATGGATATGTGGGATAATTTAGTTTGATTTCTATTACATAGCTGAGGGTGGGTGGATCCAAAGATTTTTTTTTTTAATTCTAATAATTTTTATTGTGATTGGCAACCAAATTGAGCCAATCGCATAAAAGTTTAGCTAAAAGTTGGATACTCTGGACTGTCCATTTGGCCCACTTTATGTAGGTTGAAAGAGTAGGACTTTGGACAAGGAAAGTGGGATAAATTGTGGGAACAACATTGGGAACATGTAACCAGACATATGAGATAAAAGTAAAGAACCCGGGGAGGGGGGGGGAGCAAATTGCAAACACAATTAGGAACTTTGTTGGGAACATATGAAAAACAAATCACCCACCAACCCTAAAATATCTTCAAGTTCCCCTACTCCCACTGTGAAAGGGAAAAAAAAATTGGTTCTGTTCTACACTTTACTCTTGGATTCCTTAAAAAAACACATTTTCCTAACTGTGTTCAGCATTCCTTTTTGGCCTAGGCTAATAATGCTGGCAGCAATTTGACACCAGGATAAACAACATTCACAACACACCAAAGAAAAAATGCTTGTTTAACTTACCATGTAAGTGTGAAGACTCACTTGGCTTGAAGTGGAACCATTGGGAAATAGCATACACCTTCACTAGATTGTTGGCACCTAATGCGGGAATTGGAGTGCAGTGCCCAAACATCAAATACTTTTGTTGCCTTTTCTGTGGTTGTAATTAATATTTTATTAAGAACCTCTGTATCTGGTTTTCCCAAAAATTTCCAGAATCTCAAAACCTCCAATTTGAATTCATTAATATTTTCAGAATCAAAAGAACCTCCAGTTCCAGGTTTTCCAAAGAACTGACAATTCCCAAGAAAGACCCAACAATTTAAGGTAGTTTCTTTGACATGGTTCTTTGATTTTAGAGACCCAGTTGTTTGTAAGGGTCAAAATTCCAAACAGATTGTATGTTTTCGGAGAACTGCCAGTCAAATAAATGTCAGTGTGGGTTCTTCCATTTTTTGGAATCATCTGTCAAGGGTATAAATGTACCATACCCTTGTCTACCCAGTTAGCCAGTTCCAAGTTCCAAAAAGTGAGAACCTCCCAACACTGGTTGTAACTTGCAAACGGTGTTGTGAAAATAAATTAGTCGGCTAGATTCACCCTTCAGATAACCAGTTAGACAAGAACACCTAAACCCAATTTACTTGACTACATTTGATTTCAACAAGTGTTGTTGCGGGCTAAACATTTAGCTGAATTTATCTGAATATTTTTCCTTCAGATAAATTATTCATTTAATTGAAATCTTGTTCTATGGATGAAATACACAGTTTTAGTAGGATATAGGAGCAAATACCTTAAGGAATTAAGGAAAAAAGGGAGGATGTGAAAGGGAGCAATCATTAAGGTCCCAAAGGGATGCAACTGCATAGATGATTAAAATTTTAAGTCATCTATTCAATCTATTTAAGTCATGGTCATCCTATGTGATTTTGATCTAAACATTTAATACAAATACTTAAAATATAACATGCTAATTATAATAAATGTATAATTGATATTACGTTCAGGCCTACACAAAACCTTATTCTATTGAACATTAATAATAGTGTCCTTTTTTATCATTTCCATTGGTACTCGAAAATTCTTAGAAACCTAGCAAACCCTATTACACATTGATCAAGATAACTCAAAAAAAACATTCAGACAACCAAATCCAGTAATTTTATTGACTATGCACACTACACACAAGTCCATTCAACACCCTTTTGTATATTAAGGTGGATAGGCCATGAGTGAACTCAGAGGAGGTTGAAACCTCATATTCTTCTTTCACTTCTTAGCTAAATGAACATTTGTAGCCATTCACCTAGCACTTTAAATGCCACAAAGTTTGCTCAATTCAATCAACTAATGGGGAAGACATGGGTGTAATGGGGTTCAATGTTTGGTATTGGGCGAATTAAAACATATTAAGATTTCAAGTTTAAAATCTTTGATTGTTATATCTTTGCTTTTAGAAGAGAAAGAAGTTTTGTAAAGCCCTCATTGGTGCTCCTAAATCACTCAAAATTGAGTAAAAATGATGAGGATATGAGGCTGGAACTAGAAAGAGGTCTGAAGTTATTTTTTCAAAAAAATTGAAGCAAACTATCACTCATCCTCTTGATGTGCTTTTTGTGTTGCTCCTTTACTTCTCACACTCAAAGAACATTTTGTAGCCCTCCAGTCTGTGTTCAAGACACAAAAATTGCTCAATTTGATTTAGGAATGAGGAAAATATTGAAAAAGTGTTCAGTGATAAATACATGTTGAGTGAGGGGCGACTCTACCTTAGTACACTAATATACTATAATGCTTGTCTGTATGCAGACCTGCAATTTGTCAAGATTGCTAAAAAGCTATCCAAGAGCAAAGGTTGGTTGCTAGGAATTAAGTTAGTGTTGGAGAAAAGTTTAGGGCAAACTTAGTTTGCCACATTTGACATGATGGCTTGAACCACTACAACATTGGATGCCCCTCTGATGCAATGACAAGCTGCTTTGGAAAACCCCCAAATAAGTCTCTAAGAATGGCATCCAAAGTTTCTTGATGACCCCTCCCACGGTTTGATACTGTAGTTCCGTGTGGGATTATGTCACGAGGCCACAGTGAACCACCACCCACTGGTGTACAATCAAGGATGGATGATATGTGATCAGGAAACAGTTTTCTGTTGGGCTCCAGTTCCCTAGCTAACCATGGTGGTTAGCTCACTTGCATTATTTACTACCTACCAACTAGGTAGTAAGTAAAAACAGCCCCTACCTACTATGTATAAACTATCTATTTATCTACTAGTCCCCTATTTGTTTACCTACCTGTCTATATGTTAGACTTACTTCTTATTGAATGGGTTACCAAGATGAAACCAGGTAGTAACTCAGGCGAGGATCATCCACAACTGATTCAGAATGGGCATCCAGTGGATGGTGCACTGGTGGGTGCTGGTTCACTGTGGCCATGTCATGGAGCACCCAAAAATGCACCACCATCCATTGGAAACCCTTTGTGATTCAGTTGTGGATGAACCACAACTGTGAAGTGAGTTACCAAGGTGGACCAATTTTGTTGAACCTCCTACTGCCTTCTTCCTCTACCTAACTAAAAGTGGGTAAACATCATAACTATGACTAAATGGGTAGGGTATGTAAGTGGTTACTATGTAAGTAGGCAATTAGGTGAGGCACTTCAAGGTGGCTACCTACTAGGTAGTTAGATTCATGTGGCTGGTGGCTGGTTAGTAGGTTAGTACATAGATAACCACTATGGTCAGCCATGTGGACATGCTCTGAATGTCTCTTTGGGGCTAGTGATAGGTCCTGTTCTTTTTCTTTTTCCTTGAACATTGAAAGCCAACAAGAGGAGAATCGTATTTTATTTGTTGAAAATATCGAAATTCATTTCTGTTTACACCGAAGAGTAGTGTTTCCTTTCTAAGATGGAGGGAAATATTGAAAGCTAGCAAGCAAAGAGGAAGGCACTTATATTTGCTATAAATATTGAAAAGCATTGGCACGTGCCTTTTTTCCTTTTCATGAATATAATGTGACCAGTGCCACTGCCCCAAGTGTGAAAAGGACTATGAAACTATTCTATGTGTGAACAAGATCTTGAGGATAAAACTTAATTGTGAAAAGAAAATTAATTAATTAATTCTCTACAAAAAAATTACTAGAAACTCAATATGTCCCACAACTTGGGTCTAAAAATTCAAAAAACACCTCCATTAAGTCCTAGTGATTGAGCACTTTAGAACAATGCCAAATGTGGGCTCCAATTTCCCAAAAATATTTAGTTTCGATTTGAATGAATTTTCTTTGATGAAATTGTTTAATATTCACTAACAATTGCACCATAGGTCTACCAAACCACCTCCATGTACCCCTACTCAATACCAAGAGCATGGCGGGAGAGAACACTATGGTTTGGGAGATATCAACATGAAAAGTAAAACAAGCAAACTACCTTCTTTAATAGGTAGATGTGCCATGTGTAACTTGATATTACCCATGTCCAAGGCTTATTGGAAGGCACCATATGTCTTTCACATTGAAAGGTTGGACATGAAAGTTCCCTTCACACTTTGAAAGCTCTTCACGACCTTATTTTAGAAATACACTAACCCATATTTGTGAATGTGAATCTTCCGAATGGAAATATTCATTCTTACTTGAATAATCATTGTTTTTGGCTTGGATTTTTTTATGAGTACATTACTCAGTCATTGTGGGTGACAATGTATAAGAATGCATGCATTAGTGCATTGTCAAAAACATATTTTGTAAAAGCTTTGGACTGAACCTTGGACTTAACACTTGTATAGTCTAGTATAAATTCAATTGCAACATTATCACCCCTTGCTTGATTTTGGCTAAAAAAATTATCAAAGTTTATTTAGTGTTGTTAACCCAATTTTTCGATGTATATAGTAACTAGTCTACTTAACTAATAACCAGTAAAACATTTCGATTAAGGATATTTTAATTTTTTGATTAATAGGTTCAAAGGATAACCGGTTCATTACAAAGAACTAGTAACTAGACAATTGCAGTAACAAATTACTTAACAAAATAGGAGAATTTGAACTTGTGACCAATAGTTTGTTGTTTAATTTTTGAATTGTACTGGGTAATGACTATTTAAGTTACAACATCACTATGAGTTGGTATAAATAGGAGGATTTGAACATAGGGAAGAAGAGAATTCCTTTCCATAATTTTATGTGTAACTTTTGAAAGAGTTTTGGGATTACTTGATCAAGATTGCTAGAGATTTTTTTGAGCATTCTTCCCTTTCTATTTTGGAGAATTTTAGCTTGAAACTTTTCTTCTTGATGCATAAGTAAAAAACTAAGATACTTTTTATATTTTTTTCTAATGTTCAAAACTCGAACAACCTATTGATGCAAATCAATAAACCAAAGTTATAAATTTGAGATAGAAAAGATTAACCACATGATGGAACGAAATTGTAAGCATAAAAAAATTGTTTATGCTTTTTAGTTTTAATAATTGTTTTGTTTTAATTTTTTGAGTTTAAATCTATAATAAGTTTTAAAAGTTTTCTAAGCTTTTATTTGTGACTATATTTTCTTCTTTACAAGTAGTAATCATGAATTTCCTTGGATTCATATGTTGAATTTTAATATCTTCATAAGCAACCTATTAATCAAAAGGAAATCTAAATTAGTGATTTCTAAAAGATGTCAAAAGTAATCATAAGACGCCTTAGAAGGCAATTGGAATTAAAAACACCACAGCAACCTATTCGTGAAACAATTCAGTCATAAGAATAAATATGTTTTCAAGCCGAAGGAGTACAACTAGTTGAAGTTTTTAACGATGAGCCTCAACAACCTCTTACGACATAAGTACCTTTTCATTAGATACCCATAGAATAAGAAGCAAAAGAGAAACAAGTACCTTCAACTGGTTGATTTTTGACACCCCAACAGTCGTCCCAACAATGGAGGTTGAATGCATAACTGAGTGAACAAAATATCGAACCTAATGAGGTAACCTCTATAGGACAAAAATGGCAATCTACAACACCCAGTTACTATATTCCCAAAGCAATTGCACCCTCTTGATTAACACCAATTATAAGCTACTATGCATCTAACTCAATTTTTGTTTTAAATCCAACCATAGCCAATTTAGAATTGGAACATAATCAATTTTTAATGCAATTGGAACAATTATGCAACTTGGAACAAAGACCTTCAAACTGATCAAGTTTTCAACAACATGCAAAATTAGTGGATGCAATAGTGGCCCCTATTGTTGTTCAACAAACACAACCACTTCATTAAGTTGATTAACTAAGTGTACCTATCATGAAAACTATTGAATGACCACCATTTAAATGAAATATACCAATTACAACCACCCAACATAGTGTTGCAACTACATTAACTTGTGCATATTATCAACAAGTTGGACATGAGTTCAAGAATTATCTTTTTGTGGATGATAAATTGAAAAAATTAATGAGAGAAGAACTTCAAACTTCTCTA
>Ga0116230_10007030_pt1 | contig 11122 bp, 12 predicted proteins | sample S1TSphfallax_3_FD_88678 | JGI IMG/M metagenome (GOLD analysis project Ga0116230, IMG submission 88678) | Host-associated microbial communities from peat moss isolated from Minnesota, USA - S1T2_Fd - Sphagnum fallax MG | ecosystem: Host-associated > Plants > Peat moss > Unclassified | place...
ATGATTTACAACTTACGCTATCGGACGCCGACCGACACGCCAAGACGCGGGTGGATGAAGGGTTGGTGGGACGGCTGGGACTCGAACCCAGGACCAAAGCCTTAAAAGGGCCTTGCTCTACCAGCTGAGCTACCGTCCCATTTGCAGGCGCGCATCATAGCCGAACTTCACCGCAAGATCACCGCCCAGGCGGTGCGACATAGCGCGTGGGATCAGGGACGCCCGCCTCGTGGAAGCCGGCCGCCCGGATCCGGCAGGAATCGCAGCGGCCACAGGCCCTGCCGTCCGAGTCGGCCTGGTAGCAGGATACGGTCATCGCAAAATCGACGCCCAACCGCAGGCCCTCCCGCACGATATCGCTCTTGGACATCTGGATCAGGGGTGCATGGACGGTCATTTCGGCGCCATCGACGCCCGCCTTGGTCGCGAGTCGCGCCAAGCGCTCGAACGCGGCAATGAACTCCGGGCGACAATCCGGGTAGCCGGAGTAGTCCACGGCATTGACGCCGACGAACAGGTCCTGCGACCCCAAGACTTCGGCCCAACCCAGCGCGAGCGACAAAAACAAGGTATTGCGAGCCGGCACATAGGTAATCGGTATGCCGGCTGTCGGCGCCTCCGGAACCGCAAGCGTCAAATCCGTGAGCGCCGAGCCGCCGATGCCGGCCAAGTCGACACTTATCACGCGGTGTTCGACCGCGCCCAACGCGGCAGCGACGCGCGCAGCCGCCGCAAGCTCGACGACATGACGCTGACCATAGGCGACGCTCAGCGCATGACAGCGGAAACCCGAGGCGATCGCCCCCGCAAGAACCGTGGCGGAATCAAGGCCGCCCGAGAGCAGAACCACCGCCGGTCGCACGGCTACTTGCCCGGAACGTCGCCCCACAACACTTTGTGAAGCTGCAATTGGAAGCGGACGTTGAGACGATCCGCCAAGATCCACTCGGCCAAATCGCGCGGCGCGACCTCGGCGTAACTGGGCGAGAACAACACCTGACAGATCTCCGCCAACCGGTGCTGCCCCAGAAATGTCTTACTCCACTCGTAATCCTCGCGCGAGCAAATGACAAACTTCACCTGATCGGTCGCGCGCAGTTCGGAAAAGTTCTCGAGCCGATTGCGCTGCATCTCGCCTGAGCCGGGCGTCTTGACATCGACGACGCGCACTACACGCGCGTCGACCGCGCCGATATCCATGGCACCGCTGGTCTCGAGTGAGACCTGCAATCCCAAATCACAGAGGCGCGCGAGCAAGGGCAGACAATTCGGTTGCGCGAGCGGCTCACCGCCGGTCACGCAAACATGGCGGGCACCGTAGGCGCCGACGCGCTCGACGATCGTGTCCAGACTCAGCCACTCGCCCGCGTGAAACGCGTACTCGGTATCGCAGTACTGGCAGCGCAAGGGACAGCCGGTCAGACGCACGAACACGGTCGGAAAGCCGACCGCGTCGGCCTCGCCCTGCAGCGAGTGGAAAATCTCGTTGATGCGCAGGCGCGTCGCCTTCGGCTCGATCGACTGCTCCGCCCTCGCCGCCGCGCCGATCAATGCTTCTCCGCGTCCATACGGTCCAAGCGCTGCTTGGCGAGATTACCGGCCGGCGTATCGGCAAACTTGTCGAGGACTTCGGTCAGCACCTGACGCGCCGCGCCCCATTGCTTGAGCTCGTAGTCGCAGTAGCCGACTTTGAGCATCGCATCCGGAACCTTGCGCGACTGCGGGTATTTATCGATGACGGCCTGAAACGCGGCGAGCGAGTCCGTGAAGTTCTTGTTCACGTAGTAGGCCTCGCCCAGCCAATACTGCGCGTTGTCCGCGTAGCTGCTATCGGGAAATGCCACCAGAAACTGCTTGAACGCTGCGGTCGCCTGATCGTACTGGCTGTCTTTGAGGAGACCGAACGCAGCCTCGTAATTGGCCTTGTCCGTACCGCCCGGCACGGGCAATGCGCCGGCGGCCCCGACAGCTGCGCCGGCCGCAACAGCCGCTCCGGCCGCGCCCGCGCCCGCGCCACCGCCGCTGGCCGCGAGGCCAGGCGTGCCTGCGGCACTTGATGTGCCGGCCGCACCGCTCGCAGCCAACGCTGCCGCCGTACCACCGGCCACGACGCCGCGCGCCTCGAGCACCTTGAGTCGGTGGTCGAGATCCGCATAGAGATCGCGCTCTTGCGTGCGCACGCCGGCGAGATTGTTGTTCAACAGATCGACATCGTTGCGCAACGAACGCACATCGCTGCGCGCCGCCTCGATTTCATTGGCCAGATCGAGCAGGCTTTGGTTCGCGAGCACGCGTTCGATCCGCGCCAAGCGACCGTCCAAATCGTTGAGCTTGATTTGTACCGGATCCTTGTCGGGCGGCGTCGTCGCGCACCCGACCAGCGTCAAGACGACGCCGGTCGCGAGCCGAAGGCCCAGCCCGCGCCAGCTTGCGGCGTGGGGCATCGTCACGGCTGGTAGACCAACTCAACTCGCCGATTCTGCGCCCAGGCCGTTTCGTCATCGCCCTCGACGGCCGGCCGCTCCGCACCGAAACTCACGGTGGTCAGTTGGGACTCGGCAACGCCTTGCAGCATGAGCGCGCGTCGTACCGCCTGAGCGCGCCGCTCACCCAAGCCGATATTGTATTCGCGTGTCCCGCGTTCATCGGTGTTGCCCTCGAGCCGCAGCTTCAGCGTCGGATGTGCCGTGAGGTTCTTTGCGAACGAACTGATGAGGTCGGCGAACTCCGGCTTGATCTCGGTCTTGTCGAAGTCGAAGTACACGACCCGGCCCGAGAGCGGACCTGTGTTGGTCGCCGTAATGCCGCCCATGGTGCCGTCGTTGCCGAGCGGAGTCATGGTCGTCGACGCGCCACCTGCGGATTCGTTGCTGGCAGTGCTCAACGGTACCTGACTACCCGTGGCGGGCTGATCCTTGACCGTCGGCTTCTTGGGACAACCCGCCAACAGGGCTGCGCCCAATACCAATACTCCGATCGCAACAATTCGCTTCATGTCTCTCTCCATCGTGAATTCAACCCTATGCTCCCAAGCCTACCGACGAACACGCGCCTTAGAAAGGCCCCCACGCGGGCTCCTGCACCTCGCCCTCGGGCGACGATAGACGTTCCTGAACGTGACCATCGCTGCTGACCAGCGCGAGCACACCCCGGCCGTGGTCGCGGCTCGCATAGATGATCTCGGCGCCATTCGGCGCAAAACTCGGCGACACGTCGAAACGACCCTTGGTGAGCACCTGCACATCGCCGCGCCCGTTCAGACTCATGATCGCGATCCGATAGGCCCCATCCTCCTGCGTCACGAAGGCGAGTTGGGACTCATCGGGGGAGATGCGCGGCCGGGCATTGTAATTACCCTGGAATGTCAGACGACGCGGCCGGCTGCCCGGTGTCAGCGACACCTTGTAGATCTGAGGACCGCCGGCGCGATCGGACGTAAAGTACAGACTCTGACCGTCTTTCGACCACTGCGGCTCGGTATCGATACCGGGATCGTCGGTGACGCGCGTCAGCCCCTGCGTGGCCAGGTCGAGAATGTAAACATCCAGGTTGCCGTCACGCGTCGACAAGGTGAGGGCCAGCTTCTTGCCGTCCGGGGACCAGGCCGGTGCTTGGTTGACGCCCGCATGCGCAGAGACGCGACGCCGCTCGCCGGTCTTCAGGGTCTGGATGAATACTGAGGGCAGATGGTCCTCGAACGAGACATAGGCCAGGCTTTGCCCGTCCGGAGACCAGGCCGGCGACATCAAGGGATCGCTTTGATCGCGAATGATGTGGCGATTCTCGTCGTCAGCATCGGCCACCACCAAGCGATAGCGCTTGTCCGGCAAGTGCCCGACCACCGACACATAAGCAATCCGCGTCGCAAAGGCGCCGCGCACACCGACGATCTTCTCGTAGATCACGTCGGCGACTTGGTGACTCGCCAAGCGCAGGCCGGCGCGGTTGGTGCTGATCTGATAGGCGACCAAGCGCTGGCGCGTCAGCACGTTGTAGAGTTCGAACACGATGTTGTAGCGGTCGGGACCCTGCGCGGCCAGCGTACCGACGACGATGTAATCGTTGTTGAGCCGACGCCAATCGTCGAAGCTGATCGCGGTGCCGGTGTGTGGCTGCTCGATCATGTCCTTGGGGTCCATCGGCTTGAAGCGGCCGCTGCGCGCGAGGTCGGCGCCCACGAGGCCTGCCACATCGAAGGAATCTGCCGCCTCCTCCGGAGTCGAAAACGGCACGATCGCGATCGGCGTCGCTTCGGACTGACCGCTCGTGATCTGCACCACGAACTCGGCACGAGCCGGGCAGCAAAGCGCCAAACAGACGGACAAAGAAAGCCAGACAAACAGTTTACTCATTGGGCGTGAACTCGATGACGAACACTCGGTGGAACAGACTGGGATCCGGCGGATCGGGCAATGGCGAGGCACGATACACTGCATTCTCGATCGATTGGCGCACGGCGGCGTCGCCGTTGCACTGCAGGACGCGAGCTTTGGTCACCTCGCCGCCCGGAATCTGGGTCACCTCGACGGTGCAGTCGATGCCCGGCCGCGCCGATTCCGGCTTGATCCAGGCATGCGTGATGCGGCTCTGCAAGCGCGCCTTGTATTGGTCACCCAAGGGGCCGGCCTCGATCTGGCTGGCATGCTCCTCGTCGGCGATCTGGCGCCGCAGTTCGGCCTCGCGATCGGCCTTGGCGCGCGCATCGGCCGCGCGTTTGGCCTCGGCGGCTTGTTTGGCCTCGGCAGTGGCCTTGGCCTCGGCGGCAGCCTTGGCGTCAGCTGCGGCCTTGGCCTCCGCGGCCGCTTTCCCATCGGCGGCCGCCTTCGCCTCGGCGGCAGCCTTGGCTTGCGCGAGCTGTTTGGCCGTGGCGGCTTGCTTCGCCGCCAGGGCTTGCTTGGCCTCGACCGCACGCGCAGCGTCCGCAACCCGAGCAGCGTCCGCAGCCGCCTTGGCAGATTCGGCCTGCTTAGCCTCAGCAGCCGCCCTTTGCGCCGCTTCCTTCTGCGCCTCCTCGTGATCCTCCGCAGCCTGCGCAGCGGCGGCCGCACTCGCCTCAGCCGCGGCTTTGGCATCGGCAGCCGCTTTCGCCTCCGCCGCGGCGCGCGCCTGCGCGTCCGCTTGCTCCTGTGCAGCGGCATGCAGGATCTGCGAACTGATCACGGTGGCGAACACCGGCGTGACTTCCGCCGAATGCGATGCATGCGTGAACGAGAACCGGGCGGAAAGCACCAAGGCAGCCACGAGGAGTCCGTGCAAGAGCAAGGAGAAAAAGACGGACGCGGAGTTTTCACGCAGGAAATTTGGCACCTAGCGGGCTCCCGCCGCCCCACCGGCAGCTGTCGGCACGACCGCCTTCGTTTTCTCGGGATCCGTGAGGAAGCCGAGCTTCGCGGCGCCGGCGCGTTGTAGCAGGACCATGGCATGCACGACCATGCCATAGGGAACGGCCGTGTCGGCACGAACTAGAATCGGAGTCTGTGGATCGCGATGCAGGACCGCCGTCGTGCGGCTGGTCACGACCGACTCCGCGACCGGCTGATCGGGGTTGCGACCGATATTGATGTACAGGCGCCCGCGCGCATCGATGGTCACGATCAGCGGTTCGTGCTTGTTCAGGAAGCTCGGATCCAAGGGCTTCGCGCCGGCGGTCGGCAAATCGACCTTCACGCCCTCCTTGAGCAACGGCGCCGTGATCATGAAAATGATCAATAAGACCAGCATCACGTCGATATACGGGACGACATTGATCTCGCCCATGAGTCTGCGACGGCGCGCGCGAGCCACCATGGACCGCTATTCCTTGCTGCTACGGGCCGGTCCGTAGCGCTGCAAAATCGTCGCGAACTCTTCGGTGAACGTGTCGAAGCGCATCTCCAGGCGACTGACTTGATCCGAGAATCGGTTATAGGCGACGACGGCCGGAATGGCGGCGAACAAACCCATGGCGGTTGCGATCAAGGCCTCGGAAATCCCGGGCGCGACCGCGGCAAGCGTCGCCTGCTGTGCGTTCCCGAGGTTGTGAAACGCGCTCATGATCCCCCACACAGTACCGAACAAACCGACGTAAGGGCTCGTCGACCCGACGGTTGCGAGCAAGGCGAGGTTCTTCTCCAGACGGTCCAATTCGCGCAGCTGCGCAACGCGCATCGCGCGCTGTGCCCCTTCGAGCAGTTGCTCGGACGGCGTCGAGAGCTGGCGCAGTCGGCTGAATTCACCAAAGCCAGACTCGAAAATACTCTGCAAACCCGTGCCGGCGCGACCCTTGGTCTCGATACTTCGATACAGCGCACCAAGATCCCCGCCGGACCAAAAGGAGGTCTCGAACTGTTGTGCCTGCTTGCGCGACTTGGAGATGATGCGGCTCTTGGCGAAGATGATCGCCCAAGAGGCGATCGAGGCAAACGCCAACAAGAGCATCACGGCCTGTACGACGGGGCTCGCATCGAGCACCAAATCAACGACCGAGAACTCATTGCCCATTCCGCCACTCCATGAACATGTCCTTCGGGATCCCGCGCGGCTTCAGGCTGTCCGAATCGAGACAAGCAATGCGCACGCGGGCATCGATCAGCTGCACATCGGCACGCCAGATCGTCTGCACAAATTCGATTGTCGCACCGCCGAGACGCTGCAATTCGGCCGTGACGGTAATTTCATCATCCAGTACCGCGGGCCGCAGGAACTCCACGCTCACGCTCGCGACGGCAAACTGCAGGCCCTGCTGCTCGCGCAGACCGCGCTGGTCGACGCCCTGCGCCCGCAACCAATCGGAACGGCAACGTTCCATGAAGCGCAGGTAATTGGCGTAGTAGACTACGCCCCCGGCATCGGTATCTTCCCAGTAGACTCGCTGCGTGCAGGAAAAGTTCGGGCCCCGATGGCTCATTCGCCGCCCTTGAACAGTGGCAAATTGAGCTCGCGCTCGGCCGCCTCGCGCATCGGCGCGGCGAGGCCGAAATGCAGGTACGCGGTGCGCGTCGCGACGCGACCGCGCGCGGTGCGCATCAGGAATCCCTGCTGAATCAGAAACGGCTCGATGACATCCTCGATCGTGCCCCGTTCCTCGCTCATCGCGGCCGCCAAGCTGTCGACACCTACTGGGCCGCCGTCGAATTTTTCGATGACCGTCAGCAGCAATTTTCGGTCGAGCATGTCGAACCCTTGTGGATCGACCTCGAGCATGTCGAGCGCGGCTAGGGCGACCTCGGCACTGATCAGGCCGGCCGCCTTGACCTCGGCAAAATCCCGGACCCTACGCAATAGGCGATTGGCGATTCTGGGCGTGCCGCGCGAGCGCTCGGCGATGCGCAAGGCGCCGTCCGGCTGCAGCTGCAACTTCAATATCGAGGCGCTGCGCACGACGATGCTGCGCAGCTCCTCGGTCGAATAGAACTCGAGGCGTTGCACGATGCCGAAGCGGTCGCGCAGCGGCGAGGTCAGCAAGCCGGCCCGTGTGGTCGCGCCCACCAAGGTAAAGGGCGGCAGATCAAGTTTGATGGACCGGGCGCCGGGTCCCTCGCCGATCATCAGATCGAGCTGAAAGTCCTCCATGGCCGGATAGAGAACCTCTTCGACGACCGGGCTCAAGCGGTGAATCTCGTCGACGAACAGCACGTCGCGAGGTTCCAAATTGGTGAGCAAGGCGGCCAAGTCTCCGGGCCGTTCCAGCACCGGACCCGAGGTCTGCCGCAAATTGACCTTGAGTTCGTTGGCGATGATGTTGGCAAGCGTCGTCTTGCCGAGTCCCGGAGGCCCGAAGATGAGCACGTGGTCGAGCGCCTCGCCGCGGTTCCTGGCGGCTTGAATGAAGATGTCCATCTGCGTCTTGACGTTCGGCTGGCCGACGTAATCGCCAAGGGTCTTCGGACGGACCGCACGATCGACCACGTCGTCGTCCCTGCGTCCGGTCGCGGCAACGATGCGGTCCTGTTCGATGCCCAAGGGCTCAGCTCCTGCCCGCGGCTTGTAGCGCACGCCGGATCAATTCAGTCGTCGCGAGCCCCGGTTCATCGGCAGCCCTCAAGAGCCGCGTCACCTCGGGGGGCTTGTAACCGAGCGCGACCAGAGCGGCGTAAGCCTCGCTTTGTGCCGAGGCGGGATTGCCGAGCGCCGGGACCGCGTTGCCTCCCGACACATCTTGCGCGAATTTCTTGACGCTATCGCGCATCTCGATGATCACCCGCTCAGCGGTCTTGCGACCGATGCCCGGAATGCGCTGCAATTGCGCGACATCCTCGGCTTCGACCGTGCGCAGAAAATCGTCGACGCTCGCGCCCGAGAGAATACCCAGCGCAAGCTTCGGCCCGACGCCCGAAACCTTGAGCAGGCTGCGAAACAGCCGGCGTTCGCTCTCGGTGCCGAATCCGAACAGAATCTGCGCGTCTTCACGGACCACGAGGTGCGTGAACAAGGCCACCGATTCGCCCACCGCCGGAAGACCGTAAAAGGTCGACATGGGCGCTTCCAGCTCATAGCCGACACCGTTCACATCGACCAAGAGCGCCGGCGGTTGCTTCGCCGCGAGGCGGCCATGCAGAGATCCGATCATCCGCGTGCCGCCGCACGCGACACGGATGCGCGCACCCTGCCTCGCAAGGCATGACAAACGGCGGCCGCAAGTGCATCGGCGGCATCGCTCGAAACCGGGCTCTGCAAGCGCAGGATGCTCTTCATCATCAGCTGTACTTGCGCCTTCTCCGCGCCGCCGGAGCCGACCACGGCAAGCTTGATCTCACGCGGGGCGTACTCGAAGACACTCGCGTTCGACTCCGCTGTGCCGCAAATCGCCGCGCCACGCGCCTGGCCGAGCTTCAAGGCGCTATCGGCGTTGCGATTCATGAATACCCGTTCGATCGCGATTTCCTGGGGGCCGTATTCGGCCACGATGGTCTGCATACAACGAAAGATTTCGCACAAACGGGCGGCGAAATCGGCCCCGGACGTGCGGATCACGCCACTCGACACATAGGTCAATTTGGGGCCGACCACATCCAGAACGCCAAAGCCCGTGCGCTGTGACCCCGGATCGATACCCAGCACCCGCACCTTCGAAATAGTCATCCCGCGTATGATACCGGCAAAGAGCGCCCAAACCCACCTGAACCCGGCACGCCATAGGCACATGGAAACGACCGCGAAAACTCGTCCGGCGAGCAGCGCGCCCGTGGAGCGCGCGCGCGGGGAGCTGCGCGCCATGGAGTTGTCCCCCGAGGCCGAACCGATCCGCGCAGCCGCGATCGAAGTGGCCGAAATCGTGCAAACACTCGACGCCGACGATGAGGTCGTGATCGCGGCCATGCTGCGACCCCTGCTCGATGCCAAGCTCATCGAACGTGAGGGCGCCGAGAAGCGCTACGGCGTCGTGCCGACCCGGCTCGCGCGCGAACTGAATCAATGGGGCGAATTCCGCTTGGCCGGAGATTGGACACCCGAACGTGGGCTCGAGTCCGGCCAAGCGGAGGCTCTGCGCAAAATGCTGCTGGCCGTGGTTGGGGATGTGCGTCTGGTCATCGTCAGGCTCGCCGAGCAATTGCAAAGGATGCGCGGCGCGAAATCCCTTGACGACGTCGGCCAACGCAAGCTCGCCATCGAAACGCGCGAGGTCTACGCGCCGCTCGCGAATCGACTCGGTGTCTGGCAGCTCAAGTGGGAACTCGAGGATCTGGCGTTCCGCTACCTGCAACCGCTCGACTACAAACGCATCGCGTCCGCGCTCAAGACCCGCAGGTCCGACCGTGAGCGCTATATCGAAGCGCTGAAATCGCAGCTGCAGGGCGAGTTGCAGGCCGCGGGCATCACGGCCCGCATCGAGGGGCGCCCGAAACACATCTTCAGCATCTGGCGCAAGATGCAGTCCAAGCGGCTGGCCTTCGAGCAGCTCATGGACATCCGCGCGGCGCGCGTGCTGGTCGCCAGCATCGCCGAGTGTTACGCGGCGCTCGGCATCGTGCACTCGCTCTGGCAGTTCATACCCGGCGAATTCGACGACTACATCGCGACGCCGAAGGACAATCTGTATCGCTCGATACATACCGCGGTGATCGGTCCGGGCGGCGAACCCGTGGAGATCCAAATCCGCACTGACGAGATGCATGCCAATGCGGAACGCGGCGTCGCGGCCCACTGGCGCTACAAGGAGGGTGGCCGCAGCAACCAGGCCTATGAACGCAAAATCAACCAGCTGCGCGCGTTGCTCGCCCCGGTCGAAGGCGGCGAAACCGAACAGGACTTTCTCGACCGCATGCGGGTCGATCTGTTTCAGGACCGCGTCTATGTCTTGTCGCCGCGCGGTGAGATCGTCGACGTGCCGGTCGGCGGCACGCCGCTCGACTTCGCCTATCAAGTGCACACGGATCTCGGCCATCGGACCCGCGGCGCCAAGGTCAACGGCCGCATCGTACCGCTCGACCACCAGCTCAAGAACAGCGACACCGTTGAAATCATCACGGCCAAAGCCCTGCAACCCTCGCGCGACTGGCTCTCGCCGCAATCGGGTTTTCTGGCGAGCCCGCGTCACCGCAACAAAGTCCGCGCCTGGTTCCGCAAGCAGAACGAAACGGACAACAAGGCGGAGGGGCGCGCCCTGTTCGATCGGGAACTACAGCGCCTCGGGGTCAACACGTTGCCCATCCCGGAGCTTCTCGCCGAGCTGAAACTCACGACCACCGAGGCCTTGCACGAGGCGCTGGGCGTCGGCGATATCAGTCCCGCCCAGGTCGCCGGCGCGATTCAGCGCTTGCTGCACGCGCGCGACGGGCATAAAGACACGCCGCTCCGTCCGCGTCCAAGTAGCGAGCGGGAACCCGAGATCGAAGTCCAGGGCATCGGCGACTTGCTGTCGACTTATGCGCGCTGCTGCAAGCCCGTGCCGCCGGAGCCCATCACCGGATACATCACGGTGGGCCGCGGCGTCAGCATTCATTCGTCGGCCTGCGCGAACCTTGCGCGGCTCGCCACGAAATCGCCGGCGCGCGTGCTCGCCGTGTCCTGGGGCAAGCTCGGCGGCGGCGAGTTTCCGGTCGCTATCGAGATTCAGGCGTTCGACCGACGGGGCCTCGTGCGCGACGTCAGCGCGGCACTCGCGGACGAGAAAATCAGCATTCAAGGCATGACGACGGTCACC
>Ga0116230_10007031_pt1 | contig 11121 bp, 8 predicted proteins | sample S1TSphfallax_3_FD_88678 | JGI IMG/M metagenome (GOLD analysis project Ga0116230, IMG submission 88678) | Host-associated microbial communities from peat moss isolated from Minnesota, USA - S1T2_Fd - Sphagnum fallax MG | ecosystem: Host-associated > Plants > Peat moss > Unclassified | place: USA...
ACATAATTGTTCATGGGAGAGATAACCCATGTTGTTTATATACTTGAACTATTACATTAAGAATAGAAATACTAGCTAATATTTGATAAGTTTAATCTAGAAGTTGCCACAAAATAATGAGGGCTTGAACATATCATCCCACATATATTTCAATCTCATCCTTTAGCATCATACTTGTGAACTTAATTGGACTTTGCCTTTTATAAATGGATTGTCACTAATAGTGTGAAGCAGTTTGAAGCCAAATTTGATAACAAGTCTTGTAATATGGGTAATGTTACTCATGTTGCTACCACAAATACATGTATCACCTTAAACAATAAATTTGATGCATTTACTATTCCGAAGGAAACAATTTGAAACCTACAAAAAGACAATCACAACTTGTTAGTTAGACATATAATACCACAAAGACACGTGCGTGAGGAATAAATCTAAAGCACATTTAAGCTCCATCCCAACAAGAGTTTTTAGGAATTTATAACGAGGTATAGTGACCACCAAAAAAAGGACAAATCCTTTTTTATTCACAATTTTCAAAGTTTGCAAGAGTAACAAACAAACTCCATTCCATTAATAATCTAAGGATATAGGTAAACATTATCTTAACCAACATAGATATGGGGACTATGTTTGTGAATTCTAGATTCATGGGTGACCAATAACCAGATGATACCGTGATTGAAAGATACAAGATACATACGATTACAAACTCACATTTTTTTCAATACATCTAAAGGGCTTGTAGCTTATACTATAAAGTGTTAAACAAAGTGAGATTTGCTTCAATTGAATTTAGCCTAATTTCAAACGCGAATATTTTGTTTTCCTTTCCTTGGTTATTTTTTTAGCATGACTATCACACCATCTTCAAATGCAACTAGCTCAAATTGCAAAACATCTTATTGGGGTATAAATCATAACATAGGAGGAAGACATGGTGTTAGTTCTTTAGGGTGGACTAAAAATGAACATGTATTTTCAAAAGTTTGGTATTCAACTTCAAGCATATTCCTACATCAAACCCTACATGACAATTAATGATATGTATACCCCTTGCTTGTGATCATTAATTAATAATCATGATAATAATAAGTCAAAGTTGGCCATTGTTTAACTAACATAAGTAGGGGGAATATAAATAATAATTATGGATTTAAGTGATATTTGTGTCCATTAGAGGAAATTTTGTATTATGCAATTGTCTAATTTGTGATTGTATGCAATTAATTGTCATTTGTAATGTGTTTTGTAATTTTTACAACTAATCACCATACTTTTCAATCTATTATTTTTCTTATGACTAAAGTGTGAATAATTTGTGATTAGGTTTTTCATCTTTCCATGTTGATTAATTTTTTGAACTTTTCATCCAAGAAGATGATTTTGTGTCAATTAATTGCAACTTGATTACCTTTATGTGATGTACTTATACTTTTGAAATATATTTGGGTGTTTTCAAATATATTAGGGATGTACTTATAGATTCATGTATTTTTGTTATATTTAAAGCATGTTAAATATATTGCATATATATTGTGGTTTGGTCAAGGAGGCTAAATAAATAGGTAAATAAATATGTAGGTAGTTAAGTAGGTAGGTGAACAGGTAGGTAGGGCTACTTACTAAATAGGTATTATATTTAATATGTAATAACTACTAATAATTATCATTTTTGAAAATTATCACAATGCCAAAACATGGCATTTACAATTACAAAAATCCATTTGTATGTGCCATCTATGATTAAAGCTAACTACATGTTTGCCTAGTCAAATGACCATGTTGTAAATCTCACTAGTCACATTAGTCACAATCACATTAACAACTATTGTTCATCATGACTATAGTCACAAAGGACATAATCCTAGATCCAACAAGACACATGGCAATCTCACAAAGCGCCTTGTGTCAAAAAAATTTAACCAATTTTTTTTTCTTTCCAATCAAATATTGCCACATGCTAGTCTTTTAACCTAGGGGACCTAGCCTAAGAAGCTTAGGGAAGCCTACCTTAGGCCACCTAGCCTAAGAAGCCTAGCATAAAAAGCCTACCTTAGGCAACCTAGCTTCATAGGCTAGGCAAGCCACCAACGTATCTAGGTGTTTAAGTGTTTAGGTGTTTAAAAGCCTAGGTGTCAAGGGTTTGCAATTGGGAGGATTTGAACTCCCCACCTCCACTTTGGGGAACAAGTCATTTACCATTGCACAACATTATTTATTTATTATAAACTTTTTTTAGCATTAATCTATAAATAGTAATGTTTTTAGCTTAAGTTAACCTAACTCACCCCTAGGCTAACTTAGGTTGACCTAAGCAAATTTAAGCCTAGCTTGGCTAACATAGGTTAACCCAAACTAATTTAATCATTCCTAACCTAAATGTAAACATGCTTACCATAAATTAACATAGACTTAGATTAAGGTAAAATAGGTTAAACTTGACTAAATTAAGCTAAACACAATTATTTAGGCTAAACTTAGATAAATTCAAATAAACTAGAATATTGAGGATACATTTGGATAAATTTTGACTAAATTAGAATATTGAAAATAAACTTGACAAAACTTAGCAAAACATCGCTATTTAAGTTAAACTTGGTTAAATTTGGCAAAACTTAAATAAATTAGGTTAAACTAGGACATTGAAACAAACCTTGGAAAAACTTGGCTAAACATGGCTATTTAAGTTAAATTGGCAAAACTTGGCTAAACATGACAAAATATGGCTATTTAGGTTATATTTGACTAAAATTGGCAAAATTTGGCTACTTAGGTTAAACTTAACTAAACTTGGCAAAACTTAACAAATTTTGGTTGTTTAAGTTAAATTTGCCTAGAATTGGCAAAACTTGGCAAAACTTAAATAAATTAAGTTAAACGAAGGTTTGAAGCAAAACTTGGCAAAACTTAACAAATTTTGGTTGTTTAGGTTAAATTTGGGTAAACTTTGCAAAACTTAGCAAATAAATTAAGTTAAACTAAGGTATTAAAGCAAAACTTGGCAAATTTTAGATAAACCCTAAATAAAGTATTGAAACAAAACTTAGCAAAACATGGTTATTTAGGTTAAACTTGGTTAAACTTGATTATTTATGCTAAATTTGGCTAAACTTTGCAAAACTTGGCAAAACATGGATATTTAAGTTAAACTTGGCAAAACTTGGTTAAATTTGGTTAAACATGACTATTTAGGTTAAATTCACTAAACTTGAAAAAGCTCGGTTAAACATGACTATTTAGGTTTAATTTGGTTAAATTTGGCAAAACATGGCAAAACATGGCTATTTAGGTTAAACTTAGCTAAATTTGGCTAAACTTGGCAAGATTTGGTTAAACATGGTTATTTAGGTTAAATTTGATTAAACTTGGCAAAACATGGTTATTTAACTTAAACTTGGCTAAACTTGGCAAAACATAATAAAACATGGCAAAACATTGCTATTTATGTTAAACTTGGTTAGACATGGCTATTTAGGTTAAACTTAGCAAAACTTGGCAACATTTGGTTAAACATGGCTAGACTTGGCAAAACTTGGTTATTTAAGTTAAACTTGGTTAAACTTGGCAAAATTTGGCAAAATTTAAATAAATTAGGCTAAAGTATGGTATTGAAATAAAACTTGGCAAAATTTGGTTAAACATGGCTACTTAGGTTAAACTTAACTAGATTTGGCAAAACTTGGATGAATTATGTTAAACTAAAGCATTGTGGCTAAACATGATTAAACACGGTTACTTGTGTTAAACTTGGCTAAACATGACTATGTAGTTTTAAATTGGCTAGATTTGGCAAAACTTGGAAAAATTAGGCTAAATTAGAGTAATGAGGTTATATTTGGCTAAACATTATTACTTTAAAACTAAATTTAACTAGACTTGTCAAAATTTAAATAAATTATGTTAAAATTGGGTATTGATGTTAAAGTTGGTTAAATTTGGTTAAACATGGTTACTTAAACTAAACTTGAATAGATTTAGAAAAACATGGCAAAACATGGCTAAATTAAGGTTAATTTTAGTTAAAATTTCTTTAATTTGGTTAATTTGGTTAATTTGGTTTTTTTTTTAACCAACTAAATTTGGTTAAACCAAGCTAAATTAAGTTAATTATATTTTGCTAAGTTCAAATTAAAATATTTAAACTAAGATAAATTAGTTTGAATTACATTAAATTATGCTAAATTGGGCTACATTAAAATAAATTAAATTAAACTATGTCATTTATGTTAAATTAAGCTAAAGTAAGTTAAATTATGTTAAAATAAGTCAATATAAGTTATGGTAAACCAAATTAAATTACTTAAGCATTTGTTTGTCCATTTCAAATTGAATTGAATTGAATTATACTATTTCAAATTCAAATATTGTTTCAATATGAATACATTAGTTGTGTAATCATATTTTTAGTCATAATTACTTTTAGTCCTAATTATAGTTGTATGTATAGTCATGTAGTTATAATTTTGACAAGAGTCATTAAGATGGTAGCAACTAAAGACCAAATATGACTACATGACTATTTTTGGACATTAATCACAAGATGTCCTAATCATAAAAATCACATTTTGGTGTTGTGTATTATTATTAATTAATTAGTAGCAATAGGGGATAATATGTATTAAATAAGTTGGTAAATGAGTAAGTAATTAGTTGGTGGCTAGTTAATTATTTAATTATTTAATTATTTCACTAGCTACTTACTTACCTATTTAGTTATATAATTTACAAAATTAAAAAGGAAACCAAAGGATATACGATAAACTTTCTAGTTGCAACCTAGTTTAATTTACAACTAAGTTATTTAGTTGTAAATTAAGTTACAAGTAGAATATTTATTCCATATGTTTTGTCTTCAATTTTAATCTTGTAAAGTATATAATGATTTTTTTTGTGTTACATTTTATATTTTAAAAATGTGTTATTTGTGATGAACCAATCAAAAGTTGTGCAATGCATAATATTGAAGGGAAAATTTTGGAGTCCTTTCATCCAATGATCATTTGCAACATTTGTACAAAATCATTCATGTAAGTGACTAATCTAAACGTGTGGTTTTCAAGATGAGTGGAAGTTAAAAGGTTGTGAATTTTATTTCAAATCTTCATAAAAACTTGTGCCCATTAAATTTATTAATAACATGATTTTAATGTAAACCACATTAAGGGGTACAAATTTAATTTATAAAGTGCAAAGATTGAGTAATATTTAAGATTTTATACTTGTAACCCATAATGAAGTTGGAACATTGTAGGTGTACCAAGCTTGCTATTTAATATGTTATTTAAGACAATGAAACAAATATTGTTAGATAGTGATCATTATAGTGGCAACATAAAGGAACTTGACAATATGGTCAAGATTGTTACGAGCTTCTTGACAAATGCATAAGTGGTTTGCTACTATTATGTTCAGAATATTTTACATAAAAATGCAAAATAACAATTGTAATGTTGGAAATAACAAAGAGAGTTTCATTACAATGGAGCTCTCTTCCCAACCATGGAAGAATTTTTTACACCTAATAACTTATTTTTCCCTCAAGCTCAATACTTGACATGGGCTTCTAAAGATCACAATTGTTCAACCCTAACCTCTTCACATCTCTTTTAAAGAGTCATTAATGTTCATATTTTAAAAAACTAGTAACCTATAAAGTGATTACAGACTAACTATTTTTCTTACACTCCCACTTAGATCGATCTTTAATCAATCTACAATGCCTTGTTATTTGAGTTCTCAACAATAGGGTTTCATTGTGGAGAACAAGGTGTAATAGTTCTACAAATGGAATTCACATCATCAATAATTAAAGTAGTTCAACAATTAGACCACCCATAAAAGTGAAACAACGACTTGATGTTGATATTCTACTATCAAAATCCTCTACTTAATGAACATATGCAAATCCCACCAAATTTATACTCTTATTTTCATCATATAATAATCCTAACATTGTTGTTTCTCTAAGGTATTTGAAGATCCTTTTAACAATTTACTCATTTGGATTTGTAAGAAACCATAATACTATTCCCACCAAATATGCAATGTCAAGTCTTGTACTGTAAGTCACGGCTACTTACAACACTTTGGTATGGTACCCTTTTCATGTCTACCTTTTCATTTTCAATCTAAGGAAACATTTCGTTTGTGAGCCTTAAACCTATTTCAAATGGAGCTGCAACATCTTTGCTCGTTTCCAACTTAAACATTTGTAATTTCGTTTTAATGTATTTTGCTCGGTGCATGTAAATGGTGCAATTCAATCTATCTTTTCTTATTTGAATCCCAAGACAATATTGAATGTCCCCAAATTTGTCATGGCAAACTTTTTTGCCAACTTACTTTTGAACAATCCATCAACATCATTGTTTACTAATGTTGCATCATCAACATATAAGGCCAATATCACCAATTGATTAAAAGTGTACAAATTTGTGTTTGCTACACTCTTTTTTTAACCAAATGTCAAAAGAAAAGTATCAAATTTATCATACCACATTCTTGTTTTAAATTCATAAAGTGTTTTATGTTTAACTTACAAGCTTTGTGATGAGTTTTTGGTTTGAATAAACCTTTGATGTTGTTCCATATAATTTTTTTCTTGTAGGTATCCATTAAGGAATGTGGTTTTGACATCCATTTGGTATAAAGGTGAATTTTACAACATGGGAAAAGGTGTCATGATAATCAAAACCATGCACTTGTGAATATCCTTTGACAATCAATTGTGTTTTGTACATGTCAATACTCCCATTAAACTTCAATTTGATCTTAAATATCCATTTACAAGCAATTGCTTTACATCATGGAAGTAGGTCAATTAATGTCCATGTTTCATTTTGCATCATTGAGTTGAATTTGGAGTTAATTGTTTTTTCCCAATTAACCTTGTTTGGTGTTCAAAAGTAGTAGGTTCTAGTAATAGGTTTTCATCTTTTGTAACTTCCATATCTCTATCATGGAAGTGATGAATTTATCAAAAGTGTTTTTTCCCCCTTTTTGACCTTCGTAGAATGGAAATTGGTTCTTCACAATCATAATTCCCTCTTTTATGTCCTCAACAATGTTATCTAACCCATCTTCAATAGTAGAGTACTCACCCTCTTTTTGAGATTGCATTATGAATTCATTAACTTCCACTTTATATGTTTCATCACTAGATTGATAACTTCTTTCTTGGTTGTGTACAAGTTCTCCCCATTTTTCAAAACTTGTAAATGTATCATAAAAAATGACATCCTTGTTATGTAATACAACTTTTTTTCCTTGAATAATTTATATCATATCACTTTTTCAATATATCCTATGAAGATACATTAATTCTCAAACTTTGAATCCAACTTTTGTCTTTTTTGTGTTGGGACATGAATTTAGGTTTGACAACAAAACACTTTGAGATGTGCCCCATATGGTTGTTCATTTGTCCACATTTCCTCTAGTGTTTTTCCTACAATAACTTTCATAGGAATTTTATTTTGTAGATATATTGCCGTTCATATTACTTCTGCCCAAAAATAATTGAGAAGTTTAACTTGCTTGAGCATGTTTTTACCACATTCTTGTACAGACGTTTTCTTTCATTTTGCTGAACCATTTTGTTCAAGTGTGTAGGGCACTATGAATTGTCTTATTATGCTATTATTTTTACAAAATTGATTGAAGGCATTTGAAATGTACTTACCACTGTTTTTTGACCTTAATGTTTTAAGGAGTTTTTCTATTTTTTTTTCAACAAAAACCTTATATTCTTGGAAGCTATTTAATACCCTTTTTTTTTAATTTTAAAAAATTGACCACAATTCTCCGTGAAAAATCATCAATGAAAGTGATTATGTAATTAGCTCCACCAAGAGACTTTGTTTGCATAGGGCTGTAAACATCTAAGTGTAATTTTTTATCTACTTAGATGTTCATTGTCCTCCATCCTTTGGGAATTTTCGTCGATTTTGTTTCCCTTCTACACAACCCTTACATAAATGAGTGTATGTTACTTCCTTTAAGGAAAACCCTTTTACAAGGTTTAAATCTTTCAGTTGATTTAAAGACTCATTGGTAATATGTCCTAGTCTTCTATGCCAAAGTTCTATATTTGACCTAGTTCCATTATTTTTTATAACAAATCTGTTTTTTGCAGTTAAATGATTTTGTAGTCTATATAAATCATTCTCCAAAATGGCTTTAGTTATTACTTACCCTCTTCGTCAAAATCTTTACCTTTATAATTTTGGAATAACATTTTATATCCAACTTCTACTATTTTTCTTACAAAAATAAGGTTTTTTTTTTGTTAAGGAAGGAACATGTAAAACATTTATTTCTTTCAACTTTCCTTTAGAAGTCATAATAAAAACAATGTTTTCTCCAATAATAGGATGTTTATTGTCATCTCCCAGGAGCACATGTTGAATAGGAAAGATTGAATTATAGACAAGAAAATTATCTAAGTTTGGGGTCATTTGTTGAAAATGCTCCTAAGTTTACATATCGTATATCATATTATATAAATGAAGACATGGTTAAAAGAGAAATTACAAATAATAGAACACTTGTATTTTTTATTGTGATTCTTTACTTTCTTGTTTTGTTCCTTCATTATTATTTTCTTACAATGTTTTATCATGTTACCTAATCTTTTGCAATAGAATCATCTTATTTAAAACTTTCTCCTTTTTTCATATTCTATTATTTCACCCTTTGTGTGAACAACTTCCAATTTTTTTTTGATATCCAACCTTTCTAAGAATAAGGCCTTACCTACTCTTATAAATACATGAATTTTTTTTCATTTTTTCTTTGAGTAATAATCCTATGACTTCATCCATTGATAGTTTGTTTTGTCATGAACTAGTGACATTACAAACCCATCATATGATTCAAGTAATGAACCAAGTAGTTTGTTTTGTCATGTTAATGACAATACAAACTCATCATAATGAACCAAACAACATTATGTTGCTTATTCATCTACCATTTTGGTCTTTACAACCTTTAGTTGTGTCTTTCAAACATTAAAGGAACTCAAGTGTTTTTCTACACTTTTAGTTTCACTCATCTTTTGACTATGAAAGTGAGTGGTAGCAAAGGCATTTGATACGATGTCTTTGGTTTCAAATATTGTGGCCAATTTATCCAACACCTCCTTTGACATTTTAGCATTAGTCTCCAAGTGCATTTGGTTGTTTCTAAGAAGGGTTATAAGACTTGTTCTAGCCATTTGATCTCTCCTATCCCATGTAATTTGACCATTGGTTGTACTAGGTTTTACACTTGTCCCATCAACTACTAATCACAAATCTTTGTTTACCAAAATTTTCAAGTGTGATAGTTTGATCCATCAAACCTATCTTCCACTCGAATTTCTAATGTGTTATAGTTAGACCCCTAATTATTTCCAAAGGAAAGTGATGATGTCATGAGAAACTACTCTCAATGATTCATTTCAATGAATTCTTTACTTTTCACTAAATCGGATCTACGACTATTTTTAATTGCTATTATTCCCTTGTAGATCTAATCTTGCTTTGATACCATGTTGGAAACAACAAAGAAAGTTTTATTACAATGGAGCTCTCCTCCCAACCATAGAAGCATCTCTTATAGAGAGGAATTTGCTTCTCCCCCACGCTCAAAGTTCACATACTTGACATAAACCTCTAAAGATCACAACTATTCAAACCCTATCCTCTTCTGAAAAATCACTCATATCTCTAGAAACTTGTAAACTGTAAAGTGATAGACTAAGTATTTTTCTTACATGTAAGACTAGATTTTGGTTATAAGCAATGACATTTTTTGGAATTAACTGCATTAGTGAAGTCATGAAGTCTTAGATAACATATCCTTTTGATCATGAATAACAATCCACCCAAGGTTTTAAAAGCTCTAGGACTTGAATTCTAGTCATGTACAATTGTTATTTGTTAAATTGTTCAAACTTGTAGGAGTTGTTGCTAAGGGTCAAGGCATCTCTTTAAGTGTTGTTGGCCTTTTAATTTTCAAAGAAGAAGAACTCTTGACATCTAAGATTGTTGCATTATCTATTTTGCAGCACTCTACTTTCATACAAGGATATCACCATTCCCTCTGTACCTGCAACTGGCAAGAACAGAACTCAGATTACAATAGTCAAAGCGGCAGCAGCAGCAGTGATGAGATTGGTTTTCGTAGCTGCTTTTGGAACATATGGTGTACTAGGTGTAGCAAGTATGGTCACTGAACTTGGTAGTGGATCAACAAGTTTTATTGCAACTCAAGCGCAAGATTAATTACTGCTCTACATGAATCACAACTCCAAGTACTATTTCTTGGCTACATTTTTTTAAAGCAGTATACACACAATCAGAGGGTATAATGCCTGAGTACTCAGACGTGTTAAGGGCTACATGTAAGGAGGCATCTGCATGGTCAATGCCTGACTCCGACTTTTAATCTGGAGGCATGCTTGGATGTTGCAATTTTGGAGCAAGAACTCCACAAGCAACGTACTTAGTCAACTCATGTTTGGATCCAGTTTTCACAAGTTCCAATTTACTAATGTCTTTAAAGTCCCTTGAACTAATAATTTATGCTGCCATACACAATGATATGGTTTGCTACCCTTGGAACCATGCATAAGAACATTAATGACCCTACATGTTGAGAAGAGCCTTGCAATTGGTAACAAACAACATGTAGGGAAAAGTCTAAAAACTTAAGTAAACTTGTTGCAACTTTGTTCTCTCCATGTGCAAGAGCTTAAATTTGGGGTTTGACTTATTGGCATCTGTATTTCAGTTCAGAGCAGCGAGGAATTATTTTGGATATCATCAAAACTGCCTTACTTGAAACCCACCATGGATTGTCCAAAGCCCAAGAGTGAACTTCTGAAACTGGCAAATCCTCTGACCCAAATGAACTTTTTGAAGATTGTGGTGGACACAAGAGCCCTGTTCAAGAAAGTGTTGATGGAAACACAATTTTGGGGAATTTTGAGGGCCGGCCGAGGAGGTTATTATCCTAACCATGCAGGCCTAGCACATGTGTCAACTCTATTAAGATATTCTACAACCCAAGTTTATTCTTTTGAATTCCTTGCAGAAAAGATTTAAAGACAACTCAGGGCTGTCTTGGTTTGCCAAC
>Ga0116230_10007033_pt1 | contig 11120 bp, 7 predicted proteins | sample S1TSphfallax_3_FD_88678 | JGI IMG/M metagenome (GOLD analysis project Ga0116230, IMG submission 88678) | Host-associated microbial communities from peat moss isolated from Minnesota, USA - S1T2_Fd - Sphagnum fallax MG | ecosystem: Host-associated > Plants > Peat moss > Unclassified | place: USA...
AGTTTTTGCCACTATACCGTATCGCGGCGAGGGCTTGCAGGGCGCGTGCTTTCGCCTGCGCTACAGGCACAGCGCCAGACTCCGCCTGCGCGACATATAGTTTTGTGATTGATGTTGCAACGTCAAGCAAGCTGCGGATGTCGGCCTGCTTGCCGGCGAACTCCATGTCGGACGCGCGCTTGAGGCAGAGGCCCGTGGTCAGCGTCAGCAGGAGCAACGCCGCAACCAAAAGGGCCATGACTTGTTTCGTAATCGAGGCGGCGCCAACGCTACGGAAAATAAACATGATCCCTTCCAGGCAGGAGAGTTTTGAAGCAGCGCGTGGAGCCAGAACTGCTGGTCGCCGCTGTCTTAAAAGGAAATCATGAAGTTTAAGGAAAGCGGCTCACAGCCGTTGTGGCAACGCGCTTGAGCGGCAACGCCTCGACATCAGAGAAGGCGTTACCTTCAATACAACTCATTCATGGGGCCGCGAGCGACCGGCGAACTGAACGCCTGCGGACGGGCTGCCTGTATGCGCTCGGAAACGGAGGTCTTGGTTCTGCCTCGCCGGCAACAGTTTCAGAAAGAAGCGCGTCCGTCCCCTACTCCACCGTCACGGACTTCGCCAAGTTCCTCGGCTGGTCGACATCCGTGCCCTTGAGCAGCGCCACGCGATACGCCAGCAACTGCACCGCCACCGCATAAACGATCGGCGCCACGAACGGATCGCAATCCGGCAGCACAACCATCTCCGCCGCGATCCCCTTCAGCTTCTCCGCCCCCGCCGCATCGCTGAACACGATCACCTGCCCGCCCCGCGCCGCCGCCTCCTGCAGGTTGGACGCCGTCTTCTCGAACAAAGGCCCCGAGGGCGCGATCGCCACCACTGGCACGTGCCGGTCGATCAGCGCGATCGGCCCGTGCTTCATCTCGCCCGCCGCATAGCCCTCGGCATGGATGTAGCTGATCTCCTTGAGCTTCAGCGCGCCCTCCAGCGCGATCGGGAAGCACGCCCCCCGGCCGAGATACAAAACATCCCGCGCCTCGGCGACGCGCTCCGCAATGCGGCCGATCGCCTCGGCGGCCGCACCCTCCAGCACCTCCGCCGCATGGCCCGGAACCTCCATCAGCGCCTGCGTCAGCAGCGCCTCCCGCGCCGGGTCGAGCGTGCCGCGTTCCCGCCCCGCCGCCAGGGCGAAGGCCGCCAGAACCGTCAGCTGCGCCGTGAAGGCCTTCGTGCTCGCCACCCCGATCTCGGGGCCCGCCAGCGTCTCCAGCACCGCGTCGCTCTCCCGCGCCATGCTGCTCTCCGGCACGTTGACGATCGAGAGCACGTGCTGCCCCTCATCCTGCATGTAGCGCAGCGCCGCCATCGTATCCGCCGTCTCGCCGGACTGGCTCACCAGCAGCCCCAGCCCCTCAGGCGGCAAGGGCGGCGCGCGGTAGCGGAACTCGCTGGCCACATCGGCGTCCGTCGGCAGCCGGGCGAGCGCCTCCAGCCAGACGCGCCCCACCAGCCCCGCATAATAGGCGGAGCCGCAGGCGCTGATCGTCACGCGCGGGATAAAGGCGAGGTCGAACGGAAAGTCCGGCAGCGTCACCATCCGCGTGCCGGGGTCGATCATCCGGCTCAGCACATCGCCGATCACCACGGGGTGCTCGTGCAGCTCCTTCTCCATGAAGTGACGGTAGTTGCCCCGCCCGATGGCGGCCCCCGTCAGCCGCGTCTCCCGGATCGCGCGCTTCACCACGCGGCCGGAACGGTCCATGAAGCGGGCGCCGCCGCGACTGATGGCGGCCCAGTCGCCGTCCTCCAGATAGGCGATCCGGCGTGTCAAGGGCGCCAAGGCCAGCGCGTCGGAGCCGAGGAACATCTCGTCATCGCCGAAGCCGACCGCCAGAGGGGCGCCATGCCGGGCGCCGATCATGAGATCCGGATAGCCCGCGAAGATCAGGGCGAGCGCATAGGCGCCCTCCAGCCGCCGCAGCCCCTTGGCCGCCGCTTGCTCGGGCGTCAGGCCCTGCCGCAGATAGAGGTCGAGCAGCTGAGCGACGCACTCCGTGTCCGTCTCGGTGGTGAACTCCTGCCCCTCGCCCTCCAGCTCGGCGCGCAAGGCGGCGTGGTTCTCGATGATGCCGTTGTGGACCACGGACACCCGCGACGTGCCGTGAGGATGCGCGTTGCCCTCGGTGGGCGCGCCATGGGTCGCCCAGCGCGTGTGACCGATGCCCGTGGTGCCGCCCAAAGGCCGGCGGTCGAGCACCGAGGCGAGATTGCCCAGCTTGCCCTCCGCCCGCCGGCGATCGATCCCGTCGCCGCAGAGCGTGGCAATGCCAGCGCTGTCGTAGCCTCGATATTCCAGACGGCCCAGGGCCTCCAGAATGAGCGGAGCCGCAGGGCGGGCGCCTAGAATGCCGACAATGCCGCACATGATCGTTCTCCAGAAAGGAAGCGCTTCTTTTTGAAAAAAGAAGCAAAAACGTTCACTTACGAGACTTAGCCCAGGTCGAGCGGAGCGCCGCGCCGCCGCCCGCCTTCGCCGCCTGACGAGCCCGCCCGAAGGCCAGCGCATCCGGCGCCACATCCTCCGTGATCGTGCTGCCGGCGGCGATGAAGGCGCCATCGCCCAAGGTCACCGGCGCGACGAGGGTCGCGTTCGAGCCGACGAAGCTGCCCTCCCCGATCACCGTCCGGTGCTTCAGATGGCCATCATAATTGCAGGTGATGGTGCCCGCGCCGATATTGCTGCCGGCGCCGATGTCAGCGTCGCCGAGGTAGGCGAGATGGTTCGCCTTGGCCCCCGCGCCAAGACGTGTCGCCTTCAGTTCCACGAAATTGCCGACATGCGCCCCCTGCCCGACCTCGGCCCCAGGCCGCAGCCGAGCATAGGGGCCGATGCGCGCGCCGCCCGAAACCACGCAGCCCTCCAGATGGCTGAAGGCGAGGATCTCGGCGCCGCTCCGCACCACCACGCCCGGCCCGAAGACGACATGGGGCCCGACAGTGACATCCGGCTCCAGCACCGTGTCGGCCGAGAGAAAGACCGTCTCGGGCGCGGTCAGCGTGGCGCCGCCATCCAGCGCCGCCCGGCGCAGGCGGGCCTGCACCGTCGCCTCCGCCTCGGCGAGTTCCGCGCGCGAGTTTATGCCGCGCAATTCGGCCGGGTCGGCCTCGACGGCGACGACACGGCGGCCCTCGGCGACGGCGAGCGCCACGATGTCGGTGAGGTAGTATTCGCCTTTGGCGTTGTCGGCCCTGACGGCCGCGAGCCAGCGCGCCAGATCCGGCCCGGCGGCGCAGAACACGCCGGCATTGCAGAGGCCGACGGCCCGCTGGGCGTCATCGGCATCGGCCCATTCGACGATCGCGGTCACGTCGCCCGCGCCGTTGGTGAGGACGCGTCCGTAGCGGGCCGGGTCGGCCGGCCGCATGGCGAGCATCGCGAGCGCCGCCTCGCCCCGGCCCGCCACCAGCCGGCGGAGGGTCTCGGGTGTGATGAGCGGGTTGTCGCCGTAGAGGATGGCGACCTCGTCTTCCCCCGCGAACCGGGGCGCCGCCTGCAGCGCGGCATGGGCGGTGCCGAGGCGCTCGTGCTGGATCACGGTCGGGTGCGGCGCCGCGGTGCGCGCGACCGCTTCCATTTCGGGGCCGGTGACGACGACGATGCGGTCGAAAACGGTGGCGGCGGAGGCCAGCAGATGCGACAGCATGGGCCGCCCCGCGATCGGATGCAGCGCCTTTGGGAGCGCGGACTTCATGCGGGTTCCAAGCCCCGCGGCCAGGATCACGGCGGTCGTGGTCATGATACTCTCTTCAGCCTACGCCCTGCGGTAGCGGCGGGAGGCGAGCCGTGTCAAAGGCTTCGCGGACACATCTCGTATCGGAGTGCAACCAATGGCCAGATGCCTGGTGCTCGATCTCGACGGCACGATCACGGACAGCCTGCCGGATATCGCGGCGGCGCTGAACCGCAGCCTCCAGCGGCACGGAAAGGCGCCGCTGCCGCTGGAGCAGGTCCGGCCCATGGTGGGTGACGGCGTGGCGCAGCTGTTCCAGCGCGGCTATGCCGCCCGCGGCCTCACCCCCACGGACGAGGACATGGCGGCGGGCCTCGCCGACTACACGGCGAACTCGACCGAGGGGACGGTGCTCTACCCCGGTGCGATGGAGGCGCTGCAGGCCATGGCGGCGGATGGCTGGCGGCTCGCGGTCTGCACCAACAAGCCGGCGGCGCCCGCGCGCGTGCTGCTGGAGCATGTCGGGCTGCTGCCGCTGCTGGCGGCGGTCGGCGCCGGCGACAGCTTTCCCGTGAAGAAGCCAGACCCGGACCATATCCGCTTCACCTTGGCGGAGGCCGGAGGCGATCCTGACGCATCCGTGATGATCGGCGACCATCATAACGACGTGGCGGCCGGCAAAGGCGCTGGGCTGCCGACCATCTTCGCCGCCTGGGGCTATGGCGCGCCCGAGATGGCGGCCGGCGCCGATGCCGTGGCACAAAGCTTCGCCGAGGTGCCGGCCCTCTGCGCGAGGCTGCGGCCTCGGCTCGCGTGAGGAGGCCGCGATCGCGCGGCTGATCGGTTGGGTAACGGAAAACGCGTGGATCCGGTCGTAATGTCGATCCTCAGGCCCGGGCGGGCGGCGATCGATCTAAATTAACCGCACGACGATGGCGGCGCTCGACGAAAAGGTTATTTTAACGTAACAAGATCTTCTCCGGGTTGCGTTAAGTCCAATTGTCGAGTGCATGATCCATGAGCGATTACATTTTGATCTCCGGGCGAGCGGTCAGCGGCCTGGTTGTCAGCGCCGGGACCTATCTCGAAATCGGGTCGGGCGGCGTCGCCACTGATACGCTGGTGAAGGATGGCGGTTACGAAACCGTTTTTTCCGGCGGCGTCACGACATCCACGACGGTGCGCGCGGGCGGCTATGAGCGCGTCTCCTCCGGCGGCACGGTGATCGGCACCGCCGTCAAGGATGGCGGCTATCTGGTGCTCGGCCCCGGCGGCAGCGCGAGCAGCGCCACGATCAGCGGCGGCGGGACGATGATCGTTTCCGCCGGCGGCGTCGCGATCGACACGGAATCCGCCGCCGCCGCCGTCCTGTCCGTCACCAATCTTGTCGGCGCGGGCCAGACGATCAGCGGCGTCACGATCGGCAGCCTGTCCGTGCTGGAGGTGGGCGCGGGCGGCACCGCCATCTCGACCACGGTGGTCGGCGGGGGCACGGAAACCGTCTCGTCGGGCGGCACGGTGAGCGGAACCGTGGTGAGCAGCGGCGCCACGCTGGATGTTCTGGCCGGCGGGTCGGCCGTGGGTGCCACGGTGGATTCGGGCGGCACCTTCATCGTCCTCTCCGGCGGGTCGACGACCGGCATGGTGATCAACAGCGGCGGCCAGGGCTCGGTAAGGCTGGTGGTCAGCAGCGGCCAGGTGTCGAGCGGTCTCGTCGCCAATTCCGTCACCTCGATCACGGTGCTCGGCGGCGGTGTCACGAGCGGCACGACGGTCACCAGCGGCGGCACCGAGGTTGTCTCGGCGCTCGGCCGCGACGTGGGGACGGTCGTGAACGCCGGTGGCTACGACCTCATCTCGGGGACCTCGATCAAAGCGGTCGTGAGCGGCGCCGCGATGATCCAGGGCGGCACGACCAGCGGCTTGACGGTCACCGGCAACGGCACCGTGGCCGTCGCGGACGCCGTCCTGGGCTTCAGCGTCCTGAGCAACACCACCATCACCGGGCATGGCACCCTGACCGTCTCCGACGGCAGCGACGTGTCCGGCTCGGTCGTCTTCGGGGGGGCCGGCACCCTCGTCATCGGCAACGCCGTCATGCCCTTCGCGACCCTGAGCAGCTTCACCTCCACCAACACCCTCGATCTCGCGGGCGTGGCTTTTTCCTCCGGCGCGACGACGAACTTCTCCGATGGCAGCCTGGTCATCGCGGACGGCGGCCAGACCTACGTTCTCCAGATGGGGGGCAGCTACATCAACGACGTTTTCGGGGTCACCTCCGACCCGTTCAGCGGAACCCTGGTCACGGTGACGGACCCGCCGCCCTGCTTCCTGGCCGGCACGGTCATCTCGACCCCCAAAGGCGGCGTGGCGGTGGAACAGCTGTCCGTCGGCGATGTCGTCCTGACAGGGGATCGCGGCGTGGCGCCGATCACCTGGATCGGCTCCCGGCGGATCGACTGCAACCGGCACGCCGAACCGATGCGCATCTGGCCCATCCTCGTCCGCGCCGGCGCCTTCGCGGCGGCCCGGCCCGCGCGTGACCTCTTCCTCTCGCCGGACCACGCGATCTTCGCCCAAGGCGTGCTGATCCCGGTGAAATACCTTCTCAACGGCCGCTCCATCGTGCAGGTGGCGTCGGATGAGGTGACATACTTCCACCTGGAGCTGCCTGAGCATTCGGTCATCCTGGCCGAGGGCCTGGCGGTCGAGAGTTACCTCGACACCGGGGACCGGCGAGCCTTCTCGGGCGCCGAGGGGCCGAGGATACTGCATCCCTTCTTTGGATCGGAACGGACCGATATCGCGCTGGTGATGGAGGCGCTGGGCTGCGCCCCGTTCCGCGTCACCGGGCCCGAGGTGGAGCAGACCCGGGCGACGCTCGCGCGCCGGACCTATGCCGGAACCGGGGCCGGCGCGCGGGGCGGCCACCGGCGGGGGCGCGCACAGCGCGACGACCCTTGATCGGCACCACGCCGGGCCGGGTTGCCGAACCCTCGCTTGCAGGAACGCCTCCGGTCACGGCAAAACGCCCGCATGCATGCCCTTTCGCTCCATAACAGCCTGACCCGACGGCAGGAGGAATTCCGGCCGCTCAACCGCGAGCGCGTGGGCCTCTATGTCTGCGGCCCGACCGTCTATGACCGCGCCCATCTCGGCAACGCCCGCCCTGTTGTCGTCTTCGACGTGCTCGCGCGCCTGCTGCGCGTGCTCTTCCCCCACGTCACCTATGTCCGCAACATCACGGACATCGACGACAAGATCATGGCCCGCGCCGCCGAGCGCGGGGTCTCCATCGAGAGCGTCACCGCCGAGACCACCGCCCAGTTCCACGCCGATATGGCGGAACTCGGCGCGCTGCCGCCGGATATCGAGCCGCGCGCCACCGACAATATTCCCGAGATGATCGCCATCATCGAGGCGCTGATCGCGGGCGGCCACGCCTACGCCGCCGAGGGCCATGTCCTGTTCGCCGTCGCCACGGACCCGCAGTACGGCCACCTCTCGGGCCGCTCGCCCGAGGAGCTGCGCGCCGGCGCGCGGGTGGAGATCGCGCCCTACAAGCACGATCCCGGCGATTTCGTGCTGTGGAAGCCCTCGCCGCCCGAGATGCCGGGCTGGGACAGCCCCTGGGGCCGCGGCCGGCCGGGCTGGCATATCGAGTGCTCGGCCATGTCCTGGCGCTACCTCGGCACCGATTTCGATATCCATGGCGGCGGCGGCGACCTCATCTTCCCGCATCACGAGAACGAACTCGCCCAGAGCTGCTGCGCCTTCCCCGGCAGCCGTTTCGCCCGCGTCTGGGTCCATAACGGCATGCTGCTGGTGAACGGCGAGAAGATGTCGAAAAGCCTCGGCAATTTCCGCACGGTTCGCGATGTGCTCGACATCGCCCCCGGCGAGGCGATCCGCTTTCTGCTCCTGCGCAGCCATTACCGCGCCGCCGTCGATTTCACGGAAGCGGGCTTGATCGAGGCGCGCCGCGAACTCGATCGCTTCTACCGCGCGCTCGATCGCCATGCGCCGAGCTTCGCGGAGGAGCCGGCGGAAATCCCCGGCCCGGTGATGGCGGCGCTCTGCGATGATCTGAACACCCCGGCGGCGATCGCGGCCCTGCATGCGCTGGCCGATCGCGCGATGGCGGGCGATGCGGAGGCCGCCGCCGGGCTGCATGCGGCGGGCCGCGTGCTGGGGCTGCTGCAGGCGACGCCCGAGGCCTGGTTCCAGGGCGACGGCGATGCCTCGGTGGACAAGGCCATCGCCGAGCGGCTGGCGGCGCGGAAAGCGCGGGACTTCGCGCGCGCCGACGCCATCCGGGCCGAGCTGCTGGCGCGCGGCATCGTGCTGGAGGACGGCCCGAAGGGCACCACCTGGAGGCGCGCCGATCCGAAGGGGGCCGAGCCCGCGCCCGCATCATGCCCGCGCGAGCACAATGACCGGCCGTGAGGCTGGGGCGGACATCGCGCCCATCGGCAACAGCCCGGTCGTGATCCTCGTGCGGCCGCAACTCGCCGACAACATCGGCAGTGTCGCGCGCGCGATGGCCAATGGCGGATTGTTTCACCTGCGGCTCGTGGCGCCCCGGGATGGCTGGCCGCAGGATCGCGCCTGGCGGATGGCCTCGGGCGCCGACCGCATCCTCGACGCGGTGGAGGTGTTCGAGACGGTGGCCGAGGCGGTCGCGGATCTGCACCATGTCGCCGCCACCTGCCCGCGCCCGCGCCACATCATCAAGCCGATCCTGACCGCGCGCGGCGCGGCGGCGGAACTGCGGGCGGTCACGGCGCGGAGCCTGCGCGCGGGCATCCTGTTCGGGCCCGAGCGCGCGGGGCTCGAGAATGACGACATGACGCATGCGGACATGCTCATCCGCTACCCGCTCAACCCGGCCTTCATGTCGCTCAACCTCGCCCAGGCGGTGATGGTGATGGCCTACGAGTGGTGGATGGCGACGGATGACAGCGCGCCCCGGGCGCTGATGACGAACGAGACGCGGGTCGCGACCAAGGGCGAACTGGAGAACTTCCTCGGCCATCTGGTGCGGGAACTGGATGATTGCGGTTTCCTGCGCAACGCGCCGAAGCGGCCCGGGATGGTGCGCAACATCCGTCACCTGTTCCAGCGCGGCGAGGTCACGGAGCAGGAGTTGCGGACCCTGCACGGGGTCATCACCGAACTGGCGCGCGGGCGCAACGGGCGGCTGCAAGGCTAGCGCCGCCGCGAGCCGGACCCGACGCAGCGTCCCCGCGCGCGAGGCCGGGCGCTCGCGGGGCGCTTCCTGGGGCGCTCCCTCGGGCGCTCCTGGGCGCCGCATCATCCCTTCGCATAGAATGCTCATCCATAATGATCAGCGCGGCGTCCCTACCCCGCGCCTATCGAATGATCAGCCAAGCCTATTGGGCAGAGTGCGCCGGAAACGACCCGCCCCCAGACTGCGGTGAAGAGCCAATTAATAGCTAGTCCGCTCTTCAGAGGAACCTTCAATGCCGTCCCCCCGGACATATCCTTTTCTGGCCCTGACACTCGCGGCGGGCGTCGCCTGCGCATACGCGCCGGGCGCGCATGCGGCCCAGGCCGTGAAGGACGCCGATTTCCTGAATTCGCTCGGCGTCGCCACGCACCTGAATTACACCGACGGCACCTACGCCAATTACGAGGCCGTCATCGACGATCTCACCTATCTCGGCATCCACAAGCTGCGCGACGCGACGCCCAACCCCTGGGGCGGGATTCCGTTCGACAATTACGTCACCGCACTGGAAGCGGTGACGCGGGCCGGCAACAAGTTCGATTTCATTACCTATCCGGCCATGCCGCTGAAGACCACCCTGGACCAGATCGGGGCGGTGGAGCGCTATGCCCCCGGATCCGTCATCGCGGTGGAGGGTCCGAACGAGACCAACAACTACCCGGTGAGCTACGAGGGCCGGCGGGGGACCGCCGCCACGCTCGCCTATCAGCGCGCCCTCTATCACGCCATCCACAGCGATCCCCTGCTCCGCCATGTCGCCGTGTACTACTACACCGGCTTCGATGTCGGCACGACGCTGACGGGGCTTGCGGATTTCGCGAACTGCCACCCCTACAGCCACGCCGGCGAGCAGCCGGCGCAGCGCATCGCCTCCGAATTCGGCAAGCAGTTCACCATGGCCCCGCCCTACCCCAAGGTGATCACGGAAGCCGGCTTCTTCAACGTTCCTTCAATGCCGAACGGCGTCGATGACGCAACGCAGGCGAAGGACACGCTCAACCTCTACATGGATGCCTTCGCCCAGGGCGTCACCCTCACCTACGTCTACCAGCTCCTCAGCGCCTACCCGAACCAGTTCAGCGACACCCAGTCGGGCATGTTTCGCATGGACAACTCCCCGAAGCCGGTCGCGACCGCCATCCACAACCTCACCACCATCCTGGCCGACACCGGCCACGGCAATGTCCAGCCAAGCTCGCTCGACTACACCGTGGCCGCGATGCCGGTGACCGGCCACTCGCTTCTTCTGGAAAAGTCCTCCGGCGTGTTCGACATCGTTCTCTGGTCCGAGCCGGTGAACTGGAATGACGTGACGCACAAGCCGGTGAGCGTGCCGCTGACGACCGTGACCGTGACGATGACCGGCACCGCCGGCGATGTCGCGCTCTATGATCCGATGCTCTCCAGTGACCCACTCGAGCATGAGCGGGACAAGACCAACCTCGTTGTCGCCCTCGGCGACCATCCGGTGATCATCGAGGTGCGCCCGGCGCGGGACCGGCTGCTGACGGAGGAGAGCCCCGCCGCTTCAGGCACCGTCAACTGAGAGTTTAGGCTCATGGCGTGCGGGGCGGGCGCCTGATCAATAGGCTCCGCCCCGCAACACCGCCGTGAAGGTCAGCGCCAGGATCCGCAGGTCGAACCAAAGGGACCAGTGCGCGATGTAGTGCAGATCGTGCTCCACGCGGCGGCGCAGCTTGTCCACGGTATCCGTCTCGCCCCGCCAGCCCCGCACCTGCGCCCAGCCCGTGATGCCCGGCTTGACCCGATGACGCGACCCGTAATCGGTCGCGGCGGCCTCGAAGGGCAGACCGCCCGCCGCCGTGCCCAGCGCATGGGGCCGAGGCCCCACCAGGGACATGCTGCCGCCCGCCACGTTGAGGAGCTGCGGCAGCTCGTCCAGGCTCGTGCGACGCAGCCAGCGCCCCACCCGCGTCACCCGAGGGTCGCCCCGCACCGCCTGCCGGCAGCCGCGCTCGTCCGTCGCCATCCCGTGCATCGTCCGGAACTTCCGCACCCGGATCACGCGGTTGTTGAACCCCAGGCGCGGCTGCACGAACAGCACCGGCCCGGGACTGTCGAGGCGGATCGCCAGCGCCACCAGCAGCATGAGAGGTGCCGCGAGGCACAGCAGCGGCACGCCGACCAC
>Ga0116230_10007034_pt1 | contig 11119 bp, 8 predicted proteins | sample S1TSphfallax_3_FD_88678 | JGI IMG/M metagenome (GOLD analysis project Ga0116230, IMG submission 88678) | Host-associated microbial communities from peat moss isolated from Minnesota, USA - S1T2_Fd - Sphagnum fallax MG | ecosystem: Host-associated > Plants > Peat moss > Unclassified | place: USA...
TCTCCAAAATATAATAGGCTTAATCCAGTAACTTAGGTTTAAAAGCTTGATGCTTTTAGGTTAAGAGGCTTTCTAAAGTTCAAAGTGGTCAAAGCAAGCTGGGCTCTGCATAAGCTAATCCCCGCTTTGCTAAGAAGGCTGTATCAACGACTATTTGACACTGATCTTCCATCAAATGCTCGTCCATCCCCAGACCTATTTGGTTTAGTTTAATAGAGTAAGACATTTTTATTCTCAGAAGTACCATAGTCATATATGTACTCATTACAATACCATAGGCCTTGGCAACTTCAACACATGTCTATCAAAAAATTAATTCATTTTGAAAAATAAAATATTCCTGAAGATTAGGTATTTTCTTTCAAAAAAATTTCTTTTTTGGAAATTTTTTTTTTTTTAAAATTTCAACATTTCTTAAAATAGTATAATCAGTTGTCCAAGTTGCCAAGGTAACTCAATTCCCAGTAATTAATTGTTTGAAGATTTCCTCTAAGCTCATTTCTTTCAAGGGGTTTTGCTTACATGTTTGCAATGGGGAGTTCCATGGTGTGTCATTGTACACATATTTTTGTCACCTACTATCACAAATCCTTTGTAATCAAAGCTATCATTATAACAAGAGTACTGTTGTGTAAAAAGTAAGTGGATTGTGCCAAATTATGGTCACTTGATATGGTGGAGTCCCAATGAATGAATGTTAACTTTTCTTGGGATCTTTTGGATTTTGATTAAACTCCTCATGACCTATAACTAGGCTTCCATCACCAGATCCATTAAGCTTGTCATACTATTTTAGTGCTTTTACTAATACAATAGAGTGTGGTGAGGGAACTCGAAGTGTTTCTGGATAAGGTAGCAGACCCCATATCCAACCCTTTACTAGATAAACTCATTTAGGGCTTAAAATTGTAGCCTCCTTGTCCATCACAATGACACAGAGAGCATAACCACATAAAGACCTCTGATTTCTCTAGTGTATCTAGAGAGCACCTTGTCCATCACAATGACACAGAGAGCATAACCAAGCAAAGACCTCTGATTTCTCTAGTGTATCTAGAGAGCACCTTGTGGGGGGGGCCTTTGGAAAACTAAAAGTTTCCCTCCTGCAAGCATTCCAGTTTTTAAAGCCTGATGTTGTTTTTTCTTCTTGTGAATTTTATTTATTTATAAATGTGAGGTCGCTCTTTATGCTCGGTAAAACATGTGGGCAAGGGTATTATCAAACTAACATTCAATCTCAAACTTTACATCATACTTTAAGCATATTTATTCTGAAAATTTATGGTCACTTGCAGTAATTTTGTTACTTGTGAAATTTTCGCACACTAGTGACAAAGAAAAGGGGGTTTCCAACAAGTACAACAGCTAATTTTTCGAGGAAAATGGCCCTCTGTAGCCACATAATGAGGATTCTTTTTTGGAAGTCTCTGTATTTAGACAAGAGGTTGTAGCATGAAACACTAAACATCCAAATTTGGCTAATTCCTCCTTGTGGATGATAGCCAACCACCTACCTCACAAAAACACTGGAACTCGCTTGCAGTGCAGAGCCCAAGTAATGCTAAACATACATGTTCATGTATATAGTTTGATGTATCATACATGCCAATTTTTAGTCTTGAAATTGAAATTTTGGTCTTGAAATTGAAATTTTGTGTGCAAAATTTCTTTTGTGAATTTTTATGTAAAGGGTCACATCTTGCACTAAATCCTTCACTTTGAAGGGCAGGAGGGTTCACAGTAACCCTTCATTGCAGAGCACAACCTTGCTCTTCCAATTTTCAAAGGAATGCTGCTAGGACTGGCGGAAAATTTTCAAGGAATCAACCCCATTAGATAAGTAACAATGACAGGGCTAGACCTCCACTATTTTCTTACAAATTCAGTCAGGTGCAAATTAGTTTTTTGAAACGCCCTGCAAGTTCTTACACTCTGTAAGCATGCCTCCACATTCCTCCGAACACACCAAGAATCTGGACTGGGATTATTAAGTTTTAAAAACATAGAACCAAATATGTATTAAGGTTCATTGTAGACTCTAGAGTGGGCTTGTTCTCTAGCATTTTAATTGCTACAACTGACATGTGTGATGTGTTCATGTTACACTAATAAATGGTTATATAACCTAAGCATCTTCTGACTAATAATGCCCTCTTTACAGTAGGAGTGAGGGCCAATGTTCAACCCAAATCAAGTATTCCTATTGAAATCAGTCCTAAGTGCTTTAAACTATGAGTCAAGGCTGAAATCGAAAAAAACTTTTCAATCTGCCCCAAGTTCTTAATAAATGCTGAACTTTATGGCCTTGTATTTGCCCCAAGGCTGAAAAACAAATACCATCGAATTTGGGAACCCAATTTGTAACCATGGGGGTCAATGTTCCCAGCATTTATTAATATCTGGACGTCAATGTTCTCGCATTTATTAGTAACTTGGGACCACACGACAAATCAAAAATGCTCAAAATTGGCCCCAAGTTTTTCCAGCCCTGACTCCTACTGTAAAGGAGGCCTAATTGTGTCATCCTTTGGAAGTGGCCTTGAGTGAGCCCATAAATGCATAAGACTAACCGTCAGGATCCATATCAGAACAGGGATTGATGATAGTGGACCGGTTCGTGGGTAGTAGTACCAATGTTGCTTGGTATACAGGCCTCGGCCTCTGGTAAGTCGTATCAAGTATCAGCCAGTGTTGGCTGGTTATTGAGAAAACACTCTCTTGTTAGCCTCGTATTGATTAACCTACCAGTTGGTTATTGATTTTTTTGAAAAATGACATATAACTACCCACCTCTGTACATAGCTTACTTAGAGTTGACAAGACCCTAATGGATTGGGTATTGAATTTTCAAACTTCAACAACTTACCTAGATTATTGGAATTTCATGCAAGTAAAGTTACCAATCCTAAAACTGTAGACATCTTTATATAAAAGGAAGGTAGTTTATTTGTTTTGTTTTGGACTTATGAGATCCATCAAACCGGGATGCTTCAGATCGCATTCTGGGTCTCTCTGGGAAGCTCTCAAGGAGGAGGGGTGCATTGGCTTGGTTCCATGACATTTGGACTTGTAGTGCAAAAGTTCTTGAATATTGAATGATTTCTTCACTGAAACTTATATTAAACTGTAGCTAAATATTTCGGAAGAAGTGGAATGTGCCTTTGGTGTTGTTGGAAATATCTTGATGAGCAGGATTTAATGGAATTTATTTGGTAAGATTTGGATTCAGAATGTGGCAAATATTGATTTTTAAGTGATTTCTGCCGCTGAAAATTCAAATAAATTCCAAAAAACCAGGTTTTGGAAGGAAAAATCAGTTGAGGCCGTGGTAACACTTGGCCAATGGCACAGCACTAGTGTTTATGATAGAGAACAGGAAAATATATATATATATATATATGAAAAAAACAGGAAAAATAGAAAACATGTTTATGATGGAAAAATAGAAAAATAAATATTAGTTTTTTTATAAAAAACCCTGTAGCCTACCCTACCTAGACAATATAACTGGTGGTTTGCAAGGTGAGTATTTGAAAACTGACCTTTATGCATAATTTATTATTTAAAAAATAACCCAAGTAAATTGATAACCAGGGGTATTACTTTGAAATTGTTAACTAATGGGTCTAAATTTTCCAAAAAGATTGATACCTTGTGTGATCCAAATTTTTAAATAGTATTATTATTTACTGGTGTTTAATTGGGAGCCAATTGCACTTACTGCTGATTTAGTAGCTGGTGTTCCATGTCAGTGTGCAATTGGATTCATAGTTCTAAAGCAAATCCATGCTATTATCCTTCATAGGTTTTTCAAGGGTGGCTCACCTCCTTCAACTTGACCCTCTTGCAGGTCTTTGGAAGATTCTTGGGCCCAGTCTATTTGGATTGCCTGCAAGCTTTTTTTAATGCGTTGATAGGTCATTCTTTTTATCTCTCACCAGGGGAATGGCTTCATTTTTATAAAGCTCATTGCAGCAATGGCGTATCTAGGGAGTTGGGCGCTTATTACATTTATCATTGTTATTAGGTTCCTATTAAATCATTGTCCATTTTTATTGGAGGCGATAGGTGCCAGTGATTTCAATCCATTCTCCTTTCGAGCCCAATTGAAGTTAACATGAGAACTTTTTCCTTCAAATGTAGTGGCATGCGATTTTCCTTTCATTCAATTTGCTAATAAGGGATTAGATCGATTTTAGAAGAGCATTTCAAAACAATTGCATGACCATTCTTTCTCCAACATTATTTTTAACATGGTGTGAAAATTTTCACACTTATGATTCGCACTATGCATGTTTGAGGTCTTGTGTGGGCTCGAGAGCAAATGCTTGGCTTTCTACTCGCCCAATCATTCCACCTTTCCACCTACCCTTTGATATTTTCTCCTTTTCTTTGTGCACCAAGTTGGACTCTTAAGGTGACCCATTACATTTGTGGCTTGCCCTTCGATCATGTAAGGACCCACCTTCATTGTTGCTCCCATGGTGAGGAACAAATTACATCTCATGGAATAAATTACATCTCATGACATGAGTCGAAATGCTTTGCCTCCACCACGAAAGACACAAGGTTTCATGTTTCACAGGAAATACCCATGTGTTTCCACCCCTTTCCTTTTAGTCTTCTTGTTAGCAAGTTGACATTGTGTTATCAACTAATGACATTTGCACCTTTGCTAATGTGATGATCATTGACCCCACCCAAGTAGACTTGGTCTACTTCATTGCAAAGGGTGGTCATGACATGCCAACTCAGGCAAATGAAAGATTCTACCACAATCAACATTTTATAAACGCATTTATTTTCGTTGCCATAGAGATTTTTGGGTGTTTACATCAATAAATAGACGATTTTTCCCATCAATCCACAAGCATGGTAAGGTTAGTTAAAGGCATTGATGGCCCTCCATTTGGTGATTCTATGTACTTTCTATAGATGACAAAAGTGTTGATAGCTTTGTAAAGAGTGCAACCCACCACTAAAAAAATGTTGTCATCTCAAAGTGAAAGTTTTTCTAGACTTACTATGCTTTCAAAATTTCCCTTCCCTTTCTTTTTCTAATATGCTTCTTGCGACTGGCGGTGGCGTTTGAACATAATTTGTTCCTTTGCCCCCTTTAGGTTTGGGCACTTTTGGCTTGGACTTGGGTCCTCTTTCTTTGTCCTCCCTTTCCCCCTTTGTTGGGTGCTTTGTTTAATAAAGTTTGCCAAGGTTTCATCATGCTACTTCTGCTTATGACTTTTTTAAATTTAGAGGAGGATTATCTATATATATCTTAAACACATATTACAATGAACATAGCCATGATTTCACCTTCAAGGCTATTTTTATTTTTTTGCTATAGAGGAAGGAGGTTGGGTTTATTTTGGAAGATATTTATTAATATTAATTAGTCATGTGATGGCTGGCTTTCAATGGCAGCCAGCTAACCAAATTCCAAATTATGGTAGTACCTAATATTGTGAAACAATATTTATATCTTTTTGCTAATTTTAGGCCCTTGACTTTTTGGTCTTATTTGGTTGTTTTGGCAGGCGCTGACAATAGTCTACATCACACACACACAACACATTACTAATTTTACAGCTTCACTTCACTCCCTCTCTCCACACAAACTGGATTTGCTACTGTCACATGGTGCCTATCATTTCCCAACATCTTCAAGATTTTTGAGCATGATAGCTTATTATTTCAACTGGGGTTAACTTGTGAGTAAATGCTAAAGTGAAATTGCTAGATTCTTCTGATGTCCTAATTGTTAAGAAATTATATAGCCATATATGTTAGGAAAAAAACTTTCATTTATAGATGGTGTTAAGTAAGAAGTATCATGTTGCATTCCAATGTCATTTTTACACAAGCAACCTACTTTGGTCTTTGGATGTGTACCCAAAAAAATTCATGGGGGCATGCTTCTTTGATTTTTTTTGGTTTTGGGACTTTTAAAAATATAAGGGTCCATGTATGGACTACATTTGACAGCTTGGTTTCCTATCATGTCAGAACCAACCTGGGATGCCTAGGTATTAGAGCAAAACAACATATATGCAGGACTGAACCTCACAGGGGGTTTCTCTCCTAATGTAAAGCACATTGAGAAAATTATAAGTGTATTTGGAAGGTACCTTATATCAGTGAATGTCCCTCCTACAAAAACACTGTATATACTCCTCAAAAGTGAGAGGGAGATCATGCCTACATGTAAGTGTAAAATTGCTCTCACTAATAAAGAGTAGGTGTAAGAACCCTCCCCTCCTACCACTCATGATCTACTTATGTTTTTAAGTTCATGATGACCTTTGCCTCATGCTTGACAATGGGTAAATCCAAGGGGATATTCTCAAAATGCTGGGCTGGATCCAGTTTCACTTGGTCCTTGGCCCCTTACCTGAGAATGCCCCCCATTGTAGGGCCTTTACTCTACATATAAATTGTTACTCTCTGGGGACTGGTATGCAGCCTAATGATGCAAACCATAGAGGCTATTTTCAAAGCTTTAATTGGGAACTTTTCAATGTTGCATGCAAACTATTATAGAAATTTAAAGTTTTACTCATCATTCTTTGATATTACTCAGGTTGCTCCTCCTTAGCCCTTTTTTACTGTCAAAAATTGGCCAAAAAGAGAAAGTAAAAATAAAAAATAAAAAATGAAGTGATTTGAAAGGTTTCAGTTGCCAAAGTGAGGAAGAAAAAAACTTACTAAAAATGGCCAAAGTACTGTATTTGGTTTTCAGTGTGTAGCCACATATATATAGAGGGTTGATTAAAATATATGGTTTGTAGCCAGATTTGGTTAAATCTTCCTAGGGATAATTGCCATTTTCTCAACATGCATAAGATACTTTGACAGCCAGTTAAATGAAATCTGGCCCTTTAATTTACAAGGAAATTAAAAATTGTAAAAGAAAAGAAAAAACCCTTAACAAGGGTGGATACATATAGGGAAAGGCCTACTTCCCAGGGCCTCCTCTAATTTGAGGGTCGAGGGCCGTAGTCCTAGGGTTTAGGGGAGGCCCATGAAAGCAGGCCTTCTTCCCCAGAGTAAGGCATGAAAGGTTCTTTATTCAAATGACTGAAGGTGGGTTCTTCAACTGAGGAACAAATCTTCTGTGCGGGAAGTTGCTTTCGAATACAATGAAAAAAAAACCTTGGAGTGCTTTATGCCTAGCAGCCTTCCCTACGGGATTAACGGTGTATTGCCCTCTAACTGGATGTTACACCATATATCTCCCTTTACAATGATTGTGGAAAACTCCTCACATTTTTGCATTCTATAATTCCTTCCATACCCTTTACTGCAGGCTATTGGATGAATGAGGATTAGACTCTACATTCTAGACTTGGACTTTAGCATATCTGGACTTTGTTTTGTGGTATCCACTATCCACTACTATTCACCAATAATAGTTAGAAGGAGTAAAGAGCATATTCTGTGGTGGAACAGTCTGGAGATTTCCATTTCCAGGGCATGACGTGAAAGTATGTTCTAAAGTTGCAATGCCTGCATTTGAATTTTGACTTTTGATTGGGGACAAGAGCTTCAAGGTCTTGAGTCCTGGCAGCACCCCCACACAACCCTCAAGGCCAAATAGCATTCAGGATATACAACAAGACCCATCTCTTATAAACTCCAACTTTTCATCCTGAGCAGCTGTAAATTTGCAATCTGGACGTGTATAATTTACACATGAAGGTTTTTTTGAGCTTTCCTAAAGGTTTCTAATACTTTTAAATATTCCAGTGCTTCTTCCATGTTCTGCTCTCTTCAAACTCTTTTTTGGGGTAAAAAGCTCATTGCAAATGTGGAACAAAATCTGGATCATGAGCTTGATGTTCCTTCTCCCCAAAAGAAAAACCAAGATTGAAACTTGGCAACCCAAATGGGACATAAACTACTTGACATGTAGCCATTGATTTGACTTTGCTTCTTCCATGTCTACCAAAAACATATAACCTAAACATTATTCCATGAAAAAAAGGTCAATGAGTCAAGTGTAGAGTAACGCCCAAAGAGCAGAAGGGCGCTTACTTCCCCCTCTGAGGGCATTACCGAGCACAAAAATTAAAAAAACATCTAGATTTTTTTTTAATGTTTTCCCATGATACCCGACAGGTATCCAACAAGTACCCATTGGGTATCACAGGAAAAAAATAAAAGACAACACCAGAGCATTTTGGAAAACGGTGTGAACGTTTTGTTTTCAGAAATGCCTCTCAATATTTTACACTCTGTAAGCTACCTCCAAATGCACTAAGAAAAATCTTGGAGGTTTTTATGAATGGGTTATTTTTAGGGCTCTCAGCTCTTCAAACTTCGTTTGAGGGAAAACCCTTAAAAATGTGGAATGAAGCTGAATTAGGAGCTTGCCATTTGACTCAGGCCCCCCCCTAAAACCCATCCACTTTGGAGATTAAAACTTGGTACCCGGATGGGTGATATTAAGGTACTTGACTGGAGTTGTTAGTCCAGACACCAACACAAAGCAAGCTTGCTTACTACTCAATGTCAGTCATAAGTCAGAAAGGAAAGTCATAAGTTGGGTGAGATGGTGGAGGTTGCTATTGAGCTGGGGGATTCTTTTCCACCAACCCACCATGACCACCACCAGACTGTATACAAAGTCAGTTGTAATGTTACATCTGTCGGCCATCATAATACACTTTCTGACTTACAAGAAGTCTGTTTTTCCCCCTTCTTCTCTTCTCAAACTTGTTCACAAAGTCCCCCCAAAACCCCAAGTGCTGCAATTCCCTGACTTATCCAATGACTGACATATGGGATAACGGAAAGCTGCCCATAAACTAATTGAAACTTGGTCTGCCTCTTTGAGCCTTTGGTTGTAAGGTAAACCACAAAGACAAGAGCATCACCTAAAGAAGGGCCCCAATGAGACAACAGTTGAGCCCTGCCCAATGTTTGTAATGCTCTCACCCGCATGCTTTGAAAATGTAAAGAGTGACGGAGGCTTGGTGGAAGTAATGATATACCAAATGCATGGTAGTGATCCAAAGCCCGTGTGACTTGAGATCCTTTTTGCAGAGTTTTTTTTTTTAAGTTCAAAATTAGTAATTAATCATTTCAAAGTTGAAATTTTGAAGAGAAACTTCAATTTAAAGACCATCAGATGATGGAACAATAGATATTAATAGTATTTCGTTTCACCAAAGGATCCAACAAATAGATGTTAACAATGTTTTGTGTTAAATTCAATAAAAATTTTGATCTCAACCACTGTGTTAGAAAAAGTTCAAAATTAACATTTTAGTTCAGAATCAATTAAATACCTTTGAGATCAATGAAATTGCCCAAAGCTAAGCTTTTATTGGAGGTTGGACTAATTCTTTAGAATCATGCAAGAATGACAGTTGATTAATTCTGTTAGTTGTCATTAAAATTAGTGCTCACCCAGGTTAAGATGCCTAAAATTAATCTGATTGTGGAAGGAGGGTCAATTACCCAATCCGTGCATTTTTTTGTGCTTTGCAACTTTGGCCAAGAACAAATTATGCTGATGGATGGTAAATGCATTTGCAGTTTGTCTCCATTGACATTCATGCAAATATTCCTCAAGCTCAAATATTTGAGGACCACCGAGCAAGTGTCAAATCAAAAACATACATTTTGTGTGAACTCCTCCTCTAGTGAGCTGATGGACCAAAGTAAAAAGCTCATAGACTGTGGTCTCCAAAGAATCCTCTTCATGTTGCAACCCATTTAATAATAAAAAAGTGGTAAACAATTTTGCAAACCAGCCACCTTGCACATTCTCTTGAGCTCTGAAGTCCTGTCTGGAGTATTTTACAAAACTAGTATACTTAGTGAAAAGTGCTGAAGGTTGGTAAGATTTCAGTGTCAGATGGCACTATATTCCATGATACAAAGGTGAGGGAGTTTTTCTTTCTTTCTTTCTTTCCCTTCCTTCCTTCATAGAGAGAGCACAAGGTTTCAAGCTAGAAGGACATGAATCAGCTCCAGTACAGGGAGGACTTGGTCCTCTTTGTTTTTCCCAGAGGAGGAGGTGGAGGATGATGCTGAAGAAACTGGTACTGAAAAGGCCCACTGAAAGTTCTGCCTGTGGGGTTCTGTCAGCTGGCGTTGCTGCTGTTGCATGCTTGTTAGCTCAAGAAACTGACAAACCATGTCAGTGTCCAGCACCCTGGACAGTCCTGTATGCCAAACACCCAATTGGACTCACAACTAAGAACCTTAACTTGAAAACATGAATGGGTTTGTTTCCTTTTCTTTTTTCAGATGTTGTATGGTGGTCTTTTACAGTTGGTAATATCAAAAAAACAATTTTTTATGTACCTCAGAAAATAACATGAAGGAAATCCTGAACTGAATGCAGTTTAGGGTTGCCCTGCATGAGAGCTGGTTGAGCTGTGACATCACTCTACAGGTGGAATGGGGTCCATTGCTGCTGTTTATTCCTCTTGTGATCTTCACCAATTTACCGTTATTTCAACAGTGCAATTTAGTGAGAAATGTGAAATGCCATGCAGGAAAAACTGCATACCAAATCTAATTTACAAACTGCATATGAAGGCTACATAAGGGGGCTGAGGCAGTGTCATGTGGTTTGCGTGCATGTGTAGTGATGATGGTCAGAAAAGGAAGATGGTTGATCCATGTGGATTGGCCTTCAGCATATAATTTTCCCCATCCTGCCAACTATTTGGTGCAGTGACATCAACTTGGCACACACCAACCCTGTTGCAGAAAATGTCTGTTGAATTCAGGCACATTCTGGCACATGCAAAATCACACCTAGAGGACATAGACACACCTTAAAAGATACATATGTGCATCAGTTGAGCTTTAAACAAAATGTTGTATTACAAAATTCCAACGTCATGATCTTTACCTAGAAACCGTTGAACACCAATCTTCACACTAGATGTTTCTAAGCACCTTCCCCTCATGAGATGTGAAATGGGTTGTATTGCCTTTCAAATGCACAGAGCGGAACAAGCAAAGACTGTTACACAACATAAACTATATTCTTGATAATTGCAAAAGAGATAGAGCAAACTGTACATTCAAATGCAGACACATTTTCACTGTACATATGAGATACCATTACATCCCCATCTATACAGATACCATAATTCATAAA
>Ga0116230_10007035_pt1 | contig 11117 bp, 9 predicted proteins | sample S1TSphfallax_3_FD_88678 | JGI IMG/M metagenome (GOLD analysis project Ga0116230, IMG submission 88678) | Host-associated microbial communities from peat moss isolated from Minnesota, USA - S1T2_Fd - Sphagnum fallax MG | ecosystem: Host-associated > Plants > Peat moss > Unclassified | place: USA...
CTCTCTCTCTCGTTGTGTTCACCAACCTCATGAAAGTGAGTCCCCAATATTACATTTTGTGAAGTTCAGTTTTCCTTTTTTTTCGGTGTTTTTCGAGCAGGAACCAAAGGAACTGGATAGCATAGACATACCACATGGCTCACTAAATACATACAGAAGACTCGGTCAGCGTCGAAGCCCACCACCAACCCAATGGCTGGACTACCTACCCAAGCGCACCTCCTTTTTCTAACTTGGAAAAAAAAAATTCTTTGTCTCAAGAGAGAATTCTTACTCCACCAGATTTGTTTGTTTGTTTGTATGTTTTGTGAGAAATGCTGCGGTGCTAATGTCTTCTGTGAAAAAAGGCCCTTCCTCCACTGCCACTGCCACTGCCACTGCCACTCCCACTCCCACTCCCACTCCCCTCTTCACTTTCTCTGCAGCACTGAGTAGAGATTGTTGACAGGTCTACAGAATAGCGGGTTTTGGAGGAAATGATGATTGAAATGTTTCTTAGTCACATACTCAAGGAGCATTGTATTCATGTGTATTTGATGACACAAGAGAGGAGGGCCTTTACATCATGGAAGTATTAGACAATAGAAATAGGGAAAGAAGAGAAATGAGGAAACTGACAATTCAGATGTACAATGTGCTATTATGACAATTCAGATGTACAGTGTGCTATTACACAACATTGATGAACAGTGTGCTACAACTATCAAATTACTATGCAAATTATTTACTCATCCTCAATGCCCATAAATGTAAGATAGTGAACAATAGTGAACAATTTAGAATGAAGAATCAACTATAATGCTATACACCACATGGTGATCAAAAGACATTATTCATGTTTCTTTATTTGCCCTTTCAGAGAATCATGTATCCTGTACATGTTTACAGATCCAAACTCACTATAATGCTAATTGGAGCTATAGAACTTAAAAGCCACAGGTAATTGATGCTGGAACTTAAAAGCCACAACTTCATCCAAATTACTACCTATTTTCAAACCATTGCACACTTCTGCTGAATGGAGCTATTCCTACACCAGTTAAAAACATAATGTGTATACATAGGTGCCATTCCTTGATTAAACAGATGATGATCACCAGTCCAAATGAAGTAGTTCTGTTACACTGGACGAATTGCTATCGCCTATACTCTCTGCACTGGGTGTCATCTCTTGAGCAATTATTTTTCCAATGAAACTAGTCTCCTTGCATCTACCATCAAAACTGCTATCTAAAAACTTCATCAGGATGGCAGATGACATTAGTACTGCGATTGATATGCAAATTACTCCAGATTATGGCAGTCAAATAGTGGGCCACCATTCGGTTTTCTTGAGTTTCACAACTATCTTGATTTCCCCTTTTCCCATGAACTTTTACTAGACCACCCTATAATGATACAAGATGAAGTCCAAAGCCACAATCTTTTTCAAGAATAGCTTCTCGTTGTAAAGACCCGTATTTGAAGACAAGTCAGATAAACACACCTGCAGTTTTGCAGAAGAAAATTAAATGGGGAAGCAAACCCAAAGTTGTTTTCAAGGTTTGTAGATGATGCTAGTGTCACAGCGATCAAGGCTTTGATTTGCTGCACCAAGGTTGTCTCCAGACCTAAAGCTTGTTCGCTGCATCATCCTCACCAGGGCTTGCACTATTTCTGACATGGGTGGCCGGAATTCAGGTTCAGGCTGTTTTATGCAGGCAGATCCACACAGCATTAAATATCATAAGTCTCTTCACACATTGAGGTCCTAGATTACAACCAATAGTGTCAATGAGACTTTCCCTAAATAATACCTTTTCAAAAACACACCAAAGCCACATCTGAACTAGTAGTTGGATCTGCTTAACCTTTGCAATGAAAAAACTCAGTACCCTGCTTCCCTTCATGATTGACATGATGAGTGCTTTGCAGGTTAAAGATAAGGAAAGAAATTGAAGGGTGCTGGAATGAATACCTGTACACAAAAGGCGATGATATCAGCAAAGCGGCAGAGTGATTTGGCAGGGTAGACTCCATTCAATGCAGGGTCAACCATTTTGGTGAGTGCATCAATGTTATGTAGCTGTGGAGCAGCCCACCTGACCAGTGACTGCTCTGGCTTTGGCCGGGAGCTTTACACAAGACAGCACACAATTCTTCAGAACGAATGTGCATGAGACACATACCTCAAAAACAAAAAACACTCAGTGATTGCTCTCAATCATTTGTGGCCAACAGAATTAGATTTGAACAAATGGAGATCACGACCACAGCTAAGTAGAGCAGTGGGTATTCACCTGTCCAGAGGCTTGCGTCCTGTCAAAATCTCCAGCATGACAATACCGAAGCTATAAACATCACTCTTCATTGTGTAAACACCAGACATGGCAGACTCTGGGGCACTGTACCCAAATGATCCCAGCATGTGTGGTGATACCTATACCCACCCATCACAACCAAATCACCACAATACCCACACACTAACCATCTCACACAGCTGCATCTTAATAATTGACATCCTAGTAATGAAGAGGGTCCTTTCCACATGGTTTTAAGCTAAGAGACAAAGGTTTACGTATATACACCTGGTGATTTGAAACATGTGAGGAGAGATCTGCAATTCCGCAGTCAGACAGGTGAGGATTGAGCTGATTATCCAATAGAATATTTCCAGATTTGAAGTTACGATGCACAACTGCTGGAAGGCATACTTCGTGCAAGTACCTGCACATTTGCTACACAGGTGTGTCATGTGATGGAAATCTGCAAGGAATCCTTTTATTTTGCCGCTATTGATGAATTCTAGTTTTATCTTCAATCACACAGGTGATTGCACATTCTTCTAACTATGACCACAATACATGCCCTTGAGAAGGAAATTATTTAAGCTCGTGGCTTTTTGCCAAGGTTGCACATCAGCAGATACTTGGAGAGGAGACAAAAGTCCCATCTTTAATTCCTCAAAATTGACACTGAAAAAACTTACTCAAGAGCACGAGCAGCTCCAAGAGCAATTTTGACACGCGCATTCCAAGAGAGGCACTTGACTGTGTCTTCATTGCCATGAAGAATTTCATTAAGTGTGCCTTGACTCACATACTCATATACCAGCACCCGTTGCCCATGCTCAGCACAATATCCCACCAACTCAATAATGTTGGCATGCCGCAGACGTGCAATGTTGCCTACAACTCTTAAGAAGTTTGGCTCACTCTGCACCAGAGGTGCTGATGTGTCTAGCTTCTTCACTGCAAGAACCTATAGAAAAAAGACAAAGAATTTTAGACAAAATACCTTAACACACTTCACAACACAAAACAAACAGCTTGGCCAGTTAGTTCAAATTGAACAATCCTCTTGTCAGGGTATTGAAAGTGCTTCTGTTATTTTCTCCCTTGTTCAACTTAAATTTGAACTGAAGCAGGAAAAATAGGCAAACTGATACAAAAAAGTTTGCAATCAAATCAAATTGTGTATCTGCATTGCATGTATTGTAGAGATATAATTGTCACTCAGGAGAGATTCTGCCCCTCACCCTAAGCTTCTTAAGGTCAACTACTCTTTCAAAAGCATGCAGACTGGCACATAGAACATCAAGAGGTATAGCTAATTGTCTTGAAAGTTCCTAATGATGTAGCAGAAATTACATCAGATTATGGCAATTGGTCAGACCCAGCTTGTGGCCACCCGCTGCTTGGTGGGGTCCTGCTGATGGCCTAATATACTCAGCAACAAAGTTGGATTCACAAAGTTGCAAAGTTTACAGTCTTGACTTTCATTAAGCTGCCATGAAATAGGTACCCAACCATACCTGGCCATCTTGAAAGTTCCCATGATAGACACAGCCAAGGGAGCCCTCCCCAACTAGATTTTCTTGGGCAAAGCTGTTGGTTGCTGCCTGAAGATCTGCAATAGAATAGGCTGTGGCTGCAATTGAAGTTTTGGGGCTCTTGGTTGCAATGTCAATGTCTGCATCTCTTTTATCTGTGGTTTTTTTGAATGATGTGGATGCATTTGCACTTCTCTTGCTTGGTGGATAATCACTCAATGGCCAGTCTAGGATTTTATCAGCAAGAGGCTCAGCTGCAAAAGAAATGGAGACTAATCAGTTGGTAGGGATGTCCTTTGGTCTTCATACTAATGGACATATCTCAATACGAGAGCAAGTCTGTTTTATGCTTTTAGGAACAATACATGAATCCCAAATGCACATTGGATTTTAGATGACCACCAAGCACAATGCCGCAAAAATGGCTTGATGTACACATACATTAGACAGCAAGTTGGCAAAGCATACCTTGCTGCACAGGAGAAATAAAATGTAGTAACCAAGGTCCCCAACCGCCATTCTTTTCATACACAATTTTCTCTTCATGTTTTCGCCACCGAAAGTAAAGAAGACCAAGTAGTATTAAGGGAACAGGTACAAGGAGACAAATAGCTGTGATTCCTCCAATTTCTGCACCAGTCCATAAATTGTGACTTCCTGATTCACGATTTGAAGATTCTGTACCTGAAGAATCTGATTGCCCAGCTTGAGGAGTGTCATAGGAGGGACGATGAGGTTGGGCTGGTGATGAATTTAAGGCATTGCCACTTGTGCTGCAAAGAAAACAACCATCAACCACATGATACACTCACAACAACGAATTTTCTTTTCAAGACCCACCAGCAAAATCATCATGGTACATGAGAGAAAACCTGATTGTCTACAAACCAATATCATGATATAGTCATCAAAGTGACCACTTACAGTAAGTTTGGTGGATTCAGTCCTGAAGGAATCCATCCAGTGAACTTGTTATCCTGAACATTCCTGAAATCAGATTCCACTCCACTATCAGGCCACTTGACCAGAAATCACTTACATAATTTGGTCACTAGGAGTTTTCAAAAAAACATGATTGCCCTTGTATCTTGCATAACCAACAACATAACAGATTCACATTACTCATGTCTTACACATCTCACTGCTTTACCAATAATAATGAAATAATCAATCTATTTTAATTGCAGAAGAACATATCCTAGTAAATGCAAGATTCGATCTTTGAGAGCATGGAACTTACAAGGTCTGAAGGTTTGTGAGATTTGAAAGAGACGAAGGAAGGCTGCCACTCAAGAGATTATTCTGCACATTTCTGTCCAGCTCAAGGAGATAAGTTTCTGCATTCTTCTTACTCAAGATCCAGTCTAGCCAATTGACTAGAAACTCCCACCATTAAGAACCAAGACTTAAGCCGTTCACAAGAACAGCAAAAACAATCACAAGATGAGAATTAAGACATAGGCAGCTTAAGCCACATTTTCTTTGATAGGAGCATGTTAGCAAGCCCAACACATGGCATTAGTGATGTGTAGATCAAGGACTTTCATAGGAAGCAAACAGGCAGAATACTCACAGCACAGTCAAAGCTGACAAATCGCCGAGTGAGCTAGGAAGTGCACCTGTGAAATTGTTGAATGATAAATCTCTGCACATGCATGACCAAAGAACAACAAAACACATTACACACTGATTAACACTATGCAAACATGCTGTATTTGCCATCTTGTGGACAAATGGATCTGAGCAAATAGGAGTAATTACTAATTACATCCTCTTTGACTCTATTGCCATCTACATCCAGAGCCAAAACCCTTAAGGAATTTCAAGTTCTGTGCAGGCTTCAAAACCTGTAAAACTGGATAGGCAGTACCTGGGGAATGTCCCATCATGTCAGACTTACAATGTTTGAAGCTTGGTGAGATTTGCAAAAATGTCTGGAATATTATTTCCCAATTGATTGTGATTCAGGTTCCTAAATCAAACCAAAATTAACAGTTTGTCAGGATTCAAATGTTGCTTCCCTCTCTTCACAACCCAGAACTCATTTGTGCACTAGTTCCGTCAACAAAAACATCACTTCAACTATTGAAGGCTGCATTGCAACCCAACTGGCCATATCTCCTCTGCACTTCAATTGGAATACACAACCATCAATCATATACCAACAGTTCCAGCAGAAAAGCACTGCATCCTGGTAACTGCTAGTAGCGGTCTAAATACATTTCTCAATAAGTGCATGATCTGAGCACCCCAGGGTAAGTGAAGCTTACAGATTAGTCAAGCTGAACAATTGCTGAACTGAGTATGGAAAGCTGCCTGAGAACTGATTATTGCCAAGATTCCTGTTGTCAAGAAGAAGTAGTTTAAAGATGCGTTGCAAGTTTTAGCAAGATAAAACTTGAGATCATCGAACCTAATTATAAGATGTTCCTCTTCCATGACTATGCATGCATATTGAGCACGTGTTATGTATGAGAAACAATGAAAGAATGTGCTCACAGCTGTTGGACATTAGGAGGCAATTGATATGGTATAGATCCCCAATTTCTTCCAAGGTTATTTTGGCTCACATCACTGCACAACAAGCATAAATTTCATTTTGCTAGATTTTCATTTTGCTAGACACAGCAGCTTGTCTCTGCTCTGAACTGGCAGATAGACAAAGACATCTTGTCATAGGTACTGGCATTTGACCTAGCAGTCATCAGAACCCAATGCAACTGACTAATCTGTGATCTGCAACTTATTCAGGGAGAAGAAAGCCTACCTTCTGGACACAGATAGCAAATCCTATGAAAACTCATATCACTGACTCAAGAGAAATCCAAGCTCATTGGTATTAAGAATCTTTTAACTATCTTGAAAAAGCGAAGTCCATAGTACAAATATAGTACCTCAATAAATTGAGGACTGAAGATTGTACTACAGGACAGAAAAAACACACTTCTGGCAGGAATAACTCACAAGACCAATAGCCCATGAAACTCATCCAGGGTATATCCCAGGCTTCCATTCAGTCCCAAGTTGCTCAAATGACTGCATTGCAGAGACCCAAATCCACATTTGTGATCTCAATGGGGATAAGTTCAAAATCCCAGTAAACTTGACCAATGATTATTTCCACCAAGTTCTTTCAATCTCTTTGTCCTGCAGGTGGAGCAACTAAGTGATGCAGGAGAAAATTCAGCAACATTGATCAAAGGCATTGGTATGCTTACAAGAAAGGTTCCATAGAACCAGAGTTTCTTGTTTGGACCAATAAAAGCATGATGGGTAAATCAAATCTCCTAGCAAATAGAGACCATGTATAGAATTAGACAATATTTTCTGAGTTTAGAAGAACAAAGGGCATAGTGGCACAGATAATGTGGAACTTGAGGAAAGAAGAGATAGATTTTCACACACATCTCTGTGACGTTACTCCCAGAGCAGACCACACCAAGCCAATTTTGCGCACATGGGTCACCTCCATTTATATTCCAGTTGGTCAATTGCAGAGGGAACCCAAAAGCTGAGTATAGATTTATCAGAGCATTCACTGCCATGGCCAACAGATAGATAGAAAGTGTATTGTCATAATTCTGTCTTTTCCATTGCTTTGCTATGGCTACTAGTCTAGCTACCTCATGTATTAACCTCGTCTCTGAAGTTAAACAAACAGCAAGTGCTTGATAGATTTCACATAAAAGAGATGAATGCAAATGAAGTGATCTCATTTGGAACACATGAAGTTTCAATCATTTTCAATGGGAAGACGAGAAAATGAATTCAGGATTGTCCTCACAATCAGATATAAGTAGCAAGAGCTCTGGAATGCATAAACAGCATACCTATTGCTTCACAAAAAGAAAAACCCTAAACCCCCTTCATTTACACGACACAAGTGAAAGAGGGATTGAGTAGGGTTGGAGCCCAAATTGGGATTCAGGATTCATCACAGAAGTTCACCATCGCCCAAACCCATAATCCATATATGCAATCAAGAGACCCTAAGTACTATTGATTCAAACAGCAGACACTGAATTGATAAGTTGAGGTATACTTTCTCTACAGACATTGGATTGGTACGTTGAGGTGGTTTTTCTACAGGAGATATAGCATGTTTCGAGATTGAAATGATTTGAAGTAGAAAGACATCTAACATGCTACTTCGAGAACCAGTTTTCAGGCAACTTCAAAAAGCAAGTAATTTGCGGAAACTTCAAGGTTCAATTCAAGGATTAGATCCATATATATACATATATACGTAGATTTTTGTAATTCAGAAGCACAGTTGTTCATCATGATGCATGGAGATTGAAAGGGATGGAGGAAAGGTTTTGGCTGCACGCACCATCGGCTGGATCTGTATCTCCATGAACCACCACTAGCAATGCCACCAAGAAGTGGATGGCCAAGTAAAAAAAATACGCTGCCGACAATCGCGCCATCTGCCGCACCGATATGGATCACTAAGAAGAAGAACTCCAGAAACAAGAAGCTCCCCTCCTCATTGCAGTTAATCTCGAGTTGATCGCTGGCTGGCTGGCAGCTTGATAGCAGCAATTGCGCAAGTGGAAAGCAGTTGTAAGTCTGTATGAAGCACATCACCAAGACACGTGACAGAGGCAATGTCAGCAGACCGCTAACAACAGCACAGTGAACGACGTCTGTACAAGTGCTCAGAAACTTCAACAAGAGCTTTTGTACATGTCTGTTGTCTAAAGCTCCCCGACTCTCCGAGCCGTAAGGCGATTGTTGAACACGAGGTAGAAAAGTGCATCTTCAAGAGAACGATAGTCTCCGAGTGAAGCACTTGCTGAGACGTCCTTTCCATCATTTGTGCGACGATTGTCCAGAAGAAATGAAGAATGTACAGGCACACGCCCTTATATTCCTCTATTAGAACTCGAGTCTAGCTCTATCGAGAGTCACAGATGTGGTGGACGAACAAGCGAAGTTGTAGTGAAGAGACAATCGTGGTGGTTGTGTGAACAAGAAAGAGCTCCGATTGTGTTTCCACAAAGAAATTTTTTCGTTAGATCTGTTAGCAAGAAAGATCTACGACAAAGCAAAAATCTCTCGGATCTCCGAGCGCCCTACGTCCAACAACAACAACATCACATGCATCATATTGGAGACGTCCGAATAGCCGACGCAGAATGCCATAATCACAGCAACTTCGATTCCGAACTTGATTCCATTACTTACACTGAGCTTACACTCCCTACGACGTCGAGACAACGTCGAACAACAACAACAACATCGCAGGCATCGTATTGGAGACGTCTGAATAGTAGACGCAGAATGCCGTAAACACAGCAACTAGGATGTCGAACTTCGATTCCATTATTTTAAGTTTCCTACAACATCGAGAAAACGTCTCGGAGTGCTTTGCACGTCCAACAACGACGACATCGTAGGCATCATAGCGGAGACGACTGGATAGCCGATGCAGAATGACACAAAAACAGCAACAACGGTGTCAAACTTCGATTCCATTCTTTTATATTTCCTACGACATCAATAAAATGTCTCCGAGTGCTCCGTAATCTTAAAACGACATTGCAGGCATGATATTGGAGACGACTGGATAGCCGATGCAGAATGACAAAAAACAGCAACAACGGTGTCAAACTTGGATTCCATTCTTTTATATTTCCTACGACATCAATAAAATGTCTCCGAGTGCTCCGTAATCTTAAAACGACATTGCAGGCATGATATTGGAGACGACTGGATAGCCGATGCAGAATGACACAAAAACAGCAATGACGGTGTCGAACTTCGATTCCATTCTTTTATATTTCCTACGATTTCAATAAAAATGTCTGCGAGTACATTGTACTTCCAAAAACGACATTGCAGGCATCACATTGGAGACGAGTGGATAGCCGATGCAGGATGCCACAACCACAGCAACTACGATTTTGCACTTGGATTCCAATTAGAGAGACCTTCCCCTACGACATGGACAAATGCTTTACGAACGTCCAACAAGAACAAAATCACAGGCGGCATCATCATCATCATCATCGAGACGTCTGAATATCCGACGCAAAATATGCGATCCATGAATATGCAAAGGAAGACAGAGAGAGAGGCAAATTGCGCACCAGATGGAGAGGAAGCTCCAAAACTTGGCTGCTGTGAGTAAAACCACCACGCAGCCTTCGCCGCCACAGCAGCAACGAGAAAACCAAAAATGGGCGGAAAACAAAAAGGGGAGAGAGAGAGAGAGAGAGAGAGAGAGAGGAGCTAGCGAGAGGATGTAAGTCTTTCTTTTAGTTCCATTTGTTGGGGAACGAACAAACTTGGTGAGTTCATTTGGTGGGGAACGAGCTTTTGTGAGTTCACTTCAGAGAGGAAAAACAAAAATGTACTTTATTCTTTCATTCATTCATTCGATCATTTATTCATCCATTCACATACGTAAAGCATGCGCAGAATTTTCGTAGTGTATCCAGGAGGGAAAATTATGAAGCAGAATCTGCCCTCTGCGATTGGCGAGGCATTTCAATAGGCCCACTGCAGTAGTGGGGCATTTCCAAAATAAGCACCATTCCGCTCTGGCTGAGATGGGCACTTATCTTGGGAACGATCCGCTCCTTAAGCGTTACCTTACACATAGGCCCCCTTTTAGGAACCTTGTGAGGTCAGATTTTTGTTGGGGAACTTTGTGAGTTCATTTTTTGGGGAACTTTGTGAAGTCATTTTGGGAGAGGGGGGGGGAGAACTTTGTGAGTTCAGTTTTTGGGGAACTATGTGAGGTCATTTTTTTTAGGGGGGAATTTTGTGAGATTATTTTTTTTGGGGGGGGGAACTTTGTGGGGTTTCATTTGGTGTTTGGGGAACTTTGAGAGGTCATTTTTCATGGGGAACTTCTATGGAAAAGGTTTGGAGTTTGAACTTGCCAGAAAGGGGCAGGAGGGGGCACAGAGCCATTACTACTAAGGCAAAAAAGAGCCTACATGGATGAGCTGCATGTTTCAATTAAGCATTTATTGAAAGCTGGAGTTGCTTTCAACCTAAGTAATTCATTCAATCATTTGTTCATTCATTCACAAATTGAATGAACTGTTAGAATTTTTTTTAGTATATATATATATATATACACAGGGCACATTATTGAGAGGAATTTTCCCTTTGGAAAAGGCTGGGGTGCTCTTTAAGGAAATGTTTTGATATTAAATTTTAAATTGCGGTTCTGTTATATCCGTTGGATACCTCTTCCGTATCACAAGAAGAAGAAGAAATAATCATAATAATAATAATTTTTCTACCAGTGCTTTCTTAGGTATTACTACTACTACTCACCATGACCAAA
>Ga0116230_10007036_pt1 | contig 11116 bp, 6 predicted proteins | sample S1TSphfallax_3_FD_88678 | JGI IMG/M metagenome (GOLD analysis project Ga0116230, IMG submission 88678) | Host-associated microbial communities from peat moss isolated from Minnesota, USA - S1T2_Fd - Sphagnum fallax MG | ecosystem: Host-associated > Plants > Peat moss > Unclassified | place: USA...
AAAAATTGAAGGAAAATAAAGAACATGATGGAATATATTGGAGAATATATCGTTTGTCGAAATGGAGTCCTCAAAATTATTTATTTATTTATTTGGTAAACATGTGTGGAAGAGGCCAATGTACTACAATATTATCTGCAGTTCCGTTCCAATTTGCAATAGGGCCAATTCCATACCCTTAAGCGGTGAGATATATGGTATATGTATATCACACTATTGGATGAAATGGAGTTAGATGAGGTTTTTGCCAGGATGAACATGCAATGGATGAGAAGTGAAAAAGGTAGACGAAAGCATAAAGTGACAAGAGAGTGGGTAATTGATGTAGACCTCTAATGGAGTTTTCTTCTTTTTGGTGTCTATGTGTGGATTGTTTGTTTGATGCAAGTTAATGGCAATGGGAAACTTGTGGTGTTACATTTGTGTGAGTAATGTCAAAGTGGCAAATGAGTTAGGTTTTTGTTTTGGAATTCTTGATGACCTTTGGTGATGGCGGGCTTTGGCATGGTGCTCTAGTGGATGATTCCAAAAAATGGGCGTTCAATGGAGAAGAAAAGACCAATTGTGCGATGAGCTAAATATCTTTTCTTTGGAGTTTTAAAGAGTTTTGATATGTTGATGTAGTAGAGTTTAGATTATTTGTTTTCTATTATGACTATATATGAAGGATGCCCACAATTATAGTTCAAGTTTCTTTGATTTCATTTCTTTTTCACTATGTATTGGAGTCTAGAGGTTTGATAGGTGGAGAGTAAAAACATGAATAAAATAGTGGATATGGTGGAAATGATAAAAATCATTAAGGGACTAATTTGCTTGTTTGAATAAGGTATTAGTGTTGTAACTTGTGGGATGTTGGGAATGTGGGGCAAAAATCCAAAACATGTGCATTCAAGAAGTGAGACTCACAAGTTGGGAACTTCAAGAGGTTTAGTGTTGCACCATTTTGGGACTAGGGGAAAAAGGGTATATATGTTAGTCATGGAAATGGTTAAATTTTTTTTGTCAAAATTTCTCAAGTGCATTTGTTGGGTCATGTTGGGATATGAAAAAAAATGTTGTTAATTGATGCCAAGTGAGACATTGAGAACCCAAAGAGAGGTGGTTTGGAGAGATTTGATCCACAAGATTTGCAACCTTACCATGTTTCCTTGACAATTAAACCTTTTGATCAAAATTAGCAAGCAACTTTAGAATTTTTGTTGTTGGGAAACAAAGTTGTATTGCACAAGGACTTGTGTTGATGATGTGATTATGTGAGTAAGAAGGATTGCAAGGGTTTTTTTAAGCTCAAATGTGGTTTTTAATGAATTACATTCAAGATTTAAGAAAATTGGTTGAGGTATACACATCCTTTTTTTTGCTATAGTACATCCCACCATTGATCAACAAATTCTACCCAAAAACATTTTATTATTATTATTTTAAATGGTGCAACAACCCCACTTTGAATATTATGGAAATTTGACATTCAAGTATATGAATATAGGTTGACCTCATTATTTATAATATTTAGTGGTAACCTAGTGGAGTGAACAACTTTAGATGTTGAACATATGCAATGTTCAATTGTAGGGAAATTTGGCAGTGTCAATTCCTTTTGTTATTCACCACATGCCCCCATGCAAAAACACAAATTTAAAGTGAAAAAAGGTGTTGGTTCATTTTAACAACTCCAAAAAATTCATAGATTTACTTTTTTTCTTTCCATTTGAAAACCATGGTAATCATGACAAGTTGTGTTAAATGATTTTAATGAATGTTAGGATATTCAAGTTTTATCCATTTAACTCAAACTTTAGGTTTAAGACTTTGAAAATGAATAATAGGCATGTCAAATCAAAATAATTTTGCAAAGGATTATTTTATTTCTTGTATCTTAAAAGTGTTTCTATGATAAAATAAATTCATTGATAAAACTTACTAACCATATTCAAAAAATGCAAACAATTTTAAAATTTTGAAATTTGATATGTTTTAAATGTGTGTTTTAGAATATCAAAATTGCAAAAGTACTTCAACACATGTAAATGGGGTAGGGTGTATATGATGTATAAAGCAAAGTTGTAGCTTATGGGTAGATGCAAATTACGGTAGCTCAATATTAGTAGAAATTACATTCCTTACAAGTCCATACAAGATTTTTTTTAATGATTCAAATGAACATGGTTGTTACTTTTAAAATGTTATTATTATAATCCTTGAATAAACATGTTTAATCACATACAAACCTTCCCAAATCTATGTGAAAACTTGAATTTAATGTCATTGATGTCATTTTTTAATTTGGAAGTCCATAGGAATAATGTTTCATTTAAAATTTTCAAAAAATATGTTTTTGGGATAAAACATTTAAAAACAAACAAAAATTGCAACTCATATGGACTTATGAAAATATGGTCAAATTTTAACCATTAAAAAGTCCCTAACTATTAAACAAGTAAGATTTTTTTTTTAAAGGTTTTTCATATGAGTTTATCATTTTGTACTACATTATATATTGAGTCCCAATAGCAAATTTGGAATGTGAATCAATATAAAATTTTCCATTTTTTAATGTTCCAATTAAATGACCAATACATTTTTTTATATTTCAAAAGTCCATAACTACTAACAAATGAATTTTTTATCAATAAATAACCAAATAATTCTTTTCGTAATGAAGTTATTAATTTAAATCCAAGTCCCAATTAATATATCTATGGATATATTAATCACCATATACATTTAAATAAAAGGTACCCAAGGAAAAAACATTGTTTTGTCACAAAAGTGAGCTTATAGCTTACATCTACCCTTATCAATTATTTTTTAAATGAAGCCTCAAGTAGTGAACATATTTTGGTTTGATTTGAAATTGTGATTATTTTTCAAAATGAAATATAAAATATATACACTTTTCAATTTTCATATTTACAACAATGGTTAACACCCCACATGTGATATGTTGGGGCAATTGTAAACATATTTAGTAAAAAGCTGCACAAAATCTCATTCAAATTTTATTTTTTATGAAAACATATTTTGGAGCAAAAAGATGCACATTTATTATATAAAGTAATCTCATTGGTTTCTTGGAATGTGTTTGCATCCTTCATGAAAATTATTTAATGTTGAACATTAGTCACAAGCATCATGTGTGTATATATGACATGATAAGATACCCCTTGCTTTTGCTTTGATAGAGTGAAAAGCTTGAGCAAAGGGAACTTGATGTTAGTTTGGTATTTAAGCCCGTCACAAAAGATGAACACCAAAGTATTTTGGAGCATGAAATCGAGTCACTTAAAAAAATCACAAAAGAAAATTACCTAATGTATAATGCAAAAATGTTTAAATGGTTGACCCAACAAATTCAAAGCAACTTTGTAAGCAAATCACAATATCAAACAAGAGCCAAATCAATAACAAATACGAAATAAATCACAAATGTGCACAAGTGGAGGACATATGTCAACTAGTTTCAACAAGAGTTATGACCACTCGTCATGGCAAACATGAACAAATTCCATGGTAATAGAACTAATACTATCCATTTCTTGAAAAATGCTTACAAAAAACTTGGATGTTTTAGTCTTTACACAAAATTGGAAGAATCAACATGTATGATTGGTTAAAAAAAAGGTTAAAGCCAAGTGGGTTGAATTAAACACACAAGCTCAAACTAGGAATTAAACTTTACCAATCCCGGAAAATCACCATGCATTAAGAGATTTTATTATTGTCATACTACAAAAGATGAAAAAGGCATGACAATCCCTAGCAATGTATGTTGTCCAACCTAGGTTTTGTGCAATGATTAAGTCTTTGAACCCTTATGTTCTTTGTGACAACACAACTAGTGGGTTTAAAGTTATTCAAAAGTGGACTCGTCAATTCATGAAACATTGCATCAGTTGGACATTTAAGGTTAATAATACAACTACTAGCAAACTTCCATCAACTTGGGAATAACAAGATAAGTTTGTGGCTTATTGTGTTGTTACATAACCAAGGTCTATGACATCCCCCTTTCACTTGTCATCGATAGTGATCAAATTGGCATCCATTTGGTACCTACATTAAGGGAATGTACATGGAATAATAAGGGTTCGAAACATATTCATGTTCTTGGCTTGAAGGATAAATGAAAGGTGAATGTGGTAGTTTTTTCATTTGTTTCAAAAGTACTACTACCATTGCAAGTCATTTTTACATTCATAACACAAAGGACATTATCACCACACAATCTAAGGAAGGCAATTTATTGTGACAAATGGGTGGGATTTCATTTATAGTGAGAACCATTGGTCAAACTTTGAAACCACCCAATGTTTTGTGGAGAATATCACAGCTCTTTACCACCGAGCTCAAATTTGATTACTAGGACTATATACAGATCCAAAATTGGTTTGTTTGTTAGATTGTTGGAATGTAGTTCGAAATTGAAGATGATTTCAAGTGGGCTATGATGGTAGGACTAGGGCGGTTGTGGAGGTTGCATTAGGGTAGATCTCGTTTAATTTTTTTCCCTTGGGGATTAGAAATGTAGACAAGGTAGGGATCAAGGCCATGGTACAAGGACATAAGATAAAGATCACACATGAATGATATCTGAAATGCTTTAGTTGCCCGATAAAAGTCTAGACATAGAATGGCCAAGTCCCATAGAGTTGGGGGTAGCAAAAATGTGTGAAAAGCTGGTGGATGAAACGGTACAACCAAGGAAGAAAGGTTGGTTTGTCATTAAAATGAATGGAAGGTATGTCTAGAAGGTAGGGGTGATACTTTAGATGGTAGAATTGAAAAATCATAAAACCTATTATAGTAAAACAATAGCCTTGTTCATCATGGAGGCAATGAACGATGAGGAGGTGAATTGGGTATGAATGTTGTTTTGAAGCCTAAAGCCAAATATGGAAAAATGGTTGCTAGGAGGTAACATGCCACTTGTTTTATATGTTACCCAAATGGTGGACATGTTGTTATAGTTATGGTTTTTGATTGAGGGACACCAACCCATAGGTTGGTATGTGGAGGTAGGTTGTGAGGTGGACGAAGCGGGATGATTTCAATTAGTTGTAAATAACTCTCCCCCCATTGCTTTAAAACCCCCTACTTGAAGGTTACTATGTTTGTTAATGATAGCCTATGGTTTCTGCATGTCCTTTTACCTAATACAAGGGAAATAAAATACAAGCACAAAAAGACTTAGCACAAAGGGGGAGACAAAGAAGAAAGCGATGTAAAATTAGGTAGCTTAGACCACTTCTAGGACAATACTTTTTATTACAAGCTACAATAGGCAACTAAGGTACCATCCCCTCCCAAGACATCAACATTTGATAAGAGGGTGTAGCTAGAAAAATAGGCATGCTCCCCCCTAAAAATAATAATAGGTGGAATATTTCCTCCAACAAATGGTAAATAGGTGCAAACTCCACCCATTAGGTCACCTATTATAGCTGAAACAAATATTTTTGATGTGGAGAACGATTCAAGTGAGGGGTGCCCTCTTGAAAGTTTGATGTGAGTGGTAGGACATACAAAGTACCATCACCTTCACCCACAATGGGAGGAATGGTTCATCCTGCTAAATAGCCACCAAAATCAATAAAGTCTACACAAATTGACCTGAATGAGATTAAATTAAAAGATATTTTAAAGGATGACGGGATGGACGTGTGATTATCATGGGAGGAAACCATAATGACCCCCCTAGGAAGTAATGGAAGAGGGGGCTATTGTGGCCCCATAGGAGAGGAGTGAAAAGGAGGAACTTGAAATGGCCCAACCAATGGTGCAAGGAGGAGGAGAGGGTGTAGAGCATTTGGTTGAAGGTACTACCCTCTTTGGCGTTCATGAAGAGTAGATGGAGGAGGCACCACTAGGGCAACAACATACTACCCATCTTGCAAAGAGTGGGCCAAGAAAATCCTTTGGCAGGAAAACAATCAATAAGTAGATGGTAGTCCATCTTGAAATCACCCAAAGTCAACAAATAATCAAAGTAGAAGAGGAATCTATAGTGACAGGGAAGATTAGGAGTTGGAGGAATAAGAGGTACAAAGATAATGTTTTGTTTTTGGTGAAATTTCATCAATTAGCAACAATAAAAAACCCAATGCAACCTCTACAAAGGATTTCTTTTGAAAACTTTGAAAAAAATTGCCATATTTCTTAGAAAAAAATGAAAAAAATAAATCCATATTTAAACAATGAGTCCATGTAGTTTGCCTATATTTATGTAGGATTATAAAAAAAACTCTATTGATTGCCTAGGATAGTTGCCATTTAATGTGAATTGAAGTTGGGGATCTTCACCAATGCACCTACCTAAGGAATTTGAAAAAAAACCCTATACATAGAATGTTCTCCTACCCCTTCCCAATAATTTGTTCACACACGCTATTAGGTGAGGATGAACACCTTACTATTGATGGGCAAGTATTTTTAGTGATTAGATCAAGTGGTATTAATAAGAGATCCATAATAGAGGCCATTTATGACCTTAGGACCTTAGTGAAGGTATTGGAACATAGGGCAATAGGTCTAGAGATAATAGTGGAGTAGATGGAAATGTTGGATAAGGAAAGGGTGATTGCCATTAAGGGGCAATAACACATAAAACAAATCCCCTAGCGACGTTTGGAGCAGGTAGTTGAGTTGGAAAATTATTGTTATGAAGAGGAGAGGAATGATGACCTCAACTGTTGATTGGATTAGACAAGGGACAAGTATACACAATTGGAGCAAAAGTGTAGGAGATAGCATTGTTACAAGTTTAAGTGGACAAACTAATGGTGGACAATAAGGACCTTTGGGAGGTAATTGACATGTAGATTGAGGAAGGCCTCAAGAGAAATTACAATATAACCACCATGGAGGAACATTTGAAGATGGAAAAGGTATACAATGAAAAGCTATTGGATAGGCCAAACTAGTTGAATGATGAGGTATTTACCTTCAAGCAATAATAGGGTATCTAGGGGGCATAGTTATATCAGAAGGAAAATGTCTTGTGACAAAAAGTATGGTTGTCACATGATACAATAGCTACCTTACATGCTTAAACAAACCTGTTCACAAGGACGATAGGTCTGAATTATAGGACAATTGTTACAATGGAAGCGTTAGGCTTTGAAGGTGGATGTGGTAGATGTTAAGTTGGCCATATATAATATTCTTTTTAAGGAGCATACCTTCTTGAAGTTCAAAATACTAGCTTGGTGGTAGAAGACAAGAAAGAAGGAAACTATGTGGAATGAGTTCAAACATGAGCCTAATGCCATTTTGGATGTTGCTCCCCTCTTTACATTAGTGGATGAGGCAACCTACTATCGACAATTGACAAAATATAGGAGAATTTTCCTTGATTTTAAGGTTGATGGTGCGTTGTTTAACACATTTAGTAACTTTGATGACAATAGCATAGAAATACTCCCCAACATGGGTTTAACTTCTAGACACCAAGGGCAATTATGGGTCTAGATGAAGATTACAAGACCCTTGAAAACACAATTATTGTCTCCCCATTTAGGATGGTAGGTGGTAGTGCATCTTCAAAATTTCAACCCACATAGTAAGGATTGCATGGACGTAATTCAAGGTAGAGGGCGATAATGTTAAAAGGTAAAAATTTCTAGACTAATTAGTGCCAAAGGCATCCTAGTAACTAATAATTATCAATGGTAGACTTACCATCCCTTACCAAAGGGGTGAAGTTAATGGGATTATGTAGTTCATGTTAATGAATGGTTGTGTGTAATCCACCCAATCACCTATGATATTTTTAGGAAGTGATTAGGATAACAACCCTATTTTCATGGGGTCAATGTGGGCCTTGTTTGGCTTTGTGGAGAAGGAGGATTAGAGGAGAGTTTGAGATATTTTCTAACATTCGATAAGTTTGTAATTTGGATTTGAAGTGGGAAGCTGTCTCTTGGAAAGGTGTGTGGTGTAACACTAGAGAAGGAGTAGTTTGGAAATATATTTGCACTTGTGTGTTATTTCAATGGAAAATGGTTGAAGAACTTTCATGTGCTTTGTGTGGGTTTATTATATTGAAAAATGAGAAAGGTAACATAGTTTAAGCTTCCATAATGTGTTTATTCAGTTTGTATAGTATTTTTGTGTTTCTTTTACAAAAAGTGGTAAGAATGTATGCAAGATTTTGTGTGCCATTTGGCTTTGCTATGCCTTTATGATTTGGTCCACCTTATAAACTAAGTCCACCAAGTTGTTAAATAACTTATAATACCTTCCATTGCTTTTTTTTCACAAAGTAAATATTTTCCATCTTGTCATAATGGACTCGATATTAAATTACAATCCTTGCACCTTCAATGGGGATATGTACCACAAGTTGTTTTCAAATATTTTCCTTACCAATCATTCAAAAAACTTTCCAAACATGTTCCAAATTGCTTCTATCTATACACATCTAGCAAGATTGATAATGCATCAATTGACCATTGTATCAATCTCACATGTCTTTTATTGTGTTAAGGAAGATTGGGACAAGCTATAACAACTACACTAGCAAGGAATAAAGGCATTATAGCTTCAAATTCTTTCACTTGAGAATGGAAAAAAAATAATGTAAGAGAAACTTTTTAGAGGAGATGATGACTTGGGATGTGATTGTGTCATTTTGGAAAAAATGGATAATTATGTGAAGGCATAGACCAAACTATGGACTTATGTGAGCTTAAGGAGAATAAGGTTCATTTGGTCAAATGTTTATTTTGGGCTTATTGAGTGTGTGGGATGGTAGTTTATGATTTGGGGATGGTGGGGAATTCCTAGCAAATGTTCTCTAGCATTCTAGCCCCTCGTTTGGTGCTACACCACCAGTTATTGTTCAACAAATGGAAAGTGCACAAATGCCATTTCCTCTACTTGGAATCATATGCCATAGACAAAGGTATGGGACAAACGAGGCATCAACACTAGTAGCAAAGACAAGTGTTTATCCATTTGAACTTTTTTCAAACAACATTGAGTTTCAACTAAATTGTAGTAAATGATGGTGTCCAAAAAAGGTCGAAGTCAAAATGGGAGAAACCATTGAATGGATGGGACTAACGATGGGGGACTAACCTTGTTCCAAACCTTGGTAAGAATTAAAACATAAGACTTTCCTAGTCTTTCTTTTGCTTGCAAATGTATGCAAATAGAACAAATGTTCACTTAACAATAGGGAGGAAATAATATGCTCATTGCATTGTGATCATAGCAGGGTGGAAAGTGTGCTACAATAGGAACTATGACACAACAAGGAAAAGACATAGGATAGACTCCTATGTCCTAAGGCAAATATGAGAGGTTAGCAATGAAGGATGAATATGTATGTTTAGTCTTTCAACTAATAAGTGCTACAATGAATGGTAAAAATTAAAGATTTTTTTTTTTGAATATCTTGTTGAAATATAAACCATAAGGAATGTAGGATTTTAAAACATTTTCAAAATTATAGTCTTTCATTTGGAGTTCCAAAGTCTTATTAATGTCTTGTTTTTTTATATCCACATCTTATATACTTCCTCATTCTAAACCTTTTGAAATTATTAACAAAATTAATATGATTGTCTCATAAATCCAACCTTGTTACGAAAATTTCAAGGTTCTAACATTTATTCATTAATTCCACAAACGTTGACATTTGTAATATTAAAACTTTATATCATCATGCTAAACAAATTTTATTCTATTTGTGGTTAAACTATAAAACAATTTAAACAAAATATTGTTATTCATATCGATTCCTTCTTGATATTCCTACACAATGGGACATGATTCCTAGACCATGTTCAAAAACACTTAAAAAAACATATTTTAATCACCATAATTTTTTAACATATTAAGTTCAATTTACACTCCTATCTAATGAAACAATAAAACCAATACATCTTGTAACTTACACAAGTTGTAAGAATCACCGAAAGTTGAGGTTGAAAACCATTTTACAACAAAATAGTCCTTTCGTGTACACTGATTGTGATTGAACCCTATTGGGTAATTATACATGGCTTTATTGAATTTATTTTGTATTCCAATTACTCAAAGAGCAGTAAGGCAGATTCGGGTGGTCCCTGCAGCACAACTCTTGAAGCAAAGTCAGCCATCAGATGGAACCTTGTTGTTGTTACAGAGGTCTAGTGCTTAACCATGTGATATCACAGCAGTTCATCCTCAAAGAGTTTCAGAACAAGCTCCCTGGTAAAGTCCGAGCTATACCTATGTCAGAGTCTCTGCGGGCCTTCAGCACAGAGTTTCAAGCTTTGCTTGTTCTCACCCTAGCCCCAACATACAATGAGCTCTAGCAGTCATAAGCGAAGTAATAGCAGCAGCTCATAGCCAAGGTTTTAAGAAAGTTTGCCAACATGGCATTCATTTATACCACCATGAGCCAGGTCTAACCACTGGTCATTTATCTGATATAATTGGCACATGGGAGAGATTCTGCTGCATCATTAGGACCTTTGTAGACTATTTGCTAGAGCTTATCATCTTCTACATGCCAATTGCATGCATTTGAAAGAGCAATTGCCCCTAAGAAGCATAGGGTGAAGGGTGGAATCTCTCATGAGCCACAATTAGGTGTGTCAGAAGGGCTTTTACAGAGACATTGCTGCAGATGACAAGACTAAAGATTTGGGGGGCCATTGTCTGAAACAAGGTAAGCAATGTGCTCATGAGGGGAAAAACCAATATGCTTCAGTACTTACTGTTGTTGGATCCTCTTCTACAGGAGAGGTAGATCTCAACCCTTGAAATGGCCAGCACGCTGCTGTGGAAGAATTACTCTCTACCAATCGACACCACTGACTGTCGGCCACATGTTGTAATATATTGACAGGCAACTAGCTAATGCTTCTTTCTCTTGCCTTTTGGCTTCTTACCTTTGCCCTTTTTCTTAGACTTTCCAGCTCCTGTTTTCTTCCCCTTGCTGCCTTCGCTGTTGAAAAATGCATCTCCTCCTGCCCGCTTCCGAAATGAAGTTTCTTTAGGGGCTGCAGATGGGGGCTTCACATACAGGATGCCTCCCTTGAATGTTCCCTCTGAGGCTTGTAGACCTCTCTGTTCTGTCCTTTTCCAAAATGTCAGCTTTTTCTCTCCATTCAACCGCTTTGCA
>Ga0116230_10007040_pt1 | contig 11113 bp, 4 predicted proteins | sample S1TSphfallax_3_FD_88678 | JGI IMG/M metagenome (GOLD analysis project Ga0116230, IMG submission 88678) | Host-associated microbial communities from peat moss isolated from Minnesota, USA - S1T2_Fd - Sphagnum fallax MG | ecosystem: Host-associated > Plants > Peat moss > Unclassified | place: USA...
CCTTTCCTTTATTGGCCTTGCCTATCAAGGCAAGGCAAGGCAAGGCAAGGCAAGGGATATTGTGTTTAGATGATCATTATAGAGTATATAGTAGCTTAAGGGATTTTTTATAGGCCCCTAGGTATTAGTAGGTCTATTTTATATGAGGATTCTTGAAAGATGATATTTTTGGCTTGTGTTGAAACTTGAGATTAGTTATTATAGAGTTATAATAAATATCTTGAAGGATTTTGGTTTCTTTTAGAGGATTTTTTTTTGGAAGATTATATTTTTGCATGGTGAAATATTTGAATTTTCATAATTCTTCTTTTGCCTTAAGATATTTTAAAATGTAAATGGCAAGCCCCACAGTGTGAAACACCCCCTTGTTAACCTAGTGTTGCTCTTTGAGAGGTGGTGCACAACTTCCTCTTCACCCAGTTGATCCACCATCACACTTAGAGAGACTTCCTAGAGGATTTGGATGGCACCTTATATTGGAGAATATCCCCCTTGAAAAAAAGTTGAGATATTATGTCAATTCCTTAAGAATGTGAGAAATTCTATGCCTATAACCACTCCATAGGAAATGAGAGGGATCTTATGTTTCTTCTTAAAAAGAGAGGGATTGTGTAGGCACAATATCCCTTACCCCCCAGCCCCCCCCCACATAAGGAGTAGTCAAAAGGATGAGTTATAAGCATAAGATTGCCTTTAGGAGTAGGCCTAAGAATCCTCCCCCTCTTAAGCCTCATGCTATACATATGGTTAGGTTCATGATAACCTTCACCTTGTGCTCAACAATGTCTAAACATTCCCAATTATGTGGGGGCTGAACTTGGCTATTGCCTCATCCTTGGCCCCTTATTTTGGGAATGCCCCCACCCTAGGAAAAACAAGTAATAAGTCTATGGTCTTGGCATGCTATTGAGGGTCACCCATGACATTGTAGAGTGGCCTAGGGTCTTGGCATGATATTGAAGGTCACCCGTAAGATTGTAGAGTGGCCTAGGGTCTTGGCATGATATTGAGGGTCACCCATAAGATTGTAGAGTGGCCTAGGGTCTTGGCATGATATCGAGGGTCACCCATGAGATTGTAGAGTGGCTTAGGGTCTACCCCCCTACCTGACTCTTGCCTGATTTTGTAAAGGAGAAGGGTAGCCCTAGAGGCCCTTCCGTGTTTTTTTGTGCCCAGCACAAGGGCTACTGAGTTGCCTAGGATCCTCAAAATGTGGAAGGAAGGGCCTTTAGGTTTACCCTTCTCCCATGCAAAGCGCTCACTTTTTTTTTTGGGGCTTTTAAATCTTTTTCTTTCTGGTTTCTTTTTTTTGGTCCATCTATGTATTTATCCCCTCCCCACCATTGTCAATGGTTTTCTCTCATTTTCCCTTTAAGCTTTCAAAGCTCTGCTCACTTATTTTATAATAGGTGCACACTACATGTAATGAAGATGTTGTTAAAGGTTAAAGAAATCTTTTGAAATATAAGAGAATGCTTTAAGGAAAAAGAAAAGTTCAATAGGATGGACTGTATACACACTATGGAAGAAACCTTCCAACTTGTAAAGAGAGCCCTCGCACAATTCGGTAAGCCTTCACAATGATTGTCAAATAACAAAGGAAAAAAAATAAAAGCCACGGACTGGAAATGTAGGAGAACTCAAATAACTCACTACTTTGTGATGGTTCTCGCCATCAGCTTTTTTGGATTTTTTGCTCCATTTGCTACCACCTAAACTTAACATGGTCAAAACTTAAACACCCAAGTATATGGAAATGCAAGCAACAACGTCACCTAAACTTTAACATGGTCAAAACTTAAAACACCCAAGTATATGGAAATGCAAGCAACGCCGTCACCTAAACTTTAACATGGTCAAAACTTAAAACACCCAAGTATATGGAAATGCAAGCAACGCCGTCCTTTGTCCTTTGCACGGTACTGCATTGCTAGCATGCAATGCACTGGGATAAACTTCGTAGTGTACTTACAGGGTACCTTACACCCATGAATGTCTCTCTTACAAAAAAAGGAGGGATCTTATGGTACTCACTAAGAGTGTCTTAGTGAGAGGGGATGTTTGTTACCCTTCCTTATAGGTGTAAGATCCCTTCTAACTCTTAAAGAACACATGTAGGAACCCTACCTTCATATGCATTACAATCTCTGCATGTTTAGGTTCACGATAATATCTACCTTGTGCTTTACAATGGGTAAAGCTCAAAGGGCGGGCCACAATTCCCAAAATGCAGGGTTGAACTGAACTACCACCTTGTACTAGCCCCTTCAAGCTCATGAGTGGGGTCATATTCCCAAAATGCAACCGCCTGCACACAGTGTGCCCCTTCTTGTCGGAATGCCACCACACAGGAGGGGCTTTACCTTGGACTCAGCTAAGCCTTGTCCTAGGCCCCTTCTTTTAGGAAGGTCCCTGACCCAGGGGCTTTACCCTACACATTTTGGATACATGCGGTCTTGAAAGGGCCATGAGCATAGGAATGCATGCAGTCTTGAGCCTTGAAAGGGCCACAAGAGAGTAGGAATGCATGCAGTCTTGAGCCTTGAAAGGGCCACAAGAGAGTAGGAATGCATGCAGTATTGAGCCAGAGGGCACTTATGACTGCCAAGAGTACTTTGAAGTTACACATTTTATGAACTGCCTTCTGACACAAAGGGGCATGAACTGTGAAGAGGGAAGACAAGTAAATCAGCCATGGGTCCTTGTTGCAGGTAGTACTTTTGTACTGCCTGCTACTGCCAATTTCAAGCCCAAAATGTGCATAACATGGGGTCTAAAGTGTGTCTGGGCATCATCCATCTGTTTTGAGAAAAAGATGGGATCAGGCCAACAGCAGACAAGAAGCAGGCAGTACTTTTGTACAGCCTGCAATTAGGACCCGTAGCTGATTTCCTGTCATCTTCCAGTCTCCAGTGTACTGCCTGCAATTAGGACCCCGATAGCTGATTTCCTGTCATCTTCGGGTCTCCAGAGTCCAAAGGGAACTGAATCCAACAGTCTTCAGAGCCATTCTACAACTGCCACAAGAATTTTAAGTTTTTCTTATCTGCCATAAGTGAGCAGGCGATAATGTGGACACTGGACCTGTATCCTGAGTTGTGGTACTCCTGATTGTTCTCTGGAATAACAACACATGGTGAATGAATGAATACTCATGGATTCTGTTTTGTATAACTGAGCAGTAACAAGTTATAAAGGAACAGAAGAGTCACATGACCAAACTAGTTGGTAAAAACTCAATGCACCGTGGATGATAATGGTCTGGGGATCTACACTTACCCACTATGCCAAATCAGCCCAAGCTTTGGAGCCTTCTAGATGTCTCTCTTAACAGAAGAAGTGGTATAAAGTGTGTGGACAAACTGGAACATAGTCATGCACAGATGAGTTTATTAATGGTAAAGAAGCCAAAATTGTGGACTGGAGTGAATTCACTCACCTACTTACTGGAGTGTCTTCGCCGTTTTGGCAAAACCCTTTTACCCAGTGTGTTTGTGCTTACAGCTTTGTGCAGAAACTTTGATTCAGGTGATGTATGCTTTTCACTTGCAAACTGTGGCTGCTCCAGCACCTGAAATTGACCATGTGTGAGTTCCATAGCTACTTTTAGAGTAAGCCAAACTTTGAGGGCATTACTAAGTTGTGTTATCCGTTTCCACTTCCACGCTCGAAGGTACTCAAACATTGTAGGATCAGTTCGGAGGAGAATGTGCGGCCATTTATCACTGCCCATCACCTGCCTTTGTTTAGGCCCATCAGCTAGCAGGCGACGAACAGCTCGCTCAATTTTCCCAAGAATTGTTTCTAATGCTTCCACATACCCAGTGCCTTTGCAACTGGAACATGGCTCATTGATAGTCAGGGTGACACTGGGGCGCACTCTTTTTCGGGTCATTTCCATCAGCCCTAATTCAGAGATTTCAGAGATAAAAACTTTGGATCGGTCCCGTTGGATCGCCTTCCGCATCTCTTCGTAGACAAGGTTTTCATCACTCACATTGTCCATGTCAATGAAATCCACAACTATGATTCCACCTATATCTCGTAACCGCAATTCAAGCGCAATCTGTCGAGCTGCTGCAAGATTGACTTCTAGGATAGCTTCCCTTTGTCGAGTTGAATGTCCAAGCATCCCAACACCACCATTCACATCAATTGAAACCAGTGCTTCTGTCTCCTCCATCACTAAATACCCTCCATTTGGAAGCTTCACCCGCTTGTTTGAAAATTTCTCAAGCTCAGCCTCTATGTTGAAGGCATCAAAGATTGGGACCTTCCCTGAGTAAAGCTCCACACGGCTGGTCAAATGGGGTGCCACATCTTGCAGATAAGTCATCACCTCCTGATAGCTTTGAGGAGAATCAACAACCAATCTTTGTACCTTGTCTGTAAAAAAGTCTCGTACAGTGGTCAGAGTTTGACCCATTTCTCGGTGCAGCAGCACCGGAACTGCCCCCTCCTCCCCCTCATCCACCACTAAAGCTGCTGCTGCTGCTGCACGTTCCATGACTTCAGTCCAGCTGTCCATTAACCGGGTAAGATCTTTCTCAAGCTCTTCACGTTGATGACCCATGGCTTCTGTTCGGACAGTTATTCCAAAGTCCAATGGCTGCAAATCCTGTGCAATCAGCCTCAGCCTTCTTCGCTCAGGACCTGTGATTTTGGAAGAAACTCCAACAGTTTTCCCACGGGGAACAAGCACCCAGAATCGTCCAGCTAGGCTAGGAAAAGCCGTGAGCCTGGGCCCTTTCTTCCCCATTGCCTCTTTCTTCACTTGTACAATAATTGTCATGCCCTCTTCCACTCTCCGCCATTTGCTGAATTTACGGCCAAAATTAGCTGTAATTGGTCCCTCAGAGCTTGCCTCCCCTATCTGCAATCTACTAACTGCTAATTTTCTTCTTCCATTGCCCTCGTAATCCTCAGGCACCCCTTGCCCACCTACACTTGAGGTCTTGACTTCTTGATCTGGGGATTGACTATTTCCGAAGATTCCAGATACCACTGCTTGCCTTGAATTAACCTTAGAGTTGTCTGATTGCGTTTCCTGACTATCAGCCTCATCCTCAGGAATGTTGAAGCTGTGCTTTATGTACTCGTCTTCAACCTCCTCATCACTGTCATCCAAAGTTTCATCATTTTCCACATCAAACTCCTCTCCTTCAACATCCCCAGCAAACGAACTCATGGAGTTGCTGTTCTCCTCATCAGATTTGAGTGATTGACACCCCTGGCCAGCTATGGGTGGAAATGCGTATGGGTACTGATTCCTTGTTATATCAAGGAGCCCAATACGGGATCCACCAATGTCAACAAAAATCCCTGACATCCCAGGCAGAAGCTGCTTCACCCTTCCAAGGTAAACATTGCCTACTTGCACTTTTGTATTCACAGGCTCAACTAAAAACTCAACAAGCTTTCTGTTCTCTAGGATTGCCATCCGTTGCATTGTGCACTCAGGTGAGTTTATTAGTATTTCTACTTCCATGTCTGCCTCCTTTTTCGGTTCCATCACAGGTTCCACAACTGTTACTGTTCCCATCTCAACTTCCTCCTGGCAAGATGTTGTCAATGTTTGAGGCACTCCTGGAGATGCTAGTTCTAGTTCTGACAAATCCATCGACTCCAGAAGCCATGGCTCTTCCCTCAGCGATAAAACCTGCTGCAGTTTCTCTCTTTAAGCCATTTTGACAGCAGCAGAACCAACAAATGACTCGACCCACAAACTGACAACTCAGTATTCCTCAATCAACTTCAACAAGTTCCAAGCAGCATGAACAAACAAACATAACAGTTTCTTACTTGTTCAGGGACCATCAACTGTAACATGTATGATAGTGACTTATCTATCACAACTTACCCACTGACTTCATCAGTACACTACATTTGGTATAGAGGTGAGTATAGCCACTAGCCTGCAAACTGAGTTTCTCTCCCAAGTCCAGAAGCAATGGGATGATGATTCAGCCATGATACTGGCTAGCACCACCAAAAACAGAAGGGAAACAAACACAGAGAAAAGTGATGGGAAAACCCAACAAAAAAAAGGGTACACACAATAGGAAGAAAGAAAACTGAATTTAACAGACAGAAAGGGAGAAGACAAATGAAGATCACATGGGCTTTGTTAAAAAAGCTCCCCAATTACAAGACTATATGGAAACCATTTGGATGACTCTGAAGGCTGAATTTCCAAAAACAAATTTCTCTTTATCCAGCAAAACCACTAGTCCCTCTTGAAGACATAGCTAGTCTTGAAGGCATGTTTTTGGAATTTCAGCCTTCAACTATATTGATGACTCTGAAGGATAAAACTGAGGAGCAGTCAGTTCACACAACAAGTTCAAAGACCCTTCAACGGCAACATGTATGTATATTGACTAGCTATGATAAAATCTCCAAAGGATTTCATCAACTACTACAGGATGGAGGTCAATGTCATACATTTAAACTGACAAGCTGAGTTTCTGTCACAAGATGAGGTGTAATGTGAAAATTCACCCATGATGCTGCCTAGCTCAAAAAGCCTCAAAAGAGAAGGAAAAGACCAAGGATCCCAAGAACTAAGGAGGATGCAAAAAGGAGTTTCAGGAAAACAATGTTTTGACCCCCATACCTTCTCTCTACGTTCCCTTGCTCCAATTTCTCTACCACTGATTTCCTTGTTGGCATTCAAAGCTGTGCCCTCTTCTCCTTGTATATGCACATCGTCAAACACTTGTACACATGAACAAACAGCCAACCACTGGCTGTGAGATAGGTTTCATCAAAATGAGTGAAATATCATGTCCATAACAATACTAATAAATCAAGACAAGATGACATCCCTTAACCATATCCCATGCAAACCATCCCACATTTGTACCTCAAAACTCTTATATCAATGGAAACATGTATGGTAGTGATGAACTACAAAATCCCCACTGACTTTGTCAGCCCCAAGTAGCAGATATGGGTCAATGTCAAACATCAACCAAATCAATGATCACAATCTGGAAGTAATGGGAGGGGACTTCGCTGGCTCACACGGAGACAGAACAGCAACAAAACACCTGAAACAAGAAACCAGAAACAGAAAGGAAGACAGAAAAGGAAAAATGAAAGGAGAAGAAACAAGAAAAGAGAAAACTGAATCCACTAAGGATCAGATGACTTGAGAATGAAGAGGGCATACTACTAAAGCTCACTACATGATGACTTTATGGTTTATCTTTGAACTGATTGAGATAAATTGAAGAAATGAAGTGAAGAGGGAGCACACACATGATTAGGGCATGGCTATGAGGCACAGACTAGATCTTCAACTTCACATGTTCAACTGAACTTCCTGCTACCGACTTCACCATTAGAAGCCTAAGTTCTTTTTTGACATGCTTGGTAGCATATGAAGGGTTTACAGGGTAAGCAGCCACAAGGTCCAAGGACAATAAACCACTAGGTATGGGGATCCCCAAATGAAGAGAGACCCAAAAGGAGGAAGAGAAGCAGACCTGATGCCCCAGGTGTGGAGCTCTCTTTCTTGGTATCTTTGGAGCCTATTTCTTCCCACCATGGACCCCAGGAAAGAGATGGAAGCTTGAAGGAAGTTCTTGCATGGCCATTTTGGTCCTCATTTTGCAAAACTGTCTGGACATCCTCCCCTTCTTCCATTCTGGTTAAATCCTGTGCATCAGCTGCAACTCCTTTCACACTATGGTTCCCGATATCCCCATGTGGAGTCTTCACCCCATGAGAGTCACTCTGTGTCTCTGCTGCTTCTCCTGCCTTTCCCCCTCCTTTCTTATCTAAACTCAGCTCATTGCTCTTCTTCACCTTTGACTTCTGTTTCAGCCTCCCTGATTTCAGCAGAATTTTGTGACCATCTATGGCAGTCATTGAGCCAGCAGCACCTTTTATGACTTTGTTCATTGAATTTTTATGAGCTCTGTCTGGCTTTGCTGTTGCACCTTGAGGAGTCCAATCCTGATCTGGTGCTAGCATGATATCTATCATGGACTCTGGATCCCCTGCTTCCACCGGTGATATAATCCAACCTTCATCCATGTCACTGATTTTCTTAACCACTCCCTCATCAGAACTCAATGCTACTGCTTTTTTGCTCCCTTGTCTCCTACTCTTCTTCACCTTCTTCATCATAGTAAAAATCCCTTGATCTCCCTCATCAAGTATAGGGGCCACCATTTGAACACCATTCTGTTCACTACCAGAATCGTGGACTTCTAAATCTCTATGTCTTGCATCAGAATCAACGACATCTTTTGCTGTTTCTTCCTTTGCACTTGTGATTCTTTGTTGGACAGGACTCTTTGAATCTTGCACAACATCCAAATGATTAACTGAAGTATTGACCTCATTCGCTCGAACCACTGTGTCATCTCTGCCACTGGCTTTCAGATTCCTGATATTGTCATCTTCATGTTTCATTTCTTCCCCATCAGACTGGGATTTATTGCTGTCCTTCATCTTCCTTCTGCCCCTCCTTTTGGGTTGGCTTACAAGGTTGTTTTCAAGAGCCCCCTGAGAGTCCACTGATGGGCTTATTATGCTGTTGCTGCCATTCAGTTCCCAATCCAATCCTTCCCCCCTAAATATCCCCTGAAAATTGGCGTTGTCTGCTGCTTCTTCACCCTGAGGAATTTGTAACTCTAAACCATTCAGCAGCATGTCTCCTCCCTCCTCAGAACCAGGAACTGCTGTAGCATCTTTGTCTAAAACCTCATGGCTTGAAGTAGCAGCCACTTGGTTTGTCGAAACCAACAGGGTTGAGCTCAAATCCAGCTGCAATTCTCCTTCAATGTCAACAAAAGTTGCCGCAGCCACCTTCTTCTTCTTCTTCTTCTTTGTTCTTGATTGGGGCCTCAAGATGCTCATGTCGATCTCAGAAGGGGTCATCAGCTTTCCTGCTCCAACATCACTGCCCCCATTATCCTTTTTCTCATCATCCAGAAGGCTTGGACTTGTTGTCATCTCCAAAGAAATGCCACTTATTACAGAAGAACCTTCATCTACCCTTTTCTTCTCAACAGAACCCTCCTGTCCCTTGGACGGTTCTGCAGCAGCATTGCTCAGCATCTTCCTTGCCTTGGAGTTTCTTCTTCTTCTACTACTTTGAGTCTGAGAGCCACCATCTGTTTCCATGACTTCTGACTCTTTGGTTGCAAGACCCATAATAGGGCCAGGAGGAGGAGCTTGACATGGTGTTTTTCCATCATCACCATTTTCAAACTTCTTGACAGGCCCCTCCTCCAACAACTCCTCCTCCTCGAAACTGGGAACTTTGACGGAATGGGTAAGCTCCTCCTCTTCTTCTTCTGCATGCATGCATAAATGAAAGTTTGTTTGAATTTATTTATTTGATTTCCTTCTCTCTCTAATGATCTTAGCAGATTTCTCTTCTTCACCAGTTGCAAATCAAAACCCTAGAAACCTTCAGAATTATGTTATGCATCATCATCTGATGGCATCTGACAAGGGTAAAAAAAGACTCACCACCACTGCTACCACCTTCAGAGGAGCTTTGTGCATTTTTCACAACCACCTTCTGCGCTCCCATCCTCTTCTTCTTCACATTCACTTTCCTTGATCCATTGGTGGCGGCCTCCTTGGCGGCGGCGGCGCTGGCAGCTCGAGTGCTCCAGCTCGCAGCCCCGAGTTGAATTCGTGAAGCTCCGTTGAATATATTTGCTGCAGCATTTTGCCGCTGCTTCTGCTTGTATTGGAAAGCACATTGTAGCGACCAGAACCACCTTGCGTTGGAGATTCTGTCAGGTAGCAGTGAATGGGACACAAAACGACGCACGGAAAGCGACGGCGGGGGCACACATATGGTGAAAAGAGAAGAAGAGGAGGAGGCCATGGACTGAGGAGGAGCAGGAGGAGGATAAAATGTATCTCCTCTCCACTACTTCCATGCCTTTGCACCCTGAACCCTAAAGAGAAATTGCGGGATATACTCTCGCCTTCTTCTTCAGCAGCCTAAAAACATGCCGCAGAAGAAACAACAACAACACAACACATTTGCAGCAAAACAACCGCAGGTGCGCATTTGCAATCTCTACAAACCCCACCTAGTTGTTGAAAACACATAACTCACAATTTTTTCTCCTTCGTCACCACCTCCGTGACCCAACAACGACAAGAGTGAACAACGGCGAATTCATGTAAGTAGCTCTTCCAAAACTTCCACCTCCTCTGCTTTGCACCACTGTTCTCAACAGCGGACAAGACACGAAACTGTTCAATTAAGCTTTTGGTGGAAAGACTTTGGTATTGGGCAACGCAGTTGCTTTTTTTTTTTTTTCGCCGCGATTCCACTGCGAGCTCATCTGCAAGTATAATGACTTGCAGAGCTTGAAGATTACCAGAAACACGGTGCCGCGAGGACAAAAGTCGTCCGCGAGGGAGAAGAGAGAGAGAGAGAGAGAGAGAGAGAGAGAGAGCGCGGAGGAGGAGCTTCGTCCTTCGCTTGTCTCCTCCCTCGTCCCCGGGGATGCTGCTCCGTTCGGTCAGATGAATGAAACCTGGATGAGAAACGGTCGTCAATCCAGATTTTACTTGAAGGAGAGAATGAATGAAGTGGGTTTCATTCGTTCCTCCACACCCGGGATGGATGCTACTCCGCTCGGTAGGATGAATGAAATACAGATGGCAAACGGTTGTTCATCGAGATTTTCCTTGGAGGAGATAATGGATGAAGTGGGAAAAGGATAACTTTATATCATCCCTTTCTCGCGGATAATACCTCTCTGCTGGCTGGCTGGCTGGCTGGCTGGCTGTTCTCAGAACGTCGAATTCCGCAATTTAATATGCCCTCAATAGTGGCAGAAATCAATCTGCCTTCTCAAAATCCCCTTTTCCGATGAGAAACAGCCTGGAATTCTGCAATCCAAGGTGCCAGAAAACTGGCAGAATCTGCCCTCAAAAGCCCTTTATGGATGGGAAACAGCCTGGAATACTGTGGGTGTGAAAGCGTAAGGGTAATGCCCTTTCGTTAAAAATGATGGCCAAGGGCTTTACGACGGCATAATCTGCCCCTCAAAATCATTTTACAGTGGGGAATTCTGCAATTTTAGATTGCCATAAAAGTGGCAGAATTTGGCCCTTGATTGAATGA
>Ga0116230_10007041_pt1 | contig 11112 bp, 8 predicted proteins | sample S1TSphfallax_3_FD_88678 | JGI IMG/M metagenome (GOLD analysis project Ga0116230, IMG submission 88678) | Host-associated microbial communities from peat moss isolated from Minnesota, USA - S1T2_Fd - Sphagnum fallax MG | ecosystem: Host-associated > Plants > Peat moss > Unclassified | place: USA...
AACCTTTTTGGTTCATTGTGTTCCCAATGGCCGTGAGGATTGGGAATGCAATGAATTTTAAACAGGCTCCAATTGATAATATATATATTCTTTTTTCTTACACATAGTCACTAATGGGGGGATTACAAGGGGTATTAGGTCAAGATAAAAATCTTGCTTCCTTGAAAACAACATGGGATCAATCTCTAATGTTCATGTGCTATAAAATGTAACATTTTTGTGCTTTAAGGCAACACCACCAACATAGGTATTGCCAAAGAAATTCACCCAAAAAATTCAAAGGCACGGGAACAAAAAATCAATTTCATCCATCATTTTATGTCCAAGTAACTTCCTAATGTGGTTGTCATTTGAGAACACTCTTGGGTTTTTTTTTAAAAATCACATAGGAGGTGAAAACAAAGTCTAGTGATTCAAAAGTGGTTTTCAATGTCATGGATGTGTCCTAAAGGTGAAATAAAAAAAGATCCCATGGGTGTTGTGAAAATGTGCCTTGGCTATTGGGGGAGGGACAACAACTGTCATAGCTATTGGTACCAACTCATTAATGAGTGATCATCTAAAAGTATTTTCACCCCAAAAGAAAAAAAATTGATTCTTTGTCACTTTGTGACAATTTATTGAAAAAAAATGGGTAATATTTTACTTGAACTGTAACAAATTCTAGGTTTCTAGAGTTTCTAGTTAAGATTTTTAGGCTATATTATAGTTATTCGTGAAGTCCCAAAAAGCTAGGGTGAATACACCAATTTTGGTGCATTTCTAAGTTTCACCCTTTGTTTATTTCCTTTGTCAACTCCTCACCTTGTGTTTTTAATTATGCCCATTTCTAAGTTTTACCTTGTGTTTTTTTTGACACGTGCATTCCCTATGTTTGAGTGGGAAAAGAGAACATGTTTTAGGGTTTTTTATGGAAGGAATGGATAGTTGTTATTGTGTAGTCTTCTTAGTTTGTCTGAGTGTTTTCAAAATTTATTTGAAGGGGGAGGTCCAGAGCTTGACGTCGCGATTGAAAGTAGTTGCATCAACAAAGTTTGAGGTTGTGTGCTTAAGGTAGGTGCATGAACAAAGCTTGAAGTTAATGTTTGAAGGCAAGAGCATCAACAAAACTTGAGGTCAAGTGCTTGAAGATAGGCGCATCAACAAAGCTTGAAGTCAAGTGCTTGAAGATAGGCGCATCAACAGATCTTGAAGTCACACACCTGAAAGCAGGCACATCAACAAAACTTGACGTCAAGCCTTTGAATGTAGGTGCATCAACACAACTTGAGGTCATGTGCTTGAAGGGCAAGTGTGACAACAAAGCTTGAAGTTGCACATTTGAAGGTAGGCACATCAATTGAACTTAAGGTTCTTTCAACTATCTTTTCTCTTTGACTAACTTTTTTCATCACATCATTATTAGGTGTGTTCATGTTTTTTTTATCTATGAGTTTTCTTTTTACATCATTACCATGTTCTATTCACATATTGTTTGTTGCAAGATTTTTTTCCCTCATTACCAACATTGGCATAATCTATGTGGTTCAACAAGCTTAAGGTCTCACACATTATTGCATAGTTTGCGTGGTTTGACAAACCACACAAAGGTTACACACCTTATTTGTAGGGTCTATGTGGTTCAACAAACAGTTGGTAATGCATTTTTATGGATGCACCTCCCAAGGTGATCGACAATCAATAGTCCATTTTTGCCAATGCACATCCCAATTCAATTAATAATGCATTAGTCGAGAATGCATGTTCCAGGTTGGTCACATGTTGTAAGTTAGCCATAAGTGTGTTTGGAGGAAGTCAACCATTTGAAGTCGACTATTCAATTATCTACATCCTACACATGATTCAAATAATTGAAAAAACATTTTAAGTTCATCATTTTTTTGGTTTGAAAAGTTGGTCGACCTGGGGGTGAAGTGCAAGCCTTTTAGAACCATGGTGATAGTAGCTATCAAACCTTGTCAAGATGATGAAGTGTTCTATGATTGTGTGGAAATTTTGACAATTTGGGAGTCATTTTTGTTGTGTGTGTGGTCTTTCTCCACCCTTATGTGGTTCTTTCCACTCTTTGTTGCAAAGTGTGTGAATTGGTACAAACTATAGCTGAAAGAAATTAATTCAATCTCGCAAAAAACCTATTTCATACATTCATGCATAAACAAAACTTACAAAACTTACACCGACATCCTATAATCCCATGTATACCCAAAATCCCAACATAATCCAAATGTGTTCAAAAGGAAAAATTAACTTGTTGTCTCCTCTCCTAAATATTATTGTTATGCAACACATTTTCACATGTTTGCCCTTGATGCCTTCAATGTTTTGGTGTTTTTGTAAAGTGAATAAGGCATGGTTTATGTTTGTAGGCAAGAATCTTCCTTGGAATGCATTGGAGGAAATTAGAATTAACCACAAATCCTACCTCCAACAACTTGCTAGTAGTAGTACCCCAAGGCAATCATTGCAAATGCACTTTGAATTTGAGCTTCAATCTTTGAAAATGTGTTTGGATCCCATTAACCTAGTTTATCCCACAATCTACTATGATTTAGAAAGTGATTATTCTTATGTAACTTTCTAGATTTAAATGGCATAAACTTTGTAATTCTACCACATATTTTATCTATCCCTACTACCATTTTAAATTTCTATCTTTGCTTTCTTTAATTATGGTACACACTCTATCTATGCATAGTGGTAGTTACAAATTCCACTCTCAACTTCATAACCTTAAATCTAGTATCTTTGAAATATTGGCAAACCCTAAAGTCCTTAAACCCTAAACCACTCCAATTTTGTCTTTGCTTTCTATTTCTAGTACAACCTCTATTTTATGCATAATGGTAGTTATAGATTCATTGAAGGAACATAACCTTAAAGCTAGTTTCTTTGAGTTCTTGTCAAACCTTGAAGTCTTGAATCCCGAAATCACTCCAATTTTATTTTTGTTTTTTATTTGTGGTACAACTTCTATCCATGCCTGGTGGAAGTTGTAGATTCACTAAAGGAATTAACCCTAATCATGGTCTCTTTGACTTACTATTAAACCTTGAAGTGTTGAAACCCTCAACCACTCCAAATTTGTTTTTGTTTTTTATTTCCAATACAACTTGTATCTATGCTTGGTGGTAGTTACAGATTCATTGAAGGAACATAACCCTAAACATGTTTTCTTTTAATTGTTGTTAGATTTTGAATTCTTGTAACCCCACACTTGGTCTCTTTGAGAAGGTGCCAAACCCTAAATCTCTTTCCTTTACATAACAACAAATTTTGTTAATTGTTTCCACTTGTTCAAGTGCATTTCAAGGGCAATTAAGTATGGAGGGAATTGACCTTGACCAACTCATGACCTAAGAAAATTGTGAAATATTGGCTAGTAAAAGGCCCACAAAAGCACCTCAAAAAGAAAAAACCCCAAGGTGCATTGTGTTTCCTGTACATTTGAATTCCTTAACCAGCTCCTACAACCATCATTTTTTTGCTTTATAATTAAGATAGAAAAAATGTCACACAACTTGTACCCAACATGTTTGGAAAGTTGTCTATGCAAATTACAAGTTGAAGTTCCTTCATTTTATTTTCCAAGACGAAAGTTTAAAAGATAGACTACGATATACATTGAAGGAGCTAAAGACATGCACAACTAATGAAGAAGGTGAATAAATAGTTGTGCAGAATGATCATGTTTTGGAACAATTGAAATCAACTAATGGACATGCAACATGGAATGTATTTAAAAACGAAAAAGTTTTATGGAAAATACAACCGGTTTGTCTTACAATTCCTTTCCTAGCCTTTTTCCTAGCCTTATTCCTAGCCTTACATCAAATGAGACAACAATGTCGTCAACTATACCTCCTATCACATCTATGGGTACATCAATTGAATAACCAATGACCAAGTCAAAGATGTTGCAATCATAATAAAAAAGACTTGCCACTATTGCCAACAAATTAACAACCAGTGTAAAGGAACGAGAGGCTTTGTTAAACATAAAAGTAGATGTTAGCATAACAAAAAAATGCATTCAAAATAGCCAATTTAAAAACAACTAAAAAGTGTGAAATCATTATGGATGGAAAGTTCAAGGCTAGGGTCAAGGATTTGTTAGACCTTTAATCAATAGTCACCATCCCATCCATGTTTTGTTGCATCATTATGGTGCTCACCAATAACTTCAAATGTGAATTCTTAGCGATGTTTATGTAAAAAATTAGTCCATGTTGCAATAGCCTTGAACAAATGATTGTACTTCTCTTTTGTTGAATCAAAACATTTCATTAACCTTCTCCATTTGGATTTCGATCCACCAATGCCCCATTCCACTTTAATTCAAAAACCTACATGAAATTGTTGTAAATTAGTCTAATCATCTTTAGAAAACCAGAACCTTAAAACAAAAACTTTAAACCCTAAACCTAAAACCTAAAACATGAAACCTTAAAATTAAAACATTAAAATCTTAAACCTAAAACTTGAAACCTTAAATTTAAAATCGTAACACCCTCAACTTAAAACTAAAAACCAAAAACCCTTAAATCTTAAACCTTAAATATTAAATTTAAAACCTTAAATTTAACCCTAAACCCTAAAACATGAAACCCTAAACCTTAAACCTAACACCAAAAACTTGAAAACTTTATATTTTAAACCTATGATTTGAAATCGTAAACTAAAAACTTAAAAACTCAAAACCTAAAACCCTAAAATTAAAACTTTAAAATGTTAAACCTAAAACTTGAAATTGAAACTTAAAACCCTAACACCTTCAACCTAAAACCAAAAACTAAAATCCTTAAATCCTAAACCTAAAACCTAAACATTAAACTTAAAACCCTAAAGTAACCCCTAAACCTTAAAACCCTAGAAATGAACTTTAATTCTACCCATAAAACCTAATGACCTTATAAACCTTAAACCTTAAAATGGAATGAAATGGCAAACTTGCACGCATCTTGTTGTATGTGTTAACAACATCCATGTGAATTCCAAGTGCCAACTCACGCCTCCCAATGTGGTGCATCACAAACATATCCTCACCCATGTAACCAGGGTCGTTCACTAAGTACTCAAAATACTCATTTGTGTGGACAAAATATCTACACCATGATTTGTGAATGTTTGATTGATGAAGGATACTAATGACCTTAGGTACTCAAGGTCAAAATACATGATCAATCCATGATGGTCCATCACAATTGTGTTGTTCATGCAATACATTTTTTTCCGCCCATTAAACCAACTACAATGGCCTGGATTGTTCCAAGGCTTACAAATTTTCATGAAGGTCCCATCAATAAATCCAATGCATCCTTGGAATTGTGGAAGTTATGTTGCCAAAATTTGTCACTGTTGAACAATGGGTCAATGAATTTCATTGGCAATGGCAGAATTGATGCAAGATGTAATAAATATGCCATTGTCATTTATTGCATTTTTGCTCCAATTCCACATGAATGCATCATATTTAGTCACATTATTGTGTTTCATGAACAAGATGAAACTAAGCAAACGTTGTTCCAAGGCCAACTTGGATGGTCGCCCAACGGTGCAATGTGGCTCCCATGTGGACCTTGCATGAGTAATAATGGTTGGGACCACAAGTTGTGCCAATTCTTCAAATTTTCCCAAAGTGAAATTGGTGATTCTTCAAACAAACCTGGTGTGGCCCACATGGTTGTGAGGATGTTTCGCACACCTACATTGGGGTTGATTGATTGTCTACTTCTTTCATCCAACTTGTTTGATGTGAAATACTCCTAACTGTTGACACAAGCGATTTTCGCTTGCACTGTAATCTGATCATCTACTACAATTTCCTCAAGCAAAGCAATTGTCGCTTGCACTGGAATTTGATCATCTACTATAATTTCCTCAAGCAAAGCGATTATCGCTTGCACTATAATCCAATCATCTATTACAATTTCCTCAACCAACTCCTTGTTGCAATTCAATCATCTACTGTAATTTCCTCAAGCAACCCCTTGTCACTACTAGAAGAGCTTGAATCAAGATGTGATAAAATGAACCCTCCAAAAAGAAAATGAAAGAGGACTCCCAAAACATTAAAAACTTTCAAATCACTTGACACTCCCAAAAGAAATGGAAAACTTGAAACTTTTAAGTGAAATGAGATTGAAAAAATAGAAGCAAAATTGGGATCCCTCCCAGTTATATAACATCCAAGGCATTAAATGAAAAACTCCACAACCCCATAAACCCTAAACTCTAAACCCTAAAACATGAACCTAGACCCAATATACAAAATTTGGGATAAATCCAAGTATCTCCTACAACTCCAACAACTAAAATCAAATATATGAAGGCACTAATCCACCCACTCTAGAAGAAAAACAAACCCCCCAAGAAAAAATAAAAATAGAATCATGACCCCCCCCTAAAACCCTATTTTCCTTACACAAATTCCCTCACCCACCCTCAAAACCCTAAAAAAGCCTCCCCCAACTCTCCCCAATCCAAAAGTTGCAAGTGTCAACTTCTTGGACTGTCCACGTCTTTAAGCCAGTCTTGGACTGTAATCCAGTCAAAAGCGCACCCACGTCGTCAACCCCTTCTCACCCTGGCAGGGTGAATTTACGGACCACTGGAACTCAGGGCGAAAAACGTAATAGGGCGTAAGACACCCTATGAAACTCCCGGTGAGTTTATGGATTCCTTTATAGTTTCTAAGCTTTTTTCCCCTAGAAGCTACTTAAGTTGCTTCTAGAAACTTTTTTTATTAAAAAAAATTATTATTAAAAAAATTGAATTACAATAATTGGGCTAAAAGAATCATTTAAGAAAATCAACTATTATCAAATTTGTTAGAATTGTTTTATTTGATAACCAATTGAGAAAATAGTAATTGAAAATCTAAAACCTGGGATGGTTCTCCACAATCTGAATTTGTTTTTTTCCCAAAAAATTCAAGATTATTATCTAAAATGACAAGAATAATCAAAACCAACAATTCTCAACAACAAACAAACAAACAAACAAAAAAAGCGACAAGCATCCAACATTAAAATAATCACCTATTAGCACCCCTATAGCCATTAGTTGTAGGCTTATATTTGGATTAGAAACAAGAAGACAAAGTCTTCCAAAATGGGGAAATTGCAATTTTTTTTTCCTTAGTGCCTCTTGTCAAAACAAAGCTCTCAAGCTTGGAAAGCAACCTTATAGGTATGTCTTTGACAATACTAGAGCTAGACGAAGTTGCAATGAGGAGCTTAAATCTAGTGAGGAAATTAGTGACTAAAGCAACAACAATAGCATTCGAAGAAAAAGAAGATGTGCAATCTAGCAATAATTCTAAACCAACATGAGATGATTGTTCGAAACATTCATCTATCTGGATGCACTAGATTATGTAAAGTATGCAAATGTTTACATGGAGGAAATTGGTTCGTAAGTATGCAACGATATAGTTGCAATAACAAATTAATAAGCATTTGTTATAGATCTTGGCATGTATGCATGTGAACTTGGATAATAGGTACATATGATTATATATATATACATATATCTTTCTTTGTTGAACGTTAAACAAGCTTCTTTAATATAACCTTCTATATATGTAGTAGATAATTCTTCTACGATCACTCCAACTACGATGATTGTTTATTTTTCAACACCTTGAAAGCTTGAAGGTCTTTGGAAAATTGTGTCCATCATGTAAACCATCCCCAAGCTTCCAAATGAAGAAGTTGAGCATTACAATTACTAAATGACAAAATATTAGAAGAGTCGATGGAATTGTTGACGACATTGCCAAATGCTCATGTAGGTCATGGCTTGCACCAATGCATGAACTTGTGTTGGTTTGTAGTAGAGAGTCATGATGGTTTTGCAATAAGGTTAAGCTCCTCCTTTGAAATGCATAGGCTCACACAAGGATGAGGTTCATACAAGGTACAAATCAAACCCAACTTTGTGTATGTGTCAACCTAGAGAATGAAACTAAACACATAATCTTTCATGAGTGGGTGATGTTGAAATTTCCAACTCAAAGTATCTAAAGCCAAATGGTCAGATTTAGGGTATGCTTGTTTGTTTAGGGTTAAGATCCATTTGTTTACCAAGTATTCGGTCACCAATGAGTGTTTGGTAAAGGGCTATTCTACATTAGTTGGGTTGGGGTCCAAATATTGAGAATGTCCCCACCATGAAGAAGGCATGTTCACTTATATGTCAGCATTGCTTGGGCCCAAAGGTTTGAAATGCTCCACCTTGGGGGCCTTACACTAGGTAACAATATTGGAAGCCAAAAGCTTTTGTAGCACCTTCTACACCAAAATAGGCCATCATTTTTTAAGAAGACCTGACACCAAATTTTGCCATCAAGGGAGTAAATACTAAATACCTTTGACACAAATTATAATATTTTTATAAATGATGATATTTACCAAAAAAAATTTAAAAATAAAAAATAAATTCTCAAGAACAATTTTTTTGTGAAAGAAAAATGAAAAATATTTAGGAGTATTCTAATTTTCCCAATGGAATTTTCAAATTTTATTAATTATTCCATTCAATAGATATGTGTTAAAGTTGCCCATGAACTATGGTACCACCCATCAACTATTTTAATCCTATAATGCGCCCTTTATAACTACACTAAGAAATTAAGACCATGTACTACTTCCCATGTACTGCCCAATTGGGGATGTGGAGGATGTGGAAATCTAGAGCTTAAGAAATATGAAGGCCAATATGATGTGTGTATTCTGTAATGTTTACTTGGAGAACAATTTTTGTCATAGAAAAATATTATCTTGAAGAAACAATCTCAATTGTCAAATGATGCACATAATTTTTAATTTTTAAAATTTTAATTAATTTTTAAAATTAAAAAAAATCAATTTTGTGATGTGGCTAGATTAGTGGTCATCCAGGTAAGTCATAGAATTGTGCAAACCAATTAAAAGTGGCGACCTAACCAAAAAGTATGACCTCTCTGTGTAAAATGAATGTAGCAAAATTCCAGTTCAAGGGTGATTCTAAGGTAAACAATGTATAGGGTGTGAACCATGGATTTTTATTTTATTTTTTCCAATTTTCTGATACAAAAAATTTGGCCAAAATTTCCAAATTTTAGCACAATTAATAAATTCTACAATAGGGAAAAAAATTCAAAATTCTCCCAACTTTTTGTCGAAAAAACAACAATTTTTTTACAGACAACAAAGCATTACTATGGACTTTGTGATTTGCAAGAGGTTTCTGGTTACCAACAATAGCCAAGGTGCAAGAGCAACAAGGTTATGTCCAATAACCAATGACTTCACGCCAATTACCAAACATAACTAGCATCCATTACAGCTGATTACCGGACATGAACTGCTCAGCAGGCGGATGTGGATCAAATTTCATCCATACACATAATGGATATGAATAAGTTTTCATCCACACACACAAAATGAGATATAAACAACTTAATGTGCAATATAACTCGGGCATGGACGTCCAATCAGCAAGAGACATGTCAGCAAGTCAACCCAACATGAACATATCATCTCAACTTTTTATACGAAATTGTTCCTTCCTACAAGGAATACACAAATAAAGGCAATTGGCTTGAAATTTGAAGGATGAGGTGCAATTGACATTTGTAATGTATCATACATTTCTTATAGATATATGAATCATGGGATATGTAGATAAGTGTAGAAAGTTCAAATCAACATTTTGTTTAATTGGCAAAATCTCGCCAAATCTCTACCTTAAATAGGGAGTTCCCAAACTTTGAAGTTAAAAAAATGACCATTTTTTTTGGACAAAATTGTCGCAAGGCTAGATCTACCACTAGCTATTTTGCTTGCATTTTATATGTAAACCCTAAACCCATTGTCATGTGTGGTGAGCTTACAAATGACTATTAGCCAAATTGTGACATGCCCTAACCCTAATTTTAACTTGTTGGTGCCTTCACTATCTCTTTCCTCCTTTGGCAAAATCTTGTTTATCTTCATTATTGTTGTCATTGATTATTGCCACTTACAAAGGAGGTCCTTTTGCCATCATTGCCCACACAAAGTTACATGGGATTGCCAACAAATATCAAATTATGATGTTCAAGTATTAGCATTAACTAAAAATTACTAAATAATATTATGATTATGTAGCTTACTTTGTTGACCAAACTCCAAAATCCATATCTATATGTTGAAGAGATGAGACTCAATACTAGAGTTAAATACAACTCATTCATTGAGGTGAGATATTGAAATCTTCATTTTTGGTACTTAATGGCAAGCAATGAAATGGATTTCTCAAACATTTGACCGTCAAACTTCATTACAATCAAGGTCCAAAATCCTTCAAATTATAGATTTGATCATTATGCTCTAGCCTTTACCCTAATACCCATGTTTTGTTTGGCAAGTTTGCATTTATTCAAAAGTTATTGCATAATGTTTGGATTCTTCATTCAAGTTTCAATATGTTTTGTGTTGTTTGGAAGTTAGTAGTATCATGGATGTACAATAAGATTTGGGGCTCGGATTTTGTGAGGGCAATGTGCACCAACCACTAGCTTTTAAGTTCTTACAAGTTACAATTTACAATGAAGGACCAAGGTATGGATCATGTAATTAAAATCAAACATCTCCCCACCTTGAAAACACTATGGTAGGAGGAAGGCTCTAGTTGCAATCTTGAATATTTGTATAGCCAATTTTTTTTATATTAACAAAGATTCTATCCATACAAAAAATGAATGTCTCTATGCAAATTGTAGGAAGGATATTATAACCAATCAAGTTTTTCATGGTGCTGCTACAAAAAAGGAAGAAAAAAAATAGTCTATTTTGTTATTTGTTTCCATTTAGTATACAAGAGCAAACCTATGATGAACTATGAGAATATGAAAAAATTGTTGTATTTTCTTGATGTTAAGGATTTTTCAAAATTATATTAGTTTAATACAATTAGGTGGGGGATGGCAACTTGCATGTGTGAGTTGATGATGAACAAGACCAAGGCTTTGGTTCAAGTTGCTACATTTATCTCCTTTTCATATGATGAAATTACAACCATGGACCATTAGTCTTGGTTTTCAATCCACACATATGTGGTAGAAAATTGGCAAATAATTATTTTTTGTTA
>Ga0116230_10007043_pt1 | contig 11112 bp, 7 predicted proteins | sample S1TSphfallax_3_FD_88678 | JGI IMG/M metagenome (GOLD analysis project Ga0116230, IMG submission 88678) | Host-associated microbial communities from peat moss isolated from Minnesota, USA - S1T2_Fd - Sphagnum fallax MG | ecosystem: Host-associated > Plants > Peat moss > Unclassified | place: USA...
ATGTACACATATAGCAATCTTGATAGTGGATTTAGTGATTTCTTGCTTTGGTTCACAATTCAATTGTGATAGAGATCCACCTTTGTTTTGCTTTTCATCATGTTGATCGTTAGTCAAGTTCTAGTGGATATATTCCACAACTATATGCCAACTTTGTATCTTGTAATGTGTCTAGCGAAAGATATGGTGTTCTTGGTTTTTGGTGAATGGTATGAAGGGAAGAGGTGGTATAAGGAGGTGATATCATCTGAACAATTGGTGGAGATGATGTGTAAGGCATGACAAGTTGGTTTTGAGAGTGCATTATATTTGAATTTGAAGGTAGTGCAAAAGAAGTTTCATGCTAAAGGCATTAATAACCTATGTGAAAAAGGAAAAACCAAGGTTATGAAATTTTCTTAATATGTAGAAGATGACATTTTTTTGAGTAGGTTCAAGAAGGGGTAATTGTGGGCTTTGTTTCCAAATGTGAAATCATTCACTATTGGGGAGGGGAGATATTGAGGGCAAACACTAAATAGGAGCAGTGAATTAAATGTTGCACTAATTTCAACACAGTTGCAAGACAATGCTCAACAAGGGAAAAAAAAAATAGTTTTTCTATTATATCCAAACTATGATTAACATTTTATTTATCTTTCTTACATAATATTTCCAAAGAAAAAAAAAGTGATTCAACCGTTAAAATCTCCCCCTTGAACCAAACGGTTTAAGGTTTGATTTTTTTGCCAAATGTTTTTTTTCTTCCATGAACTTTTATGGATGGAAAAAAAAATAGCCTCAAGACAATTTCTTCAAGCTATATGGCTTAGGGAAAAAGGGACTTTCCTTGGAGAGGAGACAAAATGGTAGTTTCAACCATCTTCCCCTAAGGAAAAACTAAATTGCCTTGAGGAATAACTTTTTGAATATTTGACAAAAATGTATAGGGAGTAAATTTTGTTCAAATAAAATGTTCTTTATATCAATGAAAATCTTTCAAAGTGTAAATATCTAAAATTATCTTGCATTCTTGATTTGTGGCCATGAACTAAAAATTATGATAAAAAAACACAAGTCAAATTTTCAAATCCCCTTCTCCCCATAAAGGAAGGGAATTGTTTTCTCCCTTCAGGAAGAAAGAGACTCCCCTATACTCCCTTAGGGGAGAAGGGGACTAAGTTGCCTTGGGGAGCAATTTCTTTTGGGGAACAAGTTTTCAAACATTTGACAAAAAAACATAAGGATCAAATTTGTCCAAATCAAACGTTTTTTTATACCATTGGAAAACCATTGAAGTATAAATATCTTAAATGATCTTTCATTTTTATTTGAAGCTATGAGCTAAAAGTTATGGGGGAAAAAAAAACTAGGATCAAATTTCCAAGTTCCCTTCTCCCCCAAAACAACTTAATCCCCTTCTCTCTTGAAGGGGAAGGTAGTTTAATCCCCTTCTCCTTAAAGGAGAAAACAAATTTCTTTCCCCAAGGCATTTAATTTGAAGAAGTGACCCAAAGGTTTTTTTTTCATCCATTTTGTTTATGGAAGAAAAAGAAAATTTGATAAAAAGATTGAACCTTAAACCCTTTGGTTGAAGGGGGAAATTCTAACCACTAGATCACTTATTTTTCCTCAAAAATGTTGTGTAAGAAAGATAATTAAAGTGTTAATAATAGTTCAAGTGCATTCAAGAAAATTCAAAAACATTTTTCTTATTAAACATTATCTTGCAATTGCATTGACACCAATGTCACATTTAATTTGTTGCTCCTCTTTAACATTTTTCAATATTGCGGGAATGAGGATGTTATGTAGTATTTTTGTTTAATTTTGAGGAAAATTTAGGAACATGTATTATAATTTGGCATCCAACAAGATTTGGAGGTTCATATATAGAGGTGAATGTGTACATGAATGGGTTGTGAAGTGTGGGAAGGTTGTGAAATTGTTGTATTTGGTTGCTAGGCGTGATAAAAAAACCAATTTACATAATACTAGAATTGGCTTTGGTCATTTATAGAGCTAATTAGTTGTGATCCAAGTGTTTTAATGTATAAGGTGTTTTAATGTAAGGGAAGGGTACTCATGTCATAGTATTGGTGTGAGAATCGGGTCACTATGTTGGGAATGCTAACAAGAATTCACTATGCATTTGTGTTGAGCAACACATTAAAGATTTATCCAAAGTTGACATGTTGGCCAGGATAAAGGGTGCAACACAAAATGCATATTCAATGTCCTCAATTTGTGACCCATAGCAAACTGGTTTTGAGCCCCATCCTTAAAATAACCAAAAACAAATCACATTAGAATTAGTTTGCCATTAATCAACAATTAAACCAAATTAATTAAATTAGGCCAACTTAGTGTTAAACTAACCATGATTCAACAAAATAACTAACATAACACACTTTAATAATTGTTGTGTATACCATGTTGGTGCCTACAACTATCATAATCTACACACACATCACAAATGACAAAAACCACCCTAATGGGCACATCATCTCCAAACCACCCCCCTATCCAAGGTTAAAGTCCCTCTAAGTGAAATAATACCCTAGAGAATCCCTTTTATAAGTGCACCAAAAATGAACACCTTGGTCTTAAGGTGGAATGACCAATATGTCAATGCAAATTTGAACCCCATCATTAGTTGCTTAATTGTAATCCCCCCAAATCTTTAACCAAATGTGCATTGACATGAAAAAAAACTTAGGCTACTACTCCCTATTACCTAACTATAAGTCCTTGGGTTTATGTCATGCACCAAATACAAAACCATTTTTTGACTAGTGTTTCATTCAAGGATGGTATTATGCATCCCATATGCCAACCTCTCAAACATTGATCACACACCAACATAGTTATTAACCCTAAAAATTGCCCAAACAACATACATCAAAAGCTAGCATAGACAATAGTTGAAAAAAGGTCAATTTGGCCATCCATATTAAGAAGGTGACAAAATGTGCAATTCTGCACATGGTCATTTCATGTTTGACCATCTTGGCCCTCTAACAACAATACTCCTAAAGGTAAACCTTTCACACATGCAAAATAACACTTCATGCAATCACATACAACATAGTCCCAATGTTGTTTTCTATAAATATACATAATCTCCCAGCTTGAATATGCAGACTTGAGGTCAATAACCATCTTCTCAAATGGTGACATAACATAAAGTATTTAGTGTTGAGCAATTGCCAAATTTTCCATAACCATTAGCATTACACATCGAAACATAAATGTTCATTACTCACATGCCTAAAACCATACATTCAAATTATCCAAATTAATTGTTATCATTGCATTGCATTGGGTTAATGTTGGTAGCTTGGGTTCATTCCCATATAATAAAAAATATGGTGAAAAGGATGCAAGAGAAGCTTGCCAACTTAATCTATATCCCATGGCTAAGCATGGTGATTATAGGTCCCAATATCTAGTATGGCCTTTTTAAATCCCATACTTTTGCAAAGCTTGTTTCACCGTCTACACCATTTGTTTAGCTAACCCATATGCTTCAAGATGATTTCATGAAGTTGTGTAATGATCAATTAGTGTTTTTTCACACGACTCATTACTAGTAAACATACCGCCATACAAAACCACCCAATCAAGGTTTGGGTGGTTTTCCCAAAACCCAAACCACTAAAATCAATGGTTGAATGGACCTAGTCCACCACTAAACCATTATAGTGGCATTTCAATGGTTGCCCCCACTAACAAATTTTGGTTGTTAATTAAATATGAAGAAATTATATGGATATTGTTTAAGGCATTCATTTTTTTTTCCCACCCCCCATTCCATGCATTGGTGAAACTAGTGCAAGCTTTAGACCTTGTCACCTCCACCCATTGTTTCTTGGAAGCTTTTTCGTAACTGCACTTGAATTTTCCTTGCCTCTTGCCAAGTCAAATACAAGTTACAATTTATAGTTTTTTGGTGAATGTTGCCACCAATGCCTTAGTCCATAGGGCATGAACTCATAGAAGGTATGAAGTCATAGAAGGTTTGGAACATAGTAGGAAATGACATTGTTGCAAGTGTAGTGAGTTTGTTTGCAAGCTTAGAAACTTGATTTACAAAGTCCACCAATGTGGAATGACTAGGTAGCTAGTAGGGTGTAAGATTTTCAAGCATTTTTAGTTGGTGCTACTCCCTTATGTTGATATTGTTGTGGTAATGCTCTTGTGGTCATGTTTTATCATTTACTAAAATGTTGTTATTCTTGAAATATTATTGTTGTTGAGAGGTTTGGTTTTTTTGTGTTATTAATTATCGAAACCTATTCCTTTGGGCATATTATGGAGTGATTTTTTTTAATTTCAAATTTTCCTTCCAAATTTGGGGTTGCTTAATTCATAATTTTAACATGTGCTTCAACAACGTAATGTTGTTAATGTTTTAATGTTGATATTTTGATGTTGTGATGTTATTACATTGTTATTATTGATTAAAATGATTTACTCTTGAAATGTTATTATTGTTGATAGTGATTTGATGTTTTTTGTGTTATTAGTTGTCGAACTATATTGCTTTGGGCATATGGTGAAGATAGAATTTCAAATTTCAAAGTTTCCTTCCAAATTTGGGTTTGCTTATGGCATAACTTTACAAATGAGGGTTTTAACATGTGCATCAATTATTATTTTTTCAAATTTATGTTTGTGTTTTATGAAGCTTTTCCATTTTTTAGTCAAAATTCTTTCCTTTGTATTAGTATGGGTAAAGGTTTTTGTATTAGTATGGGCATGCACTTGAATTCTATTTTGTTGTCCATCCATAAAGAAATAACATGTGAATGTATGAACTTTACACTTTTGGAATCCGGGTGATTAAAAATTACTCCTAAATTTGGTGGTGGTTAATGGTTTTGTTGTAGGTCCCAACTATGCAACAAAAGCAAGGTCATTGTCACAACACCAACATTTTAAAAATTAGGGGCACACATAATCATAAGTACCACCAACAACCATTATCAATAATAATTTTTACAACATGTAAAAAAACAACAATCCTTTTCCTTTATGCAAGTATTCATTTCATGGATTTGAACTTCCAAGCTTGAAATTGTCAACTTGTTAGCTTATTTATATTAATTAAAGCCATGGAACTATTTGGGTTGAACCTTAGTTCTTAAAACATGTTGTCCTTCTTGTAGTGTTCATATTTCATTGCAAGTCAAATGACATGATATCAAATTGCAAATTAATTTTAATTTTGAATTAAAAAACTCAACTAACTTTTTTAATGGGTCCTATGTTTGATTTTCTAAAAAGTAAATACATTCATTGTAAAAGTCCATCTATTATTTGATGCTAGTTTATTCAAATTTATTAGAACCATGAAATTTTGTTTGGAGCCTTGAGTTTTCAAACATGTTGACTTTCCAAGCTTGTAGTGTGTTCATGTTCCATTACAAGTTATGTATGTATCAAACTACAAATTTCAACTTTCAACTAAATAATTTAATTAACTTGAAACAGGGTTCCAACTAGTCTAATGTTTTTCAAAATATTTGTACATATGTGATCAATAAAAGTCCATCAATTATTTGATGTTAGTTTATTTAACAAGAAGAATGCACCCCTAGGTGCCTGTGTAATGTGTGTATGTTGTCCACGGAAAGAAATATACATTTTACATGATTTTATTTAGGAAATCATAAGTTGAATTTTTTCTCAGATTTGGAAGTATTTTTCATTGGTTCTAATAATTGATTTTGATGGACAATGTGGTTTTTAAGTATTGCATGGAAAGACTTTTGTGTGAAAGTGTCACGGACACCACCATCACCCATCATTTGCATCATCAATTGCACCAACATAGTTGATTGCATCATTGTTTACACCGACATAGTCGATTACATCGTCATTTACACCAACATAGTCACATGCATCATCACTTGCATCATCGTTTACACCAACATAGTCGTTTGCATCAACATAGTAGCATGCATCATCATTTGCATCATCGTTTGCACCAACATAGTCATTTACATCATCATAATTATTTGCATCATTGTTTGCATCATCGTTCACTATTAGTTAATTCCTAATTCACTATTAATTAAACAACTTTTTTTGGTCCCCAATGGGTTATAACATGGGTAGGACCTCCCATTACCTTCAATCCATTCAACACCAATTTTGGGTACACTTACTTGTTTTAACCTTTGTTTTCATACATCATCAAAATAAAGTTCCATTTGAATCACCTTTTAGCATATACCGTGTTCTTGTTTTGTGTCTTTGTGTTTCCAATCTTGGATTAAATTTAGGCTTACAATTCTTGTGATTTGTTTTTCTTAGTATGTCTTTGGCTTAGTTCTTATTCTTGTAATTTTTTGTGCCCATGACAGAAGGTGTGGATCAATTTTGGAAATTCCTTTGGTACAAAGTCATGGGTAATCAATCCAATGAGATAATGTTTGGTTGCCTTCATTCAACTTATTTGTAGTTTAGCGTAAGAATGACATTCAATGGAATTCCATTAATAAACCTCTAGGTTTTTTTCCATAGTTATATGCAATTTGACTTTCTATTCACATTGTGTTGGTTTGTTGGTTTGCAAAACATATAGTTGGTTGGCACCACTTCAAACATCAAACTTTCAATAGCTAGCAAATCGCCTACTAATCTTGGAGGTGTTGATAAAACCTTCCACAATGGTGAATTCATGGGGCCTTCTAGTTTTTTTATCATAATGTTGAATATTGCTTAACCAATCAACAAAATATAAACCCTAAACCCTACAAATCCATCACCACCCATTTAAAATTATGAACCATTTGAAACAATACCATTTTTGGGTGGAGATTGTGAAGTACATTTACCACATTATACACCACGACAAACCCAACCATACCCCCACCCACAAAACCACCACCAAAACCTATGAATTCACCACCCATAATGCCATTGATAAAACCAATAAGGAAACCACTTATATCAAAATTTAGTAAACCACTCAAAAACCATCCTTTTATGATAGCAAATTGAACCACCAAAAGTCCACCAAAAAAAACAACTATTGACCCTTCCTACCCCACTTAGATGTTATATATATATATAAAAGAAATCCCCACTTATTTATAAATGGCATTAACAACCAATGGTTGTCCTTTACCACATAGGACCAACCACTAGTTGAAACCATTAAGGAACGTCACAATGCATTATAATGGTTTTGTTACATACCACTAAAAAAATGGGGGTATGTTCTGTGGTTTAATTGCATGTTTTCCAACAATGACTCTTGGAATTCTCCACAAAATGACATGACTAATTAGTGACTATTTCAATTGGAACCCCAAACCTATGAGTACCATGTCCATAAATGCATAGGCAACACCTTCATTATTACAATTTATCAATTTGACACCAATTTTAATCACTTTCAAAAATGTTTAATCATAACCAAAACATATTGTTTAAATAAGATTGTTAAACTTTATGGCCAACAAAATCCAAACTCCATCAATACCCAAGCCCCATGATGGGCAATCATTGTAGTTGAGGTGTAGGTGCATTAAATGATGCCCACATTCAATCATATGTCACACACCAAAAAACAAACGGTTGAACTTGTAGTTGCATGCCTTGCCACCAATATTATGTTTGAAATAAAATATAATTTTGGTAAAACCCAAAATGGCCCAACTCCTCATGAGCATGTCACATAATGCCCTCATATTGTTATGGGCAAAACATAATTTGCACTTGTCCATCCATCCATACCTATAGAAAGGAATTGCCCTTGAATAATTTAGCCCAATGCATAATGTAATCACAATCATTGGTTGTCAATTCAACTGGAAATTCACATGCTTGCAAATATGCAATAATATATGCATCTTCATGAATATCCAAGGCACCATCACCCTTTAACTTAATGTTCACATCACAAGACTCCCCATTACCCATGTTTATTTGAAGTACATCCCAAAAAATCCCAACAAGGTACATAGGTATGTAAAAGGCATGTCAACTTATAACTGCTTCCAAATCCTTGTCACCATGCCAACAAAACCCATTGGTATATATCTTCCTCATTGGAACTTGGGTTCTAGTTTAGCCTATTGGCATCCCAATTAACCCAATTAATCCTATGAACTATGTGAAAGTCATATTTTTGTAAAATAAGGGCCCATCTTGCAAATTTTCTTGTGAGATGATTTAATTCCATTAGGAATTTCAAAGGTTGGTGATTTGTAACCAAATTGAATGGGCTACCATAAAAATAACATTGGAATGATGAAATTGCCCAAATAACAATGAGGCACTCCCCTTCATATGGATTGTATTTGGTCTTCATTTAATTGTTCTTGGATCAATTGGTATAAACCACCATGAAATTTCAACCATCATCATGAAGTTAGGTATGTAAACATTGATTTTAACCTTAAGGTGTTCCAATCCACATACAATTAAAAAGGTCACCCCCTAATGGGTCATTACAAAATGGGTGTTAACGTGAACCCAATTTTCAATATTTGAAAAACCTACTCTTGTGCTTCACTTTATTTGTATTTATGGTCAATCCTCATCAATTGGGTTAAAAGTTTAACAATGATATTATATATTTTAACAAAATTCTAACAATAATTGCACAAGCCCAAAAAGGTTTATAACCAACTAACATTTGATGGTTGACAAACTATAATATGGCCTCAACCTTGGCCTTCTAAACCCTTAATTCACTTGGATAAATCATATGACCCAAGTATTCCACCTGAATTTGTGAGAACTAATAGTTGCCAAGATGTAACTTAAGATTATGCTCATTTAGTCTTTCAAACACCTCCTATAAGTGTTACATGTGATTTATTGGAATTAGGTTAAAGATGAATATATTATCAATGTATCACTTGACAAAACCAAAATTCACCAACATCTCATCTGATCCATAAATTGATGGAATTTTCTAAAGGTATTTTTCAAACCAAAAAACAAAAACCACCATTGATAGAAACAATATTTCCCATGTGCATCTATCTCCCAAAATGCCATCTTGACCTTGTCACCTTCCTTTAATGGCAATCCACTATGAAAAAAAGGGGTGATTTACAATTAACTTTGCAATTGGGTTTTTGAATTGCAATGATTGTTTACAAGTCATTGCAATTTAGTGTATATAGGCATGAGTGTTATCAAACAAGTTGCATGAGTTGCAATGAATGTAATTCATAGTATGTGAAATCATATACACATGCAATTTGTGTAACTCAATTATAACTATGTAAGAACAACCATTGTGTAACCCTAATGGTAACCTACTATGGTAACATCATGTTAATGTGATTTTTCATTAATCCATCAAAATTTGACACGACATTATGGGGATTATTGGATGAAAATTATTTTCTTTTTAAAATATTGATCTTTGCCATCCATTATGATTGTCCATTTATATGGTCTTAGATTGTGACATGTGGCACAATTGAAAGTTGTCATGTAGCATATTTATTAAAATTTGAAAAAATAAAAAATAAATATATATTTAAATAGTTAAGTAATTCAATACATATGCATAGGTAGGTAGGTAGGTAGGTAGGTAGAAATTTAGGAATAGTTATTTACTTACCTAAGTAAACAAATAGGTAGGAAGGTAGAAGGGTAGGTAAATAAAAAAAGTAGCCATGTAAATGTTTTTATTTATTTATTTTTAGGGTTAAACTTTTTTGAATTCATCCCAAATTGACACGTATTTTAATGTGAACACACAAGAAAAAACATTTTTTTAAAACATAGTTTGTGAGATGAGATTGAAAGAAAAAACTTATGGGTTAAATCTTTTAGTTGCACATTAATTGCACATAGTTGCAAATTGGGTTGTAATTAAAAAAAGGTTTTACCACATTTTTTGTGTTTATTTTGAATTTTGTAAATTCTATAATTAAATAAGTAATTATTTGATAATTATATATGTGAATTAATTATCTGAAATAATCAGTATAATTCAAATAATTATTTAGTTAATTACCAAATAATTAATGATCTGAATTTAGATAAAATTCAGATAATTAATCATATGGATCCCCAAAATGGATTATTTGGATTATTTAATAATTAACTACTTGAATTGATTTTTTGAACTAGTTATCTAGATTAATTATGATTAATACTTAATTATTCAGTTTAATTAATTATTGCATAATAATTAATATTTATGTATTAATTAGTATTTAATATATTATTTAAAATCGAATTTAAAATTAAATATGAATTTGGGTAAAATATATAGTTATCAAATAATCAATTCTCTAAATTAGAGTAATAAATTCAGATTAACTATTAAATATTAATTAATATGTAATAGCTAGTAAGTTATTAAAATTTTAATTAAATATTCAGGATTAAATGTGAGTTTTCTTAGCTATTGACTTATTAGTAGTTGAACAATAATCACAAAATAATGGAAAGTAATATTTCTAAGGTGGCAACATAGTGGCACAACTAATTGTATTAATGGTAATCATAGTTGACAACAAGTTGCAAATGCCATATCTAATGGGCAGTGGAAATGCATACATGTGACATGATTGTATGTGTCGACATTATTCACTAGTTGCAATGTAATTGTTGATCAGGTGCTACATTTACATCAATTGTAATGTAATTGTCACACACAACTAAAGTACAACTTTTCCAAAAAGGCAAACATGATTGACTACATTTGTATATATAATGAGTACATTACATCATATAGGTGTCCCATTTGTAAATAAATTGCAACTATAATACAATTCCTTGATGTTCTAACATGACATTTTATTTATTATTTGCCCATATTTTCATGCATTCTCACAATTTTGGAGCAAGGATCAAATTTTGTTCAAAATGTTGCACTTGATTAGTTGCAATAAAATGTGAGATTGAAGTGCATCAAGATCAATGCATAGGACCAAGATGTTGCAATTTAAACCAATCAACATTTGTATTTGTGAAGAATGTTTCTTGTGTTATTGTGTTTGGAAGTTTCTATACACATCCCTTTTGGGGTGACACCAATATGATCAAACCTAAGGCCATTAAACATTCCTCATCATAGGAGTTCAAGACAATTTAATCCTTGGGGTTCATCTTATGATACTAAAAATAAGGAATATACAATCAAACAAT
>Ga0116230_10007045_pt1 | contig 11111 bp, 14 predicted proteins | sample S1TSphfallax_3_FD_88678 | JGI IMG/M metagenome (GOLD analysis project Ga0116230, IMG submission 88678) | Host-associated microbial communities from peat moss isolated from Minnesota, USA - S1T2_Fd - Sphagnum fallax MG | ecosystem: Host-associated > Plants > Peat moss > Unclassified | place...
AAAAAAATTCTCACCTATTGCAATAGCATGTCTCAAAATAGAGATCGCCTACACATGTTGCAATGTCATTGACATCCTTTGTTTATAAAAATGTGTGTAAAAAAACTATGTCGTTGACATCCTTCATTTATAAAAATGTGTGTGAAACTATGTCATTGACATCCTTCGTTTATAAAAATGTGTGTGAAACTATGCCATTGACATCCTTCATTGATAAAAATGTGTGTAAAACTATGTCATTGACATCCTTTGTTACATCCCTTAATAAGTTCCATCCCTAATAGCATTACTAGGCTATATACCTTATGCCAAGTTTAATCCCTAATGGCACTAATAGGCTTATCCCTTATGCCAAGTTCAATCCCTAATGGCACTACTAGGCTAGCCCTTATGTTCAACCCCAAATGGCACTACATATTAGGCTACTAGCACCCTTATGCCAAGTTTGATCCCTAATGGCACTACTAGGCTACTAGCCCTTACACCAAGTTCAATCCCTAATAGCATTACTAGGCTACCCCCTAGTAAAATTAAATTGGGGGCTGCCCGGGGACCCCTAGTTTCTCCCCAACTCAGTGACGGGCAGAGAAGGAAAAAAAAAAAGGAGAAAGCACACACACATATATATTATAGGTCTATAATCGAGGAAAGAAAAAATTTCAATCCCGGGCCCGAAAAAGAACCGGACGGTCCGGTCAGTAACACGAATTCAACTATACGTACGTAATCAGTGCCCGTGAATTGCGTCACGTTGACGTAAGTTCCGGGTCCCCCGAAAAACCCACGGGCGCACATTGTTCCAAAACAGAACTCGTAGTTTCTTCACCCGCCTTTTCACCGCCCTAGAAAGCCTCAGCTATATACGCCCGCTGTTCAGCCCTGTACCCGACGCTTCGTCTTCGTCCTCTTCTTCTTCTTCTTCTTCACTGCGCTGAGTGCTCTTCGTCGCCGCAGCAGCAGCAGCAGTCGCAGGCAGTTCGCTTGCAGACTTCGCGAGATTTGCATCTTCTTCCATCGCCTTTTGGTTCTCGATTAATCGTACTTACATTTCAAGCTTGTGGTTACAATTTCTGACTTGCAAAATTCAAGCGCCGATGCAGCATTTTCTGTAGTTCTTCAAGTCTCGTGATCATGAGGGTCTGATCCGACACAACCAGTGTCTGACTCTCTGTTGTAGTAACGACGACGACGACGACGACGACGAGGAGAAGGAGCACGAGTGTGTTTTGAAGCGAGGTCATCATGGCCTCCGAGAAAGTGGCGGTGGTGCCAGATGATAGCATCGCTGTCGCTTGGGGTGCAGGAGGAGGAGGTAGTAGACAAGGAAGCCATGGAGGAGGACTAGGAGCAGGTGTTTTGTCCAGGAGTGTTAGGGAGCTGAGTGGTAGCTTGCGAGCGAACTGGGGGCTTTTAGGTGGCCAGGATAATCCGCTAGCGAGATCGTCGGTGTCGCGGAGAGAGGAGGTGGCAGATGATGAGGAAGCGCTAAGGTGGGCGGCTTTGGAGAATCTGCCCACTTACAATCGCGTGCGAACTTCCATCTTCTTCAATCCTGCTACCGGAAGCAGGAAGAATGTGGACGTCAGACTGCTCACCCCTGTGCAGCGACGGCAGCTTCTTGACAGCTTGCTGAATGCGACTGAAGATGAAAACGAGCAGATCTTGCAAAAAATGCGCAACAGATTGGACAAGTAATTGCTGTACCCAAGTGCTTGTTTGTGTATATGTGTGTGTTTTCTTTGTTTTTGGGTCTGGTTCTTGTTCCTCTGTAAATGCAGTAGCAGTTAGCAGCCGGCAGTAGCAGTAGCAGCTGGAGGAGACTTGATAAAGAGGCCTTGTTTCTGCACATTCGGAAATGTGAACTTCTTGTGCAATTTGATCTTGACACTGGCTGACTGACTTGCCAGTTTGGTGCACATGTTTCTTTCTTTCTTTTTTCCTCCCAGAGTTGGAATTACAATACCAACTATCGAAGTTCGGTATGAGAATCTGTCCATAGATGCCGATTGCTATGTGGGAAACAGAGCTCTGCCTACTCTCTTGAACAGTACTCAAAATTTCTTTGAGGTATGTCATTCTCTCTGTGTGAAAACCCCTCAAGAAAGAAAGAAATTCTGCAACACCCATCTCTCATCTTTCACTGTGAAAACCCTTCAAGAAAGAAATTCAGCTCAACACCCATCTCTTATCTCTCTCTGTGTGAAACCCCTTCAAGAAAGAAATTCAGCAATACCCATCTCTCATCTCTCTGTGCGAAAACCCCTCAAGCAAGAAACTCAGCAGCACCCATCTCTCATCTCTCTGAAAACACTCAATAAGAAGTTTAGCAATACCCATCTGTGTGTGTGTGTGTGTGTGTGAGAAAACCCTTAAGAAAGAAATTTAGCAGCACCCATGTCCCTCTCTGTGAAACCCCTCCAAGAAAGAAATTCAGCAAAACCATCCATATTTATGAAAAACCCTCAAGGATTTCATCAACACCTCCATCTCTGTTGAATCAACTGTTTGCTCCTTATTTTTTCTAATCATGGATTGTGGTTGTTGTTGTTGCTGCCAGAGCATCTTGAGTTACATCCATCTTGTGAAGACAAAGAAGAGAGTGCTCACCATTCTCGACAATGTGAGTGGTATCATAAAGCCTGGCAGGTGAGGACATGAATCTCCCCATCAGGAGGCTCTTGCATCTCCTTAGCTTTCGGGAATTGGTTTTGTTTTTTCTTCCTTGGGTACATAACAAATATAACTTCAAACATCAAGGTTGGAACCAAGTGTAATCATTCTTCTTCCCTAAGAAATATTATGGCCCTTCCTTTGATTTCAATTGTCAGTTAGATATTGCAGACTTGGAGTGGAAATTGCAGACTTATATGGGTTTCATTGACTGGCTCTCTACTGTGTCTGTAGATTGACATTACTGTTGGGTCCACCAAGTTCTGGAAAGACAACTCTGTTACTGGCACTTGCTGGCAAACTTGACAAAGATTTGAGGGTGAGGCACACCAGATTCTTTTTCTTTCATGAGTTATAATTCCTGCTTCTGTCTTGCTTCTGTCTTGCTTCTGTCATGTTTTGCAAATATTATTATATTTCTTTTTTCTGTGCAAATCAGTGACAACTAAATCGATTGATCTGTGGTGAAAGCTTCTAGAAATATGCCATGAGGATTTTGTTGTACACATCACTTGGAACAATCAGCAAAACTTGTCTGAAATATTGATTGGTTACATTGATGGATGGACATTGTAGGTCACAGGAAAGATTACATTCAATGGACACACACAGCATGAATTTGTACCCGAGAAAACGGCAGCTTACATTAGCCAGAGAGATCTTCATGTTGGTGAAATGACAGTTAATGAGACACTGAATTTCTCTGCTCAATGTCAAGGGATTGGCACAAATTACGGTCTGTTCCCTTACAAATTAATTTCAGTTGAATCACTGTGTGTGTGCAAAGGTAACCTTGCAACAACAACAGATTAATGTCAGTTTTGTCTTGATGGAAGTAGTTTGCTGTGAGGGTGGATGGGACAAAATCTCTTTGGACTTTCAGTCCCCATGTCCAAGTCTGATATGCCCCATTTTTGGATTTAGTGAAATTTAATTTTTGTGGTCTACAGAATTGATGGAGGAAATCAGCAGAAGAGAGAAAGAAGCTGGCATCAAACCAGATGTGGATGTTGACGTCTTCATGAAAGTGAGTGAATGTTTTTGTAGAAATTCTGTTTGAAATTCTGAATTCTGTTGGAAAAGAATAGACAAAGTTGATGCAGATATGGGGGGCCAAAACAGCACCATTAAGCACCTTCATTGTTGTTGTTTCTCCCTCGACAAATGGACATATGGAATAACCTTTGGTTTTGGGTCTCTGTACCATGTCAATGGTCACTGGCAGGCAAGATCTCTGGGAGGAGTTAAGAGCAGTGTTGCTACTGATTACACTTTACGGGTCAGTTCCAAAAGCCACAACCTTTCTTGCAACTAAACTTGCTCCCGAGAGTTACAGTTATGTTTTGCAACATGTTGGTATGGTAATCCTGAAAGTCAATCAACAATGTAATGAGGTTGAACCCACCCTTTCTATGGTTGTTACTGTTGCAGGTATTAGGTCTTGATGTGTGTGCGGATACAATGGTTGGTGATGACATGCGTAGAGGAATTTCTGGTGGACAGAAAAAGCGAGTCACTACAGGTATGGTACATACTCAAGATACCAATTTGCACCTTGTTTCACTGTAGGATGGCTTTGCACCCTCAAGGATTCAAGCTTCAGAGGTCCCAAGAAGTCAGTCCATTAAGAAGTTCCCGAGGTTATTGATGTTGGAGATTGACATATCATGCACATTATGGACCTTTCTTTCTGATGTGTTTTCCCTGTTCCTTGACAGGTGAGATGATAGTGGGGCCAACACGAGCATTGTTCATGGATGAGATTTCCACCGGCTTGGACAGCTCAACAACCTTCTCGATCATAAACACATTGCGCCAATCTGCAAAAATAATGGACTACACAATTCTTGTGTCGCTGCTGCAACCGGCTCCCGAGACCTTTGAACTCTTTGATGACATCATTCTTCTCTCCGAGGGGAGGGTTGTGTATCACGGACCTCGTGTTCATGTGCTGGAGTTCTTTGAATCTTGTGGGTTTAAGTGCCCAGATCGCAAGGGTATTGCTGACTTTTTGCAAGAGGTAGGCACCAACCTCGCCAGCTCTCTAGAAAGCACACATTTTCTTAAACCCAAGCATTTAATGCAAAAGTTGTGTTTTTGACTTGAACATCTTACATGCCTGGCCTTCCAAGACTTTTTTTCTCTTTGTTTTGGTCTGTTTGCACAATCATTGATAATTGAGCAGGATGTGATCCACAGGTAACATCACGTAAGGATCAGGAACAGTACTGGTTCAATAGACAGCAACCTTATCATTTTGTTTCGGTGAGTGAGTTCACGGAAGTGTACCAGCAGTTTTTCATAGGCAGACAGATGAAGCAAGAACTGGCAGTGCCATTCCCAAAGGAACTCAACCACAGGGCGGCTCTATCGACAGAAAAGTACTCAGTTAGCAAAAGGGAACTTGTGAAGGCCAATTATGATAAACAAGTGCTTCTCATGAAGCGCAATGCGATTGTCTACATATTCATGATCATGCAGCTTGCAGTGGGTGCATTCATTTCCATGACAGTCTTTTTCCGCACCCGGCTGCACCAGCGCACTATAAGTGATGGGACAACTTATTTAGGTGCCCTTTTCTATGCGGTTGTCAGTATCATGTTTAATGGATTCGGAGACCTTGCCATTATGATTAGCCGTCTTCCTGTCCTTATCAAGCAACGCGACCTCCTGTTCTATCCTGCATGGTCGTATTCACTATCTACTATTCTGTTGAGCATCCCAGTTTCATTGCTTCAAAGTGTGGTATGGGTATCAATGACATACTACGTCACAGGCTATGCACCAGAGGCAAGTCGGTTTTTCAAGCAGATGCTCCTGCTGTTTTTAATGGGGCAGACTGCAGGATCAATGTTCCGCCTGATTGCAGCTCTGTGCCGATCTATGGTGCTGGCCAATACAGTCGGTTTCATTTTGATTCTACTCTCTTTCATGCTCGGAGGCTTTGTTGTTCCAAGGACATACATCAAGAAGTGGTGGGTTTGGGGTTACTGGATCTCTCCTTTAACATATGCACAGCAGGCAATGAGTGTTAATGAAATGCTTGCACCCCGTTGGTCAACGGTAGGTGCCCTTGAGTTCCTTCCCCCCACACACATGAAAATACTGCTGAGCTTCATGAGTCTTGTTATTGTTTTTTGGATGCACTCAGCCAATTGCTGCTTCTTCATGAGTTTTGTTATTGTTGGATGTGTTCAGACATTTTCTGCTTCAATTTGTTTCCCTGTTTGATCATGTTCAAATTTCCTTGGTCCATGCAGATTCCTCCTGGCACCACCAAGTCTTTAGGAGTGCAAGTACTGGAGAGTCGAGGGCAGTTTCCTCATGCCTACTGGTATTGGATTGGTGTTGCTGGATTGGTGGGATTTATTATTGTCTTCAATATTGGCTTCACTCTGGCAATTGCTTTCATGCCACGTGAGTGTCATGCTAGGACCCTAAACCCTCCAACTCTCAATCTCATAATATTTTCTCCAGTTTGCAAGTAGGACAGATCAAACTATAATACAAGTCACCACCGTCAGGTTTTTACAGATTTTAGGCAAAAGTGCAGATGAGGAGGGATGAACTGCATCAAGGAATTATTAGTCTGAAGTCACTGACATCTAGGCTTCAATGTGGGATTTTGTGACCAGCTGTGGGGAAACCTCAAGCAGTCATGTCTGAGGAGGACCTTGCAGAAAAGGAAGCAAACCGTGAAGGGACACAAGTCCTTTTGAAAGCTCCAAAACAACCCAAAAGATCACATCCACGCCGTTCTGTGACAAACACTGGTCAGACTACTCAGGGAGAGTTGCAACTGCAACAGATTCAAAGGAATTCGTCATCGCTCCATCGAAATGGAAGTAGCAACAACACCTCTAAGAGTGCCGTGACACGTGGAATGGTTCTTCCATTCCAACCACTGTCCATTTCATTTGACGACATAAGTTACTATGTTGACATGCCGGCGGTATGCTGCTGTAACTGCTATTTCGCATACTTTCTGTGTACTTTATGTAAAGAAGTAAGGAATGAGGTTTTTGGTATCTTCATGGGTTTGAGGACCTTGTTGAGGGGCAGAGAAAATGGCCTTGACATGTGTGGTTCTCTCATTGGATTTGCAGGAAATGAAGCAAGATGGGTTCACAGAAACGAGATTGAAGTTACTGTCCAACATCACAGGAGCGTTTCGACCAGGTGTCCTTACGGCACTGGTGGGTGTGAGTGGAGCAGGTAAGACAACCCTAATGGATGTCTTGGCTGGAAGGAAAACTGGTGGCTACATAGAGGGTGACATCCGTATCTCCGGATACCCAAAGAACCAGAAAACCTTTGCTCGCATTGCAGGTTATTGTGAGCAGACTGACATACATTCTCCTCAAGTTACTGTTCGTGAATCTCTCCTCTTCTCAGCTTGGCTGCGCCTTGGAAGTGATATTGACAATGAGAGAAAGAAGGTATGGGACCATTCGAACCTCACTCTGCTCAAAAGGCTTGTTCAAAATCTAACAGCTCCTTTTGTTCCATGCACATGTATTGCTGTGGATCACTAGGCAAGGAGGATTTGACACAGAACTTGGCAGTGTCAAAAACCGAATGGAATTTGGGTAACTGACAAGCAAGCACTGGTTTAATCATCCTTTTGTGTGGGACAATTGCAGAGTTTTGTAGAACAAGTGATGGACCTGGTGGAAATGAAGTCTCTGGAGTATGCCTTGGTAGGACTACCAGGTATCACTGGGCTTTCAACAGAACAGAGAAAGCGCTTAACAATTGCAGTAGAGCTGGTGGCTAACCCTTCCATCATCTTCATGGATGAGCCAACCAGTGGACTTGATGCTCGCGCTGCCGCAATTGTGATGCGCACTGTGCGTAATACTGTTGACACTGGCCGTACTGTTGTCTGCACCATTCACCAGCCAAGCATAGACATCTTTGAAGCTTTTGATGAGGTACAAACCCTACTCTACCTGCCCTGAGAAATAGGGTAGTACCCAGGTTCTCAACACATTGCAAAAATAATGATGGGTGTTGATGAATATTATGCAGTACTGATATTATCAGACCTTTTTCTCTATGACAGCTACTGCTACTCAAGCGTGGAGGGAGAGTTATTTACTGTGGGCCTCTGGGACAACGCTCACACAAACTAGTTGAATACTTTGAGGTGAGATGGGTGAAGATCTTGGATACATGGATTCACAGGCCAAAAGGATTCTTTTTTGGGATATTCACAAAAGCTAGTCAGAATCTGAAAGGATATGGGCTTATGGAAAATTCACTAAGGACCGTACTCTTTGTGGTGTATGAAGTGTGTGCATGAACAAACAAACTCCTGCACCCATTATAGCTGAGTCTTCCTTTTTTGAATATTGATTGAGCTTCTCTCTTCTTATTTTCATGCTCCTGGGTGCAGGCAATACCTGGCATAAGTAAAATCAAGGAGGGAGCCAACCCCGCCACATGGATGTTGGACGCCAGCAGTGTGCCTGTAGAGAGCCGACTTGGTGTTGACTTTGCAGAACTCTTTGAGCAATCTTCTCTCTACCGGTGTGTGTCTTCTCTGTGCTATTAGATTCTTTTGTCAGCTGAAAAATTCTGAACCCATTCACAGAAAATTCCGAAATATTATTCTGCTGTCCTGTTGCAATGGGTGTATGCTTTCTATACTCAGTTGCCATTGCCTTCTTCTAGTCCCATCTCACATCATTCTTTCTGGTATCATTGACATGGGTGGGCAGACACAACAAGGAACTAGTGAAGGAATTGAGTGAACCAGTTCCAGGTTCAATGGACCTTTCATTTCCAACTGAATTTTCGCAGCCATTATTTCAGCAGCTCCAGTGTACTCTGTGGAAGCAGCATCTGACATATTGGCGCAGTCCAGGCTATAATGTTGTGCGAGTTGTCTTCACACTGTTGACAGCATTGGTTTTTGGCAGCCTCTTCTGGGATGTTGGCACTAAAAGGTGGGTCAAGCACTAAATGGCCACTACCTATTTTTGCACAGAAGCATCCAGTGTTAATTTTTTTTTCCAAATTTTGTGATGCACCCAAAGTGGCAATTGTCCACCCCTTGGAAGATTTAGCCAAATCTGGCTACAAACCAGATATAAAGCATGAATCTTCAATTGTCCTTCTATATTCTTGGCTACTTACTGAAAACCAAATATAGAAATCTGGTGATTTTTACTTCTTTTTGTTTCCCCCCACTTCTGGCTAGTATTTGAAACCCTCAAAAATCATTTCATTTTCAATTTTTAGATATTTGATTTCCCTTTTTCTCATTTTTTGCCAGTCCATAAAAAAGGGCTGGAAGCATAATTAGTAGAAAGTTGCAGGATGCTTTTTTCGGTTTTGATGTTGATTAGGTGTAATGGGCCTAGCTTGGTAGTTGAGATGTGGTATAGGGTTTAGGGTTTAGGGTTGAAACTCATGAGACAAATATGCTGGGTAACTTGAGGTCTTGATTTGACTTGAGTTGATTGATTCTTCCAGAGACAATTCAACTGATCTGTTCACCATCTTTGGAGCACTGTATGGATCAACCATTTTCATCTGCTTCAATAATTGTGGCACAGTCCAGCCAGTGGTGAGCATAGAGCGAACAGTCTTTTACAGGGAGAAGGCAGCAGGGATGTACTCTGCAATTCCATATGCGCTAGCACAGGCAAGCAGTCTCTCCTCAGTTGCAACCATGCTCATTTGTAATTCATAACCGTGTAAATGGGGTATCTTGGATGTGCAAGCAATGGAAGAGATCTAAACAGATAGATGGAAGCAGTTTTCTAGAAAGAGAGCTTAGACACGTCTCTACTAGGACACAAGAAAGCTCATTCTACATCAAATGTGCTTGTTGTTTTTTGCACATTTACAGCTTCTTATTGAGGTACCTTATGTGCTCATGCAAGCAACTGCGTATGCTCTTATTACATACTCCATGATTGGATTCGAGTGGACAGCAGCCAAGTTTTTCTGGTTCCTTTTTGTACTATACTTCTCATTGATATCATTCACCTTCTACGGAATGATGATGGTAGCTCTTACACCCAACAGTCAACTTGCCCAAATTATCGCGTCCTTCTTCTATGCACTATTCAACCTCTTCTCTGGATTTTTGATTCCAAAGCCAGTAAGTTTCAGCCTTTGGCAGTTGCCCATTCCCTTGCACCCAATTGTTGTCATGCTTTGAAATCAAAAGCACTGGTGTTCCCATCAGTAGATCTAGAGTTCTTCCTTTGAAGAACTCTCTTCTTAGTTCTTCAGAGTCTAAATCTCACACCCTCCCACACCTCCCAACTAATCAAGAAAACTACGGTTTTGGACTGTGCAGATGATTCCACCATGGTGGATTTGGTACTACTGGATCTGTCCAGTGGCCTGGACACTCTACGGTCTCATTGCCTCACAGTTTGGCGACATAACTGAGACAGTGCTAGTTTTAGGATTGACAGAGTCACGTCCATCTGTGAAGGATTACATAAACACCTATTTCGGATACAAACATAGCTTCCTTGGTGTAGTAGCAGCTGTGCTGGTTGGGTGGGCTGTTTTCTTTGCCATCATCTTCGTGTTTGCCATTAAATACTTGAACTTCCAGCGGCGGTAAAAAAAAATCTTCAGACTTATGATTAAGCTGTTAGAATTAAGTTGTCACATGTTATTCAATCAGCTTTGTGACAAGCAGCTCTAAGTGTATTTTTGTTTAGAAGGCTCTAGAGTGCAAACCAAGCGAAGCCAACCTGACCCCAACAACAAATCAATCCTTTGTAGTCCCTCATCACTGCACCCTGTTTGAGCAAATTTTTAGAAGCTCCCGTTGTAGATAATTATTTTTCTATTCGATCAAGCATCATCACGGTGGGTGGTTGCAAAATTTCAGATGGTTTTTGGGGAAACTGTGATTCTTGATACAGTGACTCTCAATTGTTGTATGATTATTCTGTGGGGTGTATGCTTCTGCTTATTGAAGAGGCTTGGTTTACAAGCAAACTTAATAGAAAGCTTCAAAATTGTACCATATTTTACTTCCCAGGGTGGATGGTGGTTTTTTCATTGGGTTCCAATTCACTAGCAAACCATAGTTGGTTTGGTTACTTGCTTTTCTACCTACCTACCTACCTATCTATGGACAACCCACTAGCCCTACTACCATGAATGCATTACTTGGGTTGGGTTCGTAAGGGAGGGACACAAAAACTATCATAGAAAATCATGAAAACATTAGTTGGGTAGGAAAGGAGGGGACACAAAAAAACTATTATAGAAAATCATGAAAGCACTAGTTGGGTGGGAAGGGGGGAATGAACACAAAGTATTTTACAAAACCATGAGAAACCAAATATATTTGATTATTGAAAGGATTGGGAGAAAAGTTCTTGTGTATTTCAAGGCTATCTTACATCCATGAATATCTCTCTTTGAAACAAAATGACATATTATGCTTATTGCTTTAAGAG
>Ga0116230_10007046_pt1 | contig 11111 bp, 11 predicted proteins | sample S1TSphfallax_3_FD_88678 | JGI IMG/M metagenome (GOLD analysis project Ga0116230, IMG submission 88678) | Host-associated microbial communities from peat moss isolated from Minnesota, USA - S1T2_Fd - Sphagnum fallax MG | ecosystem: Host-associated > Plants > Peat moss > Unclassified | place...
AATTATGGAAACTCAAATATTTCACCAATGCAAAAATATAATCTTCAAAAAATCCTCTAAAAGAAACCAAAATCCTCCAAGATATTAGAACTCTATAACTAATCTCAAGTTTCAACACAAGCCAAAACATCATCTTTCAAAAATCCTCATGTAAAAATAGACCAATTTATCACCTAGGGGCCAAAATCCCTTAAGCTACGACACTTTAGAGCGAATCTAAACACAATATCCTTGCCTTGGTAGGCAAGGCCAACAAACAACCCACTGTGCATGTATTTGAAATGGGGTAATCCGTGAGGAATAGATTAGGGCTAGGGCGAGTGTCATGCTGATTAGGGTTAGGGTTTGAATGTCTTCCTCGTTCTCTCTGTTTTTGCCTTAGCGCTCCGCCTGGAATGTCTGCCATCCTTTCCACAAGTCTTGTTGGAGCAAAATCGCTAAACTCACCCGCAAAGGCTGAAGCACAGGGCCGTCGAGGATGCAATCGATGAGGTCATATGGCAGGTCATCAACCATGGCCACTGCAGCAACAAATCCAAGTACCGAGCTTCGATTGCCCACATGTGTAATCGGAGCTCATGCCCTCTTGGGAACAGCCGATACGCCACCATCTGCGAACACGATGGTCAGTTTCTATAATTCCACTTAGTTATATCAACTGGGTGGAATTAGACATTGTGTCCATTTTTTGAGGGATTGAATTTCAGGTCTTTTGTCACGCCTGTCTCTCTTTGAAACTTAGTGATGAATTTCGTGGAGTTTGTGATTGGTTTGAACGTGTACAGAAGCATGGTTTAGGGTTTTTAGGATGAGTGACTTAGGCTAGATTTCTACGTTAGATTTGTTGGGTTGGGTTTGAGGCTTGTGCAGGCCATTCTTTTCTGCTCAACTTTCATCCAGCATGGGTTTCCATTGAATGTTGTATTCATGTAGCGGGGCCATTGTTTAGTTTGTGAGTCTTGGGACGTGTAGATTAATATAGGTCTGGTGATTGGGTACTGGAATGACAGGGACACTCTACTTGTATACAAAGAGCATTGAAAGGGCACATGCACCAAGGACTTATGGGAGTGAGTGAAGTTGCCTCATAATTATGGCAACGCTTTAGAGCTTATTGACAAATATTTGGTAAGTCTCCAAGATCAAGAGACCTATTTATTTCAGCTTAAACAGTAGAGATCTAAGGGAGATCTTGGCATGATCAGAGGAGTAATCATTATCATTATTTTTATCATAAAACTTGAACCAGCCGGTGTTTGATCTTGATGGATGTTTTGCTGGCAATGTCTTGAAATGCAAATTGTTTCAAAGGAAAATGATTCTCTATGCATGAACTTATTGCTGGCATATTGGCCGAAGTTTTTGGTGCATAAAAATAAGCAAAGGCTCACAAAAATTACACAATGTCTGATATGTAATCGTAAGCTAGTGTTAAAAGTCAGGTATGTTCTTAGTGGCCACTTCAATTTTGGGAACCATGATGCATTCACATCATGGGTGCTGATGTGTTGTGGGTGTTGACCAACAGGCCAAAAATAGTGACTATGCCAGCTAAGCAAGCACAAAGAAAGCCTTGTCAGGAAGCAAAAGCTGAAATAACAGCTCTTCTTGAGAAGGTGATTCCTGATTTTTCCTCTTGCCTGTTATGATTTTCTTGAAAGAAAGGAAATTGTGGAGATATTTGACTTTGAAAATGTTTTGGGTCAAATTGAGAAAATAGAGTTGTCTTTGCTGAAGGCTGTTGTGAAAAGAAGTGGATTTTGGATGTTGATCATGACTGAAATCTCTGTATTTGGAGATGCAGAACATTGAGAAGGAATTGTTCCAATGACTTCAAACTGGAACATATGGAGACATCTACAACTTCCTAGTGAAAGAAAATGAGAAAGTTCTGGCCATGGAGGAGATGGAGGCTGCAGATGAAGAGGAAGATGTTGCAATTCACAAACTTCATCGTGGCCAAAAGCGAGTGCTGACATAATTGCATCTTCATTTTCCTTTTGCATTTTGCTGAATCTGGAAACAGAGCCCAAGGTTGAATCTGTGGAAGGTTATGAGATGGAGGAGGAGGAAGACATGGAAGATTTTGCCACAGGCATCAGTGGCAATGCACAAAGATGGTTGTGAGATTTGGAATCTATTTTCTAGCACGACTCTGTTAGATGTTAGATGTTAGATGTGGTAGGATTTCTGGTGTCCTCTTAATTGTTTGAATGGACCAGTTATTTAAACTAGGTTCCTACACAACCTTGAATTATTGGTGAAAACACCAAATCTACATTTTCTGCCATGCAAATGAAGTATCATAAGGCTGATGAAGGTTACAAGATAGTTCATTCTAATGGGCAGGAGAGAATCCCCAAACCTGAATTTTTTGTATTTTTCTCTTTGTTAGATGAAAGGTTATTGGTTGGGGGAACAGAGCATAATGAGGATGAAGATGACGAGCAGAATGATCCAGCTGTGGAGACTGGTAGAGATGTCTTGAGTAGATCAAACTAGGCCACCAGAAGGTCTTCCAAACCACACGTGGTTCCTGGAAAGAGAGGAGTGACAGGTCAGGATGACGGTCATCCTGCTGAGACAGCTCGCAATAGATGAAAACAAGAAGTCCAGGTGACCTCATTTATTCTAACCTATTTTCATCACTGGATGGACATCTGCTGTCTCTTTTCTGAAGGAAAGGAATAAATTGTGACCTAAGTTGTGTCTTGTCTGCATAATTGCTGCCATATTCTTGATTGGATACCTCAACACTCCATGTTATAGTACGGATATCACAGGTGTATTAATCATGTTGTCAATTTGTCAAGAATTAGAATTAGAATCTGAGGTGTCCATGTATCCACCTGGAAAGTGATAGCATATGATGAATCTTGTGTAAGTGTAATTCATTTAAATATATATTTTAACATTTACATGAGGTCAATGTAAATATTTGTCAAATACACTTACACAGCCCAATGTGAATATTTTCCAATTGAGTCCAAAAGTGTTTAGAGACCATTTTGATTGAAATTTCAAGAAAAAAGGCAACAAAGAGAACATGATTAGTTGTAGTGATTCATAAGATGTAATTGTGAAGGCAACACATAAAACAACAAAACAACCCAAAGGGCCTTGAAATTGTTGTTTCCTCTTTGATTCAACATGAAATGGGTTTCATGTTGAGTTCTTTGCCCATCACAACCATTGACTTCACATAACCTCATTTTTTTGTGCTCTTGTTTTCTACAATTGTGCTTTTCCTTGACATAGTCATGTCCTTTCTTTTCTCCAAAAATTGCAATAGTTGCAAACAAGAGAAAAAAAGAGGTGACAGAGTTGAAAATAAGCATAGCCAATGTGCAAAGAGGTTTAACATGGGCGTGAATGTTTATTGGGAAGGGCAACATTGGAATGACCATTTTCTTAATAAGAGGAACAAGCTTGAAGAGTTCAACCCATTTGCTCATGAGTTGGTTGTTATAAACTCTATGACAACATTTTGCACTTTTAAGGTTTTTTTTAATGCGATGTTCAATCCCAACAGAAAAAAGATCATGGTTACAATAACTTAAGCAACACAAGAGGATGATGAGTTTTAGGATTCTCTTGCTAAAGACCTTACATTTTGGCAAGCTTTTATTTTTTTATTGTGATCATTTTTCATATGTTGTTACAAGGTTTGTGAATTTTTCCAAACCTTAATTAATGCATGGCTTAACAATCCTTGAAACGATTTGAACTTGAGCCTCCAACATTAGAAGAACTTGTTTTGCCTCCAGCAACAAAAGATCTTGTTTTGCTTCTAAAAACTTTAGAATTTGTATTACCTTGTACCCCAAAATGTCATTGTAGCTATGAACTACTTTGTGACAACTTTGGTGTTTATTCCCTCCTCTAATAGGTGCCTTCACGCTTGAACATATTATCAATCGCTTGCTTATGGACCTATTTCTGATGTGGTATTTTTGTCAAATAAATCAAGGTTGGCATAAGGCTATGGGCAATACTGTGCTATGGTATGCCCTTGAGATTGTGAAATATCCCTATGTCTCTTACCATTGGACAATTGTAGTAGCCCAAGAACTTTTAAGGTGTTCTTTTAAACAAGGATTATAATTTGAAATCAAATGTCTAAAAGGTTTCTTGTTAGATGACCTTGACCATTCACGTCCCATATGTAAATCTAACCAATGTACATAATGCAATTATGCAAGCAATTGAATTCCATTTCAAGTTGGGGAGTCTAATGTTCATTTGGCATATGCAATATGATGTATTTTGGTTCTATGCATACTTATTTGAACTTGTTTGAGCCTTGGGAGGTTTCATGCTCATTTGACATATCCTACATTAGCCTATATTAATCATTAGCATATATAGCTCCTACAGCCCTTGTATAAACCCCACAACCCCTATATATAGTCCCCATATTCCCTATAGTCCCATAGCCTATACCTTACAAGTTAAATGACCTATAAAGCATAGATGAGGTGGGCAGCCTGTAGTCTGATTTTTTTGGGGTTGATATTCCCTTAGGGGATCTTGTGCTGAGTTTATGAAATTGGTCCCTTGTTTCGATGACTTTAGAGATAACAAGCAATCAAAGTGGGCCCGACAAAGCCACCACTTAAAGAATAACTGTAACATCTACGAATGTTGTCTACCCAATTAATGATAATTTTTTTTGGAAACCCTCACCATAGAGCATGCATAAAAAGAAGTGAAGTAAAGCATGTCTCTTGGGTTTCACTGCAGTGTAAAAAACAATTCCTTTTTTATGTTAGAAATTAGAGTAGCCTATTTGAAATATATTCTCCAGATAAAGGCAAGGATAAAGAAAGAATCAAGTGTCACGATATGTCCTTTGCCCTTTCGACTGTACTCAACTGTAGCCTGGGGCAAGAACAAAGGAATAAAAACTTCACATATGTCTCTTCACTTGTATCGGCTTAGGGCTATATGCCAGGAACAGCATATTTTTTCACTGCTATTTTGGTTTTCATTTGATTGAAAATGGTGTTAGTTAAATTTGCTTTTAATTCATAGGGATGCAGTCTTTTTAGACTTACATTTTGGAGCTGGTTCAAGAGATAGGTTCAGAAAACTTACATAAGGCTTTTCGTATTTTGAAGATGTGGTGATCACAAAAAACCAGCACTTGAAAAATGTGGTGTATGGTATTGTAACACCAAGAGGTGCTAATTGCACATGTTGGTATGTCCATAATCATAAGTGTTAATCATCATCACATAATTTTAAATAAGAATTTCATAACAATATATGAGGCTTTCCTTGTAGACTATACACATTGGAATCTTTTAAATAATATCATAGGATTTATGTTGAAGGATCCAAGCTTAAGAGATGAGTTGTTACTCTAATTATGGTTTTATAACATACTAAGTGGGTTGACTCATATGTTCCAAATGTGTTAAGTTATAAGATGAAGTTGTCAAATGATATAAAGTCTCATTCATCAAGTGGATGGACAGTCTGGAAAAGTACTTGCCAATCTAATTTGATGTGGTTAGAAATGATATCTTGATGAGGAATGATGAATAATAAAATTTAGATGTGCATTAGGCATATTTGAAGAATAGAACTAATCATCCATTTCCTTCAAGGATTTAAGAGGTTATGCAAGCACCAATTTTTCATTTCTTCATTCAGATTTGGGTGAAAATATGGTAAGTAGAACAAGGAAATGGCATTTCAAAACCTAGTTTAAAAATGAAATAATTGTTGACATAAACATAAGAAAGTACTTATTTAAAAAAATTAAAATCCTGATGAAGCCATTGCTCACCCAATTTGTGTAACATGGATGGACATTTTTTATAAATGAAAGATGTTAAACAATTTGATACCATGCTCATAAGTAAAACCTTTAATAAATTGAAATGTGGGACTTACATGGATCATGAACTATAACATTTTTTGTTGAAAAACAACTTGTTATAATACCTTTTTAAAATAAGAATAAGGATGATCACTACGTGTTAAATTTTGACATTATCTAGGCAAAAAAGGTATTTTTTGGTGGCTATTATTTAACATAAATTTAGCTGAAATTTCCACCTTGTTATTAATAATTTTATAATATAATATTTAGTCCTCCCTACACTTAATTTTTATTTTATTTTTTAGTTGAAATTTTTGCAATGTAAAAATTTGTTTTAGTTGAAGCCATGAGGAATATGAAATTTTCACAATTTGTCCACATGTTTCTGTGTACCCAACAAACAACTTGTGAACAAAAAGACAATCATATAAAGACAACCTAGTTGTCAAGGAGGAATCCTAAGCAGCATTCACTAATTCATCCAGGAAACTTCCATAGCCCCTTCATGATACTAGCTCCCCCCCGCCCCATTTCAAAGTATTGCATTGAATTAAGAAATTCCTAATTTTTGATACATGGTTCAATACATTCAAAATATAGTGCATGCATTACAATTTTAACACATTTTAATGCATATGTTTAATTTTGAAAGTATACATGATCCCATTGTATAAACAATAAAATTATAAATTTAAACCAATAACCACTATATAGGCTCACCCTCTCCCCCCCCCCCAAGAAAGAAATATGCACAAAAGTTTTCTTAGATTGGCTAAAACTTAATTATCATTTTCTGAAATGTCTTTTTGATATTCAAATTATGTTCTAGTTAGATTTTTTTTGTGAAATAAAAAAATGGATAAAAAAATTGCATTTCCACAATCAGTCCACATGTTTGTGTATACCCAACAAACAATTTGTGAACAAAAAGACAATTGTATAAAGACAACCTATGAAATGAAAAAAATGGATCATTATTTTTTTGTACAAGGATTTTGGAACTTGGCATTAAATAGTCAAAACTAGTACTTCACATGAATGAAGACAAAGTTGCGATCTAAGAGAAAAATTCAATATGATGATATCAAGCAATTGAAATTCTAAATTACTTCATTTCGAGGAGAGTTAACTTCTAAGTTGCTTCATTTGAGGAACCAAAAATCACTTTGAGAGAGGGACAGTCATGAAACTATTCATATTCATCAATTGCGATGACAGTAATATAATAAATGTGGAAAACATATTTAGAAACTAAGAAATGTCGCTTCCTCAAGATTATGATGCAAAATCAAGAAGACGATTTACCCATTAGGGTTTTTCTGAACCCTTTTGCAGTGATACAGGCCTACATGGTTCAAATAGCAGTTAATTGATAAATAACCTTGTTTACTTTGAATATTGGACATAATATAACAGGTACACATTCAAAATTTGGAAATATATTTGAAAGAGAATCAGATTTGGATGTGTTTTGTCAATCGATTGCACATATAGAATTTCCCAATACCAATGAAAGAAGAAAAATAAATTCGCTGCACTCAAGAAGGTAGTATCGTTTCAAGACGTCATAGAGAATAAAAAAATATCGAATTCCTTGTATTTACAAAAAAATGTCAAGTAACCAAGAAATTAATTAGATGACGATTCGTTTGAAAATGATTGACAAGATTTCTGAGAATCTAGATAAAGTTAAATAGCATTTTACACGAGAACATATATAGTCTAACCATAAATTATATGAGCCATGGCCTCATCTTTAATTGAAGGATTTGGCACATATTAATTTAGATTTTGGTAAGGAATAAAAGTAGTGTAAGTCAATGATTTTTTATGTTATTATGTAAGCATTTGGAAATGCATATATGGCCTCATTGGGATCCAATTTGATGTTTGAATGCCAAATCAACCATATTGGTTGATATTGAGTTCAACTATTCATATTTGTTTTGATATGTGCAAAGACACATATCAAAACAAGTATGCAAACTTGTCAATCCTTGTAATTTTCCAAATTACTGGTAGGCGAAAAAGGTCATTTTATCCAACAAATATTAATTTAAATTGTTTTAATATAAGCATCTAAAGATGATGAAGAATATTATTTGAATCCATATATATTAAAATTAAAAATGAAAAGGGTTCTAATTTGTGCTGTAATGGTTGTTTCATTGCTACAACAATTGATCCCACAGATGGTTTGAAAGCTTTTGTATTTTGCACTACTACAAGACTAATTTGCTCCCACACTCAATGATGAAAAAAGGAGATTGTCAACAGAATTACCTTGATTTTGTTCACATGATTATCAAGATAATAATCTAGGGAATATCATTGAATGAATGGGCTTCTCAAACCTTGCTAAACAACCGTAATAAGAATTCTTAGATGTTGAACAAATATTTGAAAATTTATGCCATGCAGTTTATACAAATGAATTAAATCAACACACCTTAAAAACTTGGAATAAGAGTGTGAGTTCAATATGCCAAACATGGCATTGTCTGATTGTAATTCAAATGTCAGTTTTTAGAGATGAATTTGATAGAATCATTTGATTGGATGAAGAGCAAGATACATTGACACAATGTGAAAAGAGAAAATCATAATCCACTTTCACACTAAGATACGTCGTCAAATCTACTTATAATCAGATTTTAAGTAAGTGGTTTAAGTGGATTATGTAACAGTTTAGTGTAAAATTAACTGAATACATGCTGTCATGAGAGAATGAACGTACATTTATAAAAGAGCTTAAGTGTTTACTCACCAACCTATCTACACTAGATTTTCTGGGATTGAATTTTTAGTTGGACTTGTGAGGTACCCCCAACTAATGAATATCAATCACACTATATTGATATTTAAATCATCTCTCTGGAGATCACTTATTGCCAAGGGAGAGTATTCTTGATCAGGGGTCCAGGTTGAGCAAATCATTCCTGATTCAGAAAACAAGCTCACCTAAGTCATTTTTGGAATAATTACTGCAATAATGTGTAATCTTACTGCACTTTGTTGCGAGAACATACTAGTTTCTAAATTTGAAACTTAGGACACACCCCTCAGAATACTAAATAGAAGGTTGCACCCCCAGAATAAAATTATAGTTCAGTTCTCTCCTTTTGGCCCTACATAAGGTTATGAAACTCAAACATAACCTTGGGCAAAGGTTATGGGATACTGGGGTGTGTTGCTGTAGGGAGTGTCTTTTAGAACACATTGGGAACTTTGAGAAAATGTCAAGGATGCATTGGGAACCTGGTGGGCACACATTGAAAACTTGACATGAACTTGGTGAGAACACACTGAGGGTGTAACAATACATTGCCTTTGTTCGCCTGATTGCAAATCCTCTTGCCGGATTTTTGTTGACGATCTGGATTTGTCAGTCCTTTGGTAACACTTGTCTAGAGACTACCGTATCACACCTGCATGTCAATTTGTCAAACTGGTGTAGGTTGCATATGAACTGTTCAACCTTAAATGATGTTTCACATTTGTAACCACACGTCACTTTTCGAATAATATGGCCTTTTCTACTGCGGTACAGCTGCCTGCAACTACGGCTTTGCCGATTCCATCGGTTGGATGTGCAATTAGCACAACTAGATATGTAATTTTTTCCATGGAAAAATTTCACGCTTTTTTCCACACTAACATTTTTCCACACTTTTCACCTCCTCCAAGTCATTTATCCATGTCTTTTCAACGCAAATTTTTTCCACATTTTTTCCCAAAAAAATTTCACGTGAATTTTTCACATTCTTTTCGTTCTTTGGTTTTTCACATTTTCCCCGCACTTTGTTTCCTCATTTTTTCCCCATTTTTTCTACGAATTTTTTCTCATTTTTTTCCAGATATTTTCCACATTTTTTTCATGCTATTATTTCACAGCTTTTCCACACTTTTCCCATGTGTTATTGTTTTCCACACTTTTCCCATGCTAATTTTTTCCACATTTTTTTCCACACTATTTTTTTCACAATTTTCCCATGTTATTGTTTTCCACATTTTTTCAACACTTTATTCAAAAAAAAAATTTCGACATTTTTTCCACACTATTCTTTTCACAAAAATTCCACAATTTTCCCATGTTTTCCCATGTTACTGTTTTCCACACTTTTCTCACAATATTCTTGTCCACACTTTTTCCACACTATTTTTTTCACAAAAATTCCACAGTTTTCCCATGCTATTGTTTTCCACATTTGTCCACACTTTTCTCACAATATTCTTGTCCACATTTTTTCCACACTATTCTTTTCACAAATTTTCCACACATTTCCCATGTTATTGTTTTCCATAGTTTCCCCACATAATTTTTTTCCAAATTTTTCCCACACTACCCATACCCACATAACAAGTTCAACATTTTTTGTGGAATAATTTTTTATTTTATAAAACTAAAGAACAAATTGATTTCCTTGTTCCATGACATTCATCCAAACACATTACAAAACCTTCTGCCCTAAGTTGTCCACATTATAGAAATACTAGAAAACTCAATTATGATGTTGTAGAACCTCAAGATGCATAGCTAATCTGAAAACTCTCATGCATATAGCAAGATCTATGCCATTACAACAACATAATCATGAGAAGTTGCAAGTTTTCCATGGTGATACAAAGTTTAAAATGCACAAAATAGTCCAATGGATGTTTATGCACTTACCAAACTTGGAAAGTTTCAAGGCTTGAAATTATTAGTAGTTATTTAGAAGCTTTTCGAATCCAAACCTCCTGCATACATGTTTAAGCATGGTGGTCTACTTGTCTACGACCACCCTCCAAGGAATCTAAGTGTAGAATGCATGATGTTTGCATCTTGTCATCCTACCCTAGACTCTTGAGATGTGGGGTGATGACCACACTCCAATGTTTGTTGTGATTGATCGGAATCACGATGCAATTTGTGAAAAGCAAATCCATACCATGACTCCATTTTTGCAAAGTTGCAAAATCTACATTCTGTTCCTTGCATTGAACGAGTTTGAAGTAGAAAAAATAGTTGAAAATGTAAAATCATGAATCGGAATGTTATCTTTGCAAGTACCTGAAATAATATGATTCATTGTTTTCTGACATTTGAATAAAGAAAGTAGAAATTCAATGTTTTCTAAGATTTAAATAAAATAGAGTAAAGTCTTTGGATGTGTACTTACTTCAAATAAAATTCAAAGATGGTGTCGTTAAAAAACTACTTGGGTTCTAATGTTTTGTAATCATGTTTCCTAATGGTGATGGCATTAGAATCACCATTAGAATACTTCAAATTAGATTG
>Ga0116230_10007048_pt1 | contig 11108 bp, 7 predicted proteins | sample S1TSphfallax_3_FD_88678 | JGI IMG/M metagenome (GOLD analysis project Ga0116230, IMG submission 88678) | Host-associated microbial communities from peat moss isolated from Minnesota, USA - S1T2_Fd - Sphagnum fallax MG | ecosystem: Host-associated > Plants > Peat moss > Unclassified | place: USA...
CCAGTTGCGCTGTCGGCGCCTGATAGGTCTGGCCGTTGATATAGGCTACGGCGCTCCAGCTATGGTTGTTGGTGGAATGCACTTCGCGCAGGGTGGTGGCCACAATTTTCACCTGTGGATGCTTGGCACGGACGGCGTCCATCATTCCGAAAAAGGCCGAAGGGTCGAGCTTCGAAGTGGTGTGAACATCCTGGCCTTCAATGCCCAGACCCTTTTGCAGATCTTCTTCGTTGCCGACCAGCACATCGACATGCTTCACGATTTTGTCGATGGTGGCAACGGCCTTGGCGTGTCCGCCGGTCACGTTCCAGAGTTTCTCACGGTAATTCAAATCGAACGACGTGACCGCGCCGGCCTCCTTGGCGGCTTTCATGGCGTCAATGACCACTTCGGCCGTGGTGGGCGAAAGCGCGGCAAAAATACCGCCGCTGTGGAACCAGCGAACGCCGCCGGCAAATATGGACTTCCAATCGAAATCGCCCGGCTTGAGCAGACCCGCCGCTTCGTTCGAACGGTTATAGAAAACCACCGGCGGACGCACGCCATGCCCCTGATCGCTATACACGGTCGCGATATTCGGCCCGGCAACGCCATCGTGCTTGAAGGTTTTATAAAAAGGCTTTACGCCCATCGCCCGCACGCGTTCGTTGACCAGATCGCCAATCGGGTAATCGACCATGGCGGTGGCAATGCCGGTCTTGAGACGGAAACAATCCGACAGATTGGCCGCCACGTTGAACTCGCCACCGCTCACATGAATGTGGCAGTGCGAGGCCTTGCGAAAAGGGATAATCCCCGGGTCCAGGCGCGTCACCATTGCGCCAATCGAAACAAAATCCAGTTCTCCGTCTTTGCGGATATCTAGTCCATTACTCATAAACTCTCCTTAAGCGTTGTATGTACCCGAACTGACGCGGCCACCGCGGCCAGTCCAATTTGTGTGGAAGAACTCTCCGCGCGGCTTGTCCACGCGTTCGAAAGTGTGCGCGCCGAAAAAGTCGCGCTGCGCCTGCAGCAGGTTGGCTGGCAGACGTTCCGTGCGATAGCCGTCGAAAAATGCCAGCGCGGTGGAAAACGCGGGCGTCGGCACCCCGAATTGAATCGCCGAAATCAGCGCCCTGCGCCACGCATCCTGATACTTGTTCAGGACGCCGGAAAAGAAGTCGTCCATTAAAAGGTTCGTCAGCTTCGGATCTTTGTCATAGGCGTCTTTAATTTTTCCCAAAAAGCGGCTGCGGATAATGCAGCCGCCGCGCCACATCAGGGCAATTGCGCCCATATTCAAATTCCAGCCCTGCTCCTTGCCCGCTTCCCGCAGCAGCATGTAGCCTTGCGCGTAGGAAATCATCTTGGAACAGTAGAGCGCGCGGCGCACGTCTTCAATAAAAGCTTTTTTGTCGGTGACAGAAGGTTTCGCGGCAGGTCCATGCAGCAACTTAGCGGCGGAAACACGCTCACTCTTTAGGGCCGACAGGCAGCGCGCGAAAACCGCCTCGCCAATCAGTGTCACCGGCATACCTAAATCCAGCGCGCTCACACTGGTCCACTTGCCGGTGCCCTTTTGTCCGGCCGCATCCAGAATTTTGTCCACCATCGGCTGGCCGTCGTCGTCTTTTTTCGAAAAGATTTGCGCCGTGATTTCAATCAGGAAGCTGTCCAGTTCGCCCTTGTTCCATTCGGTGAAAACTTCCGCCAGTTCGTCCGCGCTCAAGCCCAAGCCAGATTCCAGTAATTGATACGCTTCGCAAATAAGCTGCATGTCGCCATATTCAATGCCGTTATGGACCATTTTGACGTAATGTCCCGCGCCCGCTTCACCCACCCAATCGCAGCACGGCGTACCGTCTTCCACCTTAGCCGCGATGGCCTGAAAAATATCCTTCACCGCCGGCCAGGCTTCCTTGTTGCCTCCGGGCATAATGGACGGGCCGAGGCGCGCGCCTTCTTCGCCGCCCGAAACTCCGGTGCCGATAAACAGGATGCCCTTCGCGGCGAGATCCTTCGTGCGCCGGTTGGAATCGGGGAAATGGCTGTTGCCTCCGTCAATCAAAATGTCGCCCTTCTCAAGATAAGGCAGCACATGCGCAATCATCTGATCGACCGTGTCGCCCGCCTTCACCATGAGCATCACGCGCCGCGGGCGCTTCAGCAGACCGACAAATTCTTCCACCGAATGCGCGCCCACCACCTCCGTGCCTTTGGCTTCGTGGGCGACAAAATCATCCACTTTCGAAACGGTCCGGTTGAACACGGCGACTTTATAGCCGTGGTCGTTCATATTGAGCACAAGGTTTTGGCCCATTACCGCCAGGCCAATCAGTCCGATATCGCAAGTCGCATTTGGCATAAATCTACGTAGATTCCCTCTGTTGTTAATTGACACGGCGAATAGCTGCTCATTCCGTGAACTTATATTAGATCTAATTTGAAAATCAGTTTTTGAAACCGGGTCACTGTCAGGAACTCGGAGCAATGGTGAAGGCTTGTCCTTGCCTGGGTCGAGGACCCGGCAAATCGCGCGTTTGGCCGGATGAGGATTGCGGATTTCGTTCGCGCCATGGAACTGGCTGCCGACAACGCCAGCCAGGCGCACGGCCACTTTAAGGTCAGGCTTGGCAATACAGCGCGCGAAGGGGAGGCAGGATTTCGAATTGTTCAATATCGGCGCGAACAAAAGCCTCGAAAATCGCGTCAGATTCGGGGAGCGGAAACTGGCCCTCAATGCGGTTGTGGGCGTCGCGGCGGCGCTGCATCTCCGCGTTTGAGATTTTGCTGACTTCAACCGCAAGATCCATGGGGACGTCCGCAGTTGCTGTTATAGCGGTTTCCGACGATTTTTGCCACTCCCGGCCCTACCGCAAAGCCGCCTCGATCGCCTTCTCCATCTCCGCTGATTCCGGCGTCACATCCGGCTCAAACCGCGCCACCACTTTCCCATCCTTGCCAATCAAGAATTTGGTGAAATTCCACTGAATATCGCCGTGCGTGGCGGCATTCGGACTCGTTTCGGTCAAAAAGTGATAGAGGGGAGCCTTGTCTTCGCCCTTCACCGAAATCTTGGAAAACATCGGGAATGTAACGTTATAGGTCCGGCTGCAAAACGTCTTGATTTCCGCGTTCGTGCCGGGCTCTTGCGCGCCGAAATTATTGGCCGGAAAACCCAGAATCACAAACCCGCGATCCTTATATTTCGCATACAGCTTCTGCAATCCCGCGTATTGCGGCGTATACCCGCATTTGCTGGCCACATTCACAATCAGGACCGTCTTGCCTTTGTAACCGCTCAGACTCTCCGGCGATCCATCAATTGTCCTGACCGAATAATCGTAAATGCTGGCCGCGGGAGCAGCCGCCGCCAGCGCCAGCAGCGAAATCGTGGAAAGGAAGAGCATCTTCATTGCTCAATGCTATCAATTTACCGATGATATGATCGGAATCAGAGAGCCCTATATAGATACATGCGGACGCGTTTCTTGTCTCGCATCAACTTCCTGAATCCTTCGTGCGGTAGCCACCTCGGGCTCGTCATCCTGGTCGCGATCCTCGTGTCCGCGTGCCTGTCCACCGCTCAGGAGATCACGCCCGGCGATTCAATTTCCACCCCGAAAAAGCCGGCCGCAGCCGTCCCGGACCGCGACCGCCGAGGCGTGGATATCCGGGTTGACAAGACTCTCGTGCTGATCAACGTCACCGTCACCGACCCACTCAACCGCTTCGTGACCGGCCTAGAAAAGGAGCACTTCCGCCTTTTCGAAGACAAAGTGGAGCAGACCATTACCCAGTTTTCGAGCGAAGACGCGCCCATTTCCATTGGCCTGGTTTTCGACACCAGCGGCAGCATGGGTCCTAAGCTGCAAAAGTCTCGTCAGGCCGCCGCTGAGTTCTTCAAGACGGCCAATCCGCAGGACGAATTCTTCCTGATTCAGTTCAATGATCGTCCCGAAATGGTGGTTCCGTTCACCACCGACACCGACAAAATACAAAGTACCCTCACCTTCACCCAGTCCCGCGGCCGCACCGCTCTGCTGGACAGCGTTTACCTGGCCATGCATGAAATGAAGAAAGCCAAGAATCCGCGCAAAGCCGTCCTGATTATTTCCGACGGCGGGGATAACAGCAGCCGCTACACCGAAACCGAAATAAAGAACGCCGTGCGTGAAGCCGACGTCCAGATTTTTGCCATCGGCATTTTTGAATCGGCCGGAAACCGCGGCCGCACGCCGGAAGAAGCCTCCGGCCCCGGCTTGCTGAACGAACTGGCCGAACAGACCGGCGGCCGCCAGTATGCCGTCGAAAATGTCGCCGAACTGCCGGACATTGCCGCTAAAATTGGGATTGAGTTGAGGAACGAATATATTCTGGGGTATACGCCGAAGAATGGAGAGCGGGATGGAAAATACCGCCACGTTCAAGTTAAGCTGAATCAACCGCGTGGTTTGCCTCCGCTCAAGGCTTACTTCCGGCTTGGATACTATGCGCCCACTCAGTAGCAAATTCTTAATGACAGCCGCCCTGCTGACGGGCGCCGCTCTGGCTGCTTACGCGCAGTTCCGCTCCGACACGCGTCTGGTGGTTCTGCACGCCAGCGTGACGGACAAGAAAGGCAAGCTGGTCACCAATCTGGGCGAAGGCGCGTTCAAAGTTTTTGAAAACGGCCAGCCGCAGCAGGTGAAATTATTCCGGCGCGAAGATGTTCCCGTCTCCCTCGGCATCATCATCGACGACAGCGGCAGCATGATGACCAAACGCTCCCGTGTCGAGGCCGCCGCGCTGGATCTGGTTCGCGAATCGAATCCGCAGGATGAGGTGTTCATCGTCAACTTCAACGACGAAGCCTTTTTAGACGTGCCCTTCACCAACGACATCAAGAAACTGGAGCAGGGCCTGGCGCGCATCGATTCCCGCGGCGGAACAGCCATGCGCGACGCCGTCAGCATGTCGCTCGACTATATTCGCGACAAAGGCAAAAAGGATAAGAAGGTGCTGCTGGTGATCACGGACGGCGCCGACAATGCCAGCAACATTACTCTCGAAAAAGTGGTGGCGCGCGCCAATCAGGGCGAAACGCTTATTTACGCCATCGGCCTCTTCACGGAGGAGGAGCGGCACGAAGCCGTCAAGGCGAAGCGCGCGCTGAATGAACTGACAACGGCCACCGGCGGCCTGTCTTTTTATCCCAAAGACGTTGGCGAAGTTCAGGAACTGGCCGGAGAAATCGCGCGCGACATTCGCAATCAATACACCATCGCCTACAGCCCCGCCATCCAAGCACTGGACGGCAGTTACCGCCAGATTAAAGTGGTTGTGGACGCGCCTGGCAAACCAACTGTTCGCACCCGTTCCGGCTACTATGCCACCGAAGGCAAAGCGGCTCTTTCGCTTCCGGCCAAAGACAACACGCTCACCGCCACGGTGCATTAAGGCTATGCTCCGCTTTCTGGCCCTTGCCACGCGTGGATACGTATTCCGCCCCTGGGCTTCGCCTTATCTGCGCTGGCGCATTGAAACGTACTCGGGCATTTCGGCCGATTCGATCAATTCACGAGTTTTCCTACGGTTTGTCTGGTCTGAACGCGGCTCTTTGTGGACATATCTGAAGTGGGTCAGCCGGACGCAGTGATGCAGTTGCGTGCGCTTCGTCTTGTCTTTGAAGCGCGCTCAGCCATCCGCTTTCCCGTGGGCCAGCCGGCCAACATTCTGCGCGGCGCGTTCGGCACAATTTTGCGCACACTCGCCAGCCCTTCAGACTATGCCCGGATGTTCGCACCAAGCGGCCCAGCTCCGAGCGGGCTCGCCGACTGGCCGCGCCCTTTCGTCTTTCGGGCCAGCCATCTGGACGGCAAGACCATCCCCGCCGGCAATCACTTCCATTTCAATCTGAACCTATTCGATTTGCGCGGCCCTGCTGAAGAATACCTGCGGATAGCCTTCCAGCAATTTCGCCCGAACGTGCAACTATTGAACGTGGAGGCTGAAAACGTGTGCCTGCCGCTTCTGACCGTTTTTGGGAGTCAGGCAAAAGCAACCGTCCGCTTCCTCACTCCCACCGAACTCAAGAGCAAGTCAGTCATCGTCGAAAAACCCGACTTTCCCATCCTCCTGGCCCGCATCCGCGACCGCGTCAGTGCTCTTTGCCACTTCTACGGGGACGGCGCACCGCAAATGGATTACAAAGCCTTCGCCGCCCGCGCCGCTTTGGTCCGGATGACCCACTGCGAATTGCATCAGGTGCATATTACCCGCCGCAGCACGCGCACCGGCCAGACCCATTCCATCGGGGGCTTCATCGGCGAAGCCGCATACGAAGGCCAACTGGGCGAATTCATACCGTGGCTCGAAGCCGCCCGCTGGACGGGCGTCGGCCGGCAAACCGTCTGGGGCAAAGGCGAAATCGAAATGCGGACGGAAGCTTAATTCGCCGTGGTGAATGTCGCGCTGACCGTGTGATAAAGGCCGTCACTCGACGCCGCCGTCACGGCCAGCGTATGGGAACCGTTCGCCAGCAAAGTCGTGTCCATCGCAAAGAACCACCCCACTGCGCCTGCCGGGCAGCCGGCATATTGCGGGTAAGCCGCGCAGACATCCGGCCGGAGGCCTCCATAAGCCGCGGTGCCGAACGGAACGCCGTCAACAGCTACGGAGACGTCAGCGATGCTCGTGTTCTGATCGAGGGCCCAGCCTGAAAAGGATTGCACTCCAGACAAAGTCGCCGTGCTGGCGTTGGGAACGTCAATATAATCCAATATCGGACTGCTTGCATAAGAGTTCGCCACGGTAAAGAAGACTGACTGCGTTGCGCTGGGAAGCGAACCGGAGCCATTATTCTGGGGCACCGCCGTTACGTTCAAGCGGTGAACGCCATTGGCCAAAACAGTGGTATCGAAGCCGTAATACCAGCCGACATTGGGACAACTTGGAGCGTCCGGGTAAACTGCGCAAACATCCGGCCGGCTAAAAAAGGTCGCCGGAGTGGCTGCGCCGCCATCGATTGTCACGTTCACCGCCGAAACATAGTTATACTGGCTCAGCGCCCACCCGGAAGCGCTGGCCTGTCCTGAGAGCGCTGCTGCACCGGCAGCGGGAACATCAATCGTAAGGTGAGTCCCGTTCAGCCCCACTTCGTTCTGAACCGTGAAGGTTGCTGAGGCAGTGGCCTGCGCGTTGGTTTCCGAAACCGCCCGCACCGTGAACGTGTGTGTTCCGTTGCTGAGCCCGAAGGTATTGATGGAATAGCTCCAGCCGACGTTAGGACAACCCGGCCGGTTCGGAAAAATAACACAAACATCCGGGCGCGCAATGTAGAAATAATTCCCCGAACCCACCACGGTGCCATCGACAATGAAATCAATGCGGCTAATGAGAGTGGCATCATCCAATGCCCAGCCGGAGAAGGTGGCTTGCCCCCAAAACTGCTGGCCGGAACCGGTCGGCACGTCGATGGCGACATGCGTTGTGGTGGTGGCCGTGACGGGGTTATTCACGGTAATCGAGATAGGCTGGCTGTTAGCGACATCATAGATAAATTGGTCGGTATTGTAGTTAAAGCTTTCCGCATACGCCGATACGCTCAGCGTGTGCTTGCCGTTCGCCAGTTGCGTGGTGTCAAGCAAGGCAGACCAGCCAACGTTAGGGCAGCCCACGCCGTTCGGTATCGCCGTGCACACATCCGCGCGGTAGCCGCCGTAGAAAGCATTCAACTGCGTCAATCCATCTATAACCGCCGTGACATTGTCAACCGGCGCATTGGCGTCCATCGCCCAGCCTGAAATCAGCGCATTGCCCGAGAGTGTCCCAGAGGTGGCCGTCGGCTGGTCCACAACCAGCTTCAAAGGGCCGCTATTTGCCACCGTGAACGTTTGAGTGACCGCAGCTGCATCTCCGTTTTCCGCGTAGCCGTATACAGTGACAGCGTGCGGGCCGTTTGTCAGGTGCGTTGTGTCTATCGTGTAATACCAGCCCACCCTCGGGCAGTCAAGATCGCCAGGGTAAGCGGTGCAGACATCCGGCCGATTGACGGTGGGGAACGCATAATATTGGTTGTAGTACGAATTCGTGCTGGGGCTCGCATCCAGCGCAATAGTCAACTCGTACACATAAGAACCCGGATCAATCGCCCAGCCGGAGAATGTGTACTGGCCCGAGACCGGGCTCTGCGCAGTCGGCGCCTCAATATTCAGCTTCAGCGGGCTGGTCGTCACGCCCGCGTTCTTAACGGTGAAAGCCACCGTTTTGATCGTTTTCTGGCCGGTGTTAGAAATAGCCCGGGCTTCCAGCGTATGCGAACCATCGGCTAGCTGAGTGGTGTCCAGCTTATATTGCCACCCAACAGTCGGGCACCCAATTTGGCCCGGATAGGCAGCGCAGACATCCGGACGGGCAAACTCTGGCGTCACCGTTCCAATCACGCTGCCGTCGACCAGAATGTCAATCGCCGCCGTCCCGGAGGTATTGTCAATCGCCCAGCCGCTGACCACGTAGCTGCCGAAAAGAGCGCCCGAACCGGCGCTTGGCGTCTCGATGTTGATCATGCTCTTTTCCGTGGCGGGTGCGACTGCCGGTGTCGCCAGAAAGCCCTGCGCCAATCCGCCTCCGGTGTAATAGGTTCCGACCACCGACCCGCTGGCGTTGATGCCGTACGGAGTCGGCGCATAGCCAAGTGTGCTGGGCACCTGAATCACCATAACCACGCCATCTTGGACGACCGCGCCCATCTGATTTGCCTCGATGTCGCCATTGATCACACCCAGAATTTGACCGGAAGGGCCAACCCCGTAGACGGTGGACAATTGCGTGACCGGACTGTATACGCCATTCAGATACTGGAACCCGACGGTGGAATTGCCCACAACTTCGCCTGATGCGTTCGCGCCTGTGATGTGGGTGAAATATGTTTCCCCTCCCGGCAGCCAATTGAGGAATGTTATGGCTCCAGTCGGATACGAGTATTCAAAAGCCCCTCCCGGATCACTGTCGAGGAACCCCACGAAGACCTCACCCGCGGGACTGATGGCCGCGACGTTGGAGTAAATGGCGAGAGCAGGCGAAGCGCCGGCGGGATACTGTATCGGCGTTGTCGTCAGTTGGGCCGTGCTGATCACATACTGAAAAATATTAGAGCCGCACGTCCCATAAATAATGCCAGCATCGCTGATGCTCAGGGCCTTCGTGGACTGGACATTCGCGCAATTTATGGTGGTGAAGCTGCCGGCTTGATAGAGGAACGCATGCACACCCGCTAAGTCCTGGAAGTACCCGACCACTTGCCCGCTGCTATTGATGGCGGTAGGCATCGTAGTCGTGGCACTAGGAGCAGTCAAGGTGGAGATAGTGTAACCACCCGATGTCGATGCCAGCGCTGAAACAACGCCGACTCCCAGCAACAATGATGCAATCAGACACGACTTTGTGTTCATCCCCGAATCCCCCATTTGAAGTAGCGTAACCCGCGAAAATTTCTCATCATGAATTCTCCCGAGGATTCGCCGCTTGTTCTCCCCCTGAATTTCGGGTAGCGTAGAAGGGTGAATCTCGGCTTAGCGGTGAAGACGGAATCGGCGGCGCAGGCAATTGCCGCTCAGTTTCTGGAGGCGATGCGGAATGACGAATCGCCCGTTCGGGCAGTTCGTCAGCAGCCGGCGCGGGCGGCGCGGTACGCGGAATTTCCAGCGGCTTTAGACAAGAGTGTGGCGGCTGCGCTGGGCGAGCGGAAGCTTTATACCCATCAGGCAGCGGCGATTGAGCAATCGCTGGCGGGCAAGAATGTCGTGGTGGTGACGCCGACTGCCAGCGGCAAGACGCTTTGCTACAACCTGCCGGTGGTTCACACGCTGCTGAACGATCCAGCGGCGCGCGCGCTTTATCTGTTTCCCACCAAGGCGCTGGCGGAGGATCAGCGTTTGGAATTGCAGCGCTTCAATGATTCCCTGGGCGCGCCGTTCGTTTGCCACAGCTATGACGGAGACACGCCGTCGGATGCGCGGCGCAGCATTCGCGACAAGGCGAATGTGATTTTGACGAATCCGGATATGCTGCACTCGGGCATTTTGCCGCAGCATACGAAGTGGGCCAAGCTGTTTGAAAATTTGCGCTACTTCGTGATCGATGAACTGCATTTTTATCGCGGCGTCTATGGCAGCCATCTGGGCAACGTGGTCCGTCGGCTGAAGCGGATTTGCGAGTTTTACGGGTCTTCGCCGCAATTCATTTGCTGCTCGGCGACTATTGCCAATCCGAACGAACTGGCTCGGGCGATAACGGAGCAAGAGTTTGTGACTGTCGATGACAATGGCGCGCCGTCGGGTGAGCGGCATTTTGTTTTTTATAATCCGCCGGTGGTGAATGCGCAATTGGGCATTCGGCGCAGCTATCTGCATGAGACGCGGCGCATCGCGGTGGAGCTGATCCGGCAGAAACAGCAGACTTTGGTTTTCACCAATAGCCGTCTGGCGACCGAGATTCTGACCACGTATCTGAAAGACGCCTGTTCGCATTTGCCTTTTTCGAATGAAGCGGTGCGCGGGTATCGCGGCGGCTACTTGCCGAAAGAGCGCCGCAAGATTGAACAGGGTTTGCGCGACGGCGATATCCGCGCGGTGGTGGCGACCAATGCGCTGGAACTGGGTGTGGATATCGGCGGGCTGGATGCTGTGGTGCTGGCGGGTTATCCGGGCAGCATTGCTTCCACTTTGCAGCGCGCCGGACGCGCCGGGCGGCGGCAAAGTTCGTCGATTGCGGTGTTTGTGGCGTCCAGCGCGCCGCTGGATCAATACATTGTGGAGCATCCGGAATATTTCTTTTCCGGCGCGCCGGAAGAGGCGCATATTAATCCGGACAATCTGGAAATCATGCTGAGCCATTTGAAGTGCGCGGCGTTTGAATTGCCTTTGCGCGATGGCGAGATTTACGGGAAGCATGATTTGCAGGGCATGTGCCGGTTTCTATCGGAGGATTTGAAACTGCTGCATCATTCGGGCGATTGCTGGCATTGGGTGCATGACAGTTATCCGGCCGATTCGGTGAGTTTGCGCGCGGTGACGAGCGATAACTTTCTGGTGGTGGACATCACGCGCGATCACCAGATTATCGGCGAGGTGGATTTTCCGTCGGCG
>Ga0116230_10007049_pt1 | contig 11107 bp, 10 predicted proteins | sample S1TSphfallax_3_FD_88678 | JGI IMG/M metagenome (GOLD analysis project Ga0116230, IMG submission 88678) | Host-associated microbial communities from peat moss isolated from Minnesota, USA - S1T2_Fd - Sphagnum fallax MG | ecosystem: Host-associated > Plants > Peat moss > Unclassified | place...
CCGACGGCGCGATCGAAGCCTTCCGCATCATCCTGGCCGACCCGAAGGTGAAGGGAATCATGGTCAACATTTTCGGCGGCATCGCCAAGTGCGACCTGATCGCTGAAGCACTCGTTCAAGCCGGCAAAGAGATCGGATTCAAGGTGCCGCTGGTGGTGCGATTGGAAGGTACCAATTCTGAGAAGGCGCGCGTGATTTTGGCCAATGCGAAGTCGGCGATTCCAACTTTGCAGGCCGCGTCAGATATCACTGATGCGGCCAAGAAGGTGACCGCCGCAGTGAAGGCGGCGTAGCCAGGTATCAACATCCAGCCGGAGATTTGATGCTCGGATCATTTGCAGTTCGCTTGCGTTTTGATCTGGCTCTGGCGGTTGCCTTGGTTGCTGGTGAGATGGTTGGCTGCGCTGAAGGTCCAGCGGAACAATCGATCGCTGTTCATGCTTCTGCTCCCGTTCTGTATTTTGGAGTACCGCCTGGCTCAAGCCTGGACGATTATTTTCAGGCATACTGCGGCGAAGCTGGAAATTTGGGGATTGGCATTGTCGCCTGGCATACCTATCTGTACAAGTTTCAGGAGCGCCTTGCCAAAAACAAGGATCGGGAGCTTGAACGGCTGTACGTTTTGTACCATCTCTATCGTGAGGTCGACGAGGCGATTCGGGATCTCGAAAACGACGTGATTCGTGTTGGCATAGCTGACCGGCGACCAATAAGCATGGATGAACGAAAAGCCATGGCAAATGATCTGGCGGGCCGCATCGTCGACTTGAATCGCTTTGATCCTGGTGATCCGGAGAAAGAGATTTTGCGAGATAAAGAACGTCTTCAGAATGCCAGGAATACAAAATCGCATTGAACACAGATCACCGGACTGACGATGTGTTTTATGCTGCGAGTGGCGTAGGGGTGTACTCGCCCACCTGTTCACGAATCTGCCAGAAAGAACGCTTGGAGTGGACAGTTCTTCACTTTCAACCGATAATTGATGAAATGATGCCCTCGGTGGAACAAGTCGTACGCAGCTACATGAAGGCGTCCGCCAAGCTGGCCAGAGAACATCGCGGCAATCCTAAGAAAGCGCGGGAGTTTCTCATCCGAGCGGGCATCATCGAAAAGCACAAGTCGTCCCCCAACGGCGTTCGCCTGGTAAAAGAGCTTCGCTAGGACTTGAATCCGGCTTCCACCAGTTTCGTCCTTGCGTACCACGGCTGCGATCAGCGAACCGCCAGGGATGTCGTAGCCGCCCGGGCCGCATTGCGTCCAAGTCACAACGATTACGATTGGCTGGGCGACGGCATCTATTTTTGGGAACACAATGCGCAGCGGGCATACGAATATGCTCTCGAATTGGCAGCGCGGCCGCGCAACCACCGGCAGAGAATAAAACGTCCGGCTGTTGTCGGAGCCGTGATCGACCTTGGGTTCTGCCTGAATCTTCTCGATGGTCAGTTCCTTCGAATGGTTCGCGAGGCTCATGCCCGTTTGGTTGTTGATTCCGTCGAAGTCGGCGCGACGTTGCCGGTCAATACCGGTGGGCCGGACCTTCTCAGCCGCAAGCTCGACTGCGCTGTCCTGCGAACGCTTCACCAGACGCGGCTTGAAAGCAGTGAACCGCCTTTCGAGACAGTTCGAGCCGCCTTCATCGAAGGTGATCGGCTCTACGACAATGCGGGCTTTGCGGACAAGAACCACATCCAGATATGCGTCCGCGACCTACGCTGCATCAAGGCGTATTTCCACCCCCTGGACGACACGAGTGAACGGCTGATTTTTGAATGAAGTCTCCCACTCCACATGGCTTTGTCATTTTGAAGAATTGCAAGTGATGGCGGCATATGGCTACCGGTCGGATTGATAATTCTCTGTGCTACAATCCCGGGGCATATGAGCGAGTCAGCCGGTGAACAAAAATCGAATCAGTCCGATGGCTCTGGATGGGTCGACAAATCCCGCGTCACGTCGTTCTCCGACAACGTGATCTCCATCGCACTCACGCTGCTGGTGCTGGATGTTCGCATGCCCGGGCCGATCAACACGCTTTCCTGGCAGGATGTGCGGGCGCAGCTGCTGCCGCGGCTCATGAGCTTTCTGCTCAGCTTTGCCATCGTGGGCGTGTATTGGGTGGCTCATCATGTCATGTTCAACGCGATGCATTCGGCGGGGCGCGTGATTCTCTGGCTGAACAACCTGTTTCTGCTGGCAATCAGCCTGGTGCCGGCGTCGGCGGCATTGTTGGGAGCGCATGTGCAATCGCCCATTCCCACTCTGCTCTATGGCCTCAACATTGCCGCCGTTGGTTTGGCGATGCTGGCGATGTGGCACTACACCGTGCGGCGGCATCGCAAGCTGGGAATCGCGATCGATCCGCAGATCAGCTACCTCGCCTATTCCCGCACGATCGTCGGCATCGGCATTGCCCTGACCGGCGCAGCCATCGGCTTCCTCCGCCCGGGACTCAGCTACGGCATCTTCTGGCTCGCGCCGATCGTGTACATCCTGCTGCAAAGCAAGCCGCAGAAAATCACCGACGCGGAAGAACTGCCGTAGCGCTCCAGACCGGCGAACTGCCTGAACAGGCAATCTACTAGCGGATTTCCACCGGGATCAGATATTGCGGCGAACCGGTCGCCGTGATCTCCAGCTGGCCATCGACAGTGTGCAGCCGCGGCAGCTCCTGGCCGGTTTCTGAAACGACCTGATAATCCCCTCCCGCGGCTGCAATCCGCAGCGTGGATGATTGTTTTCCGGCTGTCCACACCGCCAGGCGGAGCTGGTTTCCATTCCTGAATTGCATCACGTAGTCATCCAATTTTTTAGTCTCGATTCGTTGGTCGAAGGTGTAACCCTTCAGTTGCGTGATGAGCGTCTTGGCCGACAGATACGCCGGTTTGGGCTGGTAGTTGTTATCGACGATGCCGAAGTGGTGCTCCGGATCGGTCGGGCTGGTGCCGTCATCGTGCCAGTCGTAGTAGATCGAGATGGGAATATGCTGCCACTGATTCACCAGCCACTGGCGAGCCAGATAATCGCCCTGCAGTTCCGGCGTGAAATGCTTCCAGGTGACCGAGTAGCCCCACTCGCTGGAGATGATGGGAATGGTCTTGTTCGCCGGGGCGTACTTGGCAATTGCGTCGCTTAATTTCTTGTAGTCCGCCGCCGCCAGCTCCGGCCCGCCCTGGCGATACGGATGCACCGAGACTGCGGACCAATCATTGAGGCATCCCGCTTTGAAACACGCTTGGCAGAAGCGGACATCGACCGTGCTGGTGCCGGGACCGATGAAGGTTGCATCCGGCTCGGCAGCATGAATCGCCTTACCGGTCGCCAGTGAAAGTTTCGCATACGCCTCCACATCCGGTTTGGGTTTCCAGAACCCGATGTTGGGTTCATTCCACATTTCCCAGACCACCCCGCGATTGGCAAAGTGCGTCGCCGAAGCCGCCGCCCATTTGGCAAACGCCGATCGCGCCTCGTCGGAGCTGGGAGAATCCTTGCCGTAAATCGGATTGCCATAGTCGAGAATGAACAGCGGGTGAATGTGACAGGAATCCAGATCTTTCATCAGCCCGTCGTAGGCGGAAAAGTCATAAACACCAATCTTGCGTTCGATGCCCGCCCACTGAAAGTCCATGCGAATCCAGGTGATGCCGGTGTCGGCCAGCAACTTCAGCTGATCGGGCTTGGCATGGGTGAAATGGATGTTGACCCCCAGACCGGCAGGAATCGGGCCAGCGGGGATGGCGGGGTCGGCGACGGCGAAACTGGAGAGCAGGGCAACGCCGATCAAGCTGATGAGCTCTCGATAGATGATTCGCATGGGATTGATGATACCACGCGATCCTGTGGTTTAATTTTTGTCTTTGGTGAACTTGCAGGCGGAACCTCGAAATGGATAACTGACCTTTATAAAGCCGCCGACGGTATCGGCGCTATGGCCCTCCCGCCGATAGCGTCGACGGCTTTTTACGGACATCAAGATCGCCCGACGCGCTGCAGTCGCCGGGCTTGGGCGCTTGCCCTCAGGGCGTCGGCGAGGCGGCGTTCGTGCAGGTCGGCTCGTGCTTTTTGGCGCAGCGCCCATGCCCGGGCGGCGAGCCGCATCAGCGCGAGTAAATTCGTGCCGCAGCGGGGGCAGACCTCCTGACCGCGGAAACCGGCGTTGCACACCGGGCATTTGAGGATGATTTCCCGTTCGATGGGCATTGGATCGTTATCGGCCTTCAATGAAGAACAAAAACTCGCTCATGGCCTTGCAGGCTTGCTCAATGCCGGCTGGATCATTCGCCTGCTGGGCGGTGGCGATCGACTCGATCAGATTGACGGCTTCCTCGCGATCGTCATCGTGCATGGTGGACATGCTCGCACGGCAGCGTTCTATCAGTGCGGTGGCTGGGTCGGTAGTGGCGCCGGTTGCTACCGGTGCTTCGGATACCTGGGGCGCATCAATCATTGTCGCGGAAATCCCGCCGGGCGATTCTTCCGATGCGACGGGCAATTCGCCGACTCGCCCGGCAAACAGGCGGTCCAGCTGCTGTTTGCTGCTGATGATTTCGCTGCCGGTCTTGGATCGGGTTGCGCCCGTGATGGTGATGTGTTTGCTCAGACCGGTTTTCTTTTCGATGGCGGTCACATGCAGGATGCCGTCCAGATCCAACCGCATCCGGCAGAGCACCAGATTTGGTCCCTCGATGGGCTGCAGCCCCTGGATGCGAAACTGCCCGAGGTGCAGATTGCGCATCGCATCAGGGTCGTCGCCCTGGTAGATGTCCAGCTGAACCTCGGTCTGAAAATCGGCGGCGGTGACATATTCCTCGGTGCGTGTCACCGGCAATGGCGTGTTGCGTTTGATCAGCGGGTGATAGCAATGCGAATACATCATCCCGTCCCGCTCGCCCAGATAGCTGGGCCCGAATGAAAACGGCGAAACATCGACCAGCACGCGCTGAATATCATGCCCCGCCAATCGGCTGGCCAGCACTCCCGCGCCCAGCGCGACGCACAAATCCGGATGCAGATCCTGCCGGGGTGTTTTCCGGCACAGCGATTCCAGCAAACTCACCACCAGCGGCGTGCGGGTCGAACCGCCCACCAGCAGAATCTCATCCAGCGCGCCGGGAACCAGCCCGGCATCGGACAGCGCCTTGCTCGCGCTGTCGATGGTCTGCTCCAGCAACGGGCGGATCATTCCTTCGTATTGCTCGCGGGAAATTTCCACCTCCAGATTCAGCGGCCGGCCATCGACAACGATCAGCGATTCCTCGCGCACCGTGGTGTACGGCTCGCTGCTGAGCTGCTTTTTCGCCGCCTCCGCCGCCCACCACAGGCGCGCGTAAGCTCCGGGATTCTGATCGCGCAGATCGATGTTGTGCTGCTTGCGGAACAATTCGAGCAGATGATCGACCAGCTTCTGATCGAAGTCATCCCCGCCCAGGTGATTGTTGCCGTGGCTGGCGAGCACCTCGGTGATTTCGCCGTCGATGCGGACGATAGAAACATCCAGCGTGCCGCCCCCCAGATCGTAGATCATGATGGTGCGGCTGCCCTCGGCGTCCAGTCCGTACGCCAGGCTCGCGGCGGTGGGCTCGTTAATCATCCGCACCACTTCCAGGCCGGCGAGCGCGCCCGCTTCGCGCGTGGCATTCCGCTGGGCATCGGAGAAATACGCCGGAACAGTGATGACGGCCTTCTTAACGGGCTTGCCCAGCCGAGCTTGGGCCCAGCTGACCAATTCGCGCAGGATGATCGAGGAGATCTCCTGCGGCGTGAATGTCTTGTCCCCCAGAGTCACCGACTGATTGCTGCCCATCAATCGCTTGACGCTCTTCACCGTTCGCTCGGGATAGAGCAGCATCTGATTTTTCGCCGCTTCACCGATCAGCAGTTCGCCCGCGGGAGAGAGTCCCACGCAGCTGGGCAGCATGTTGCGCTGGCCGTTTCCGATTACCTGCGCCCGCCCGTCGACGAAGGCGGCGATTTCCGAATTGGTGGTCCCCAGATCGATTCCCACAATCGCGTCGGCAATACCTGTGTCGGCAGATTCTTCCATGTTCAAAATCCTAAATTATTTGCTGACGGTGACCAGCGCGGTCGCTTTCAATACCCCATTCAACGCATATCCGCTGCGATTGACCACCAGCACCGTACCGGGCGGAGCCGCCGAATCGGTTCGCACATCCACGGCGGACATTCGCTCGGCGTCGAAGATTTCGCCGACTTTCCCGATCCGCTGGATCCCCCAGTCCGCCATGGCCGCCGAAAGCCGGGTGAGCGTCAGACCCCCGGCATCGCGAATCGCCTGCACCGACTGAACCGCAACCGTGGACCGCGCCGACTCACCGGTCAACCGCTGCAGCCAACCGTCGGTTGAACGGGCGGTAAGGGCCTTTGTTCCCTCATCACAGGTTTGCAGCCCCCGCGCCAGCCGATCGTATAGATCGACCATCACGTCGCAAACCTGCTTAAACTCCACCGGCGGATTTTCATCCTCAGCCGCGGCGTCGGCCTTCATCTGCTGAAGGATCTCGGCAGATTCGTTCTGCGATTCGTGCAGCTGCGTCAGCAGCGCGGGCGTCTCTGACAACGGCGACAGCAGATCGGTCAGTTGCTTGAACGCGCGCCCCTGCAGGCGGATCTCGCCGGTCAGGCTGGTCAGCGCGGAAAACAGCGTGTACAGGTCAGTTTCCCCAGCCGGTGATTCTCCGTTGATCTGGGCATTTGCCTGGGCAAGAAATTCCTCGGGCAGACCGCGCGGCGGTGGTTCATCGGCCAGCATCTGATCGAGCCATTGCTCAAACTGAAGCATCATCCGCGACCGCAGATCATCCGGCGGCTGGGGCGTTTGCAGCTGGTCAACCGCGACCGGCGCGAGTTCGGCCGCACTTTCCACCGGCGCGCTGTCCACCGGCGCAGTGTCCACCGGCGCGCTGTCCACCGGCGCGCTGTCCACCGGCGCACCGTCCACCGGCGCACCATCCACGGGCGCAGTATCCACCGACACCGCATTGGGTTGTGCCATCGAGTCATCCAACGTCACGTTCGCTTCTCCTTCAGCAGCTCGATCCATGGCAGGCTTCCCACAAACGCGCGCTTCTGCGGCAGACCATCCAGCATCGATTCCAGCGTAGGGATCGAATCGGGATCTTCCAGCACCAGGCGGGCGCGCACACTCGGATTTCGCAGCTGCTCGTAGGCGTCGCGGATTTGCTCAAAGCGTTCGGGGTCCCGGTCCGGCGGGTGCTGCTGCACCTTCTGCAGATAAGCCGCTCGCAGCTGCTGATCGGTCGCCGCCGCGGTCACACCCAGCAGCGCCGCCGCGCGATCCAGGGGGAGCAATGTGGTTTGACGAGCCATGGTCAACTCCCTCGCCGCTGGTTCTTGCCTGAACGGTCGCCCATCCCGGCGTCGCGGTCCAATTTTTTTACCAGGTCCTTCACGATTGCATCCATCATCGACTTGCTGAGTTTTTTCCCCAGCGACTTGGCCATGAACTCGATCAGCTGGCGCGGATCGCTCTGTATCTGTGTCATTTCCGCCGGGCTCATCTCCGTCATCCGCTTCTGCAGGATCTCGATGTCGTCGACCGAAAAGCTCATATCCGAATCGGGGTCATTCAACGATCCGAACGGAAGAAGAGCCTGTTCGTCCTCATTGTCCTGATCGTTCTCATCGTCTTCCTCCCCTTCATCATCATCGCCATCCAAGCCAAAGTCCGGGCCGATTCCGCCGAACGAATCGTCGTCGTCATCTTCTTCATCGTCGGCATATGAATCGTAGAACGGATCGAAGCTCTCGGTCAGTGCCGGCACCTCCGCGGGGTCTTCACCCCAGGCATTTTTGAAAGGGAGCTGGGCCTTGCACTCGTTGGCGAGCACTTGCTTCAGCAGCTCGGGCGAAAGGCCTTTTCCCCTCGAAGCCAGCACCCTGCGGATCAGCGGTTTCTGGTCCACCTGGGCAAAAATATCCCGGATCAAATCCTCATCATGCGCCTGGCGGGCCAGTTCCAGTGCGGCGGCAAGACACTGCAGAATGCGCCCGGTGCCGAACGCGTCGATGGTCCTGGATCGCAGCAGCAGAAACCGCGCAGTCAGCGCAGGGGCAATCTCGCGCGACAGCCCCGCGGCGGTCGCATCGTACGCCAGATCGCGCTGCCACGCCGCCATCGCCGCCATGCCCAGCGAAAGGATCTCTGCCTCCGACAACGGGCAGGGTCGTTGACGCAGCGCTTGGGAAACCAGATTGTTCCACGGCTTGGGGCGCACCAGCCGCAGTTGCAGGTCATCCGCCAGCCGAATGGCTCGCGCCTGGGCCTTTGCAGCGTCCAGAGCCTGCGACGCCTTCACCGGAGGGAACACGATCGTCGCTTCGTGCAGCACCTTGGCCATCACCTGGATCGAGTCGAGCACCAGCTGCCCGGCGATCTCCCCCATGCGATCAAACACGCGCTGACGGCAGGCCTGTTCTTCGGCCGCTTCCCCCCGCAGTGCATGCCATGAAGCGCGAATTGAATCCAGCGCCGCCGCCCGGTCCCCTTCCCCCATGCTCGGCAGCGCTGCCAGATCGGCGATGTCTTTCTCCACCAGATGCGGTTTGCGATCCGCAAAATGCCGCCAGGTGATCGACAGCGTCAGACGCACCCGCGCCTGCCGAACGCTTTGATTCATCGGGTCGATCGCCTCGGCCTCGCTCAGCCGCTTCATCGCCAGCGAATACGCCTTCCGCTGCTCGGCAAGCGATGAAAGAATCACCAGCGGCTGCACATCCCTGGGTCTGCCCCTTTGCCAGGCCATCGCGACGGCTTCCTTCGCTTTAACCGATAATCCGCTGCGATCAGCCCATTCCCACCATTTCGTGAAAGTGCCGGCATCCGGTTGGATTCGTGACGACTGAATGAATCCATATCCCGGTTCAAGCAGCCGCTTGGCGATCGCTTGATCGGAAATCGGCCGGAGTTTCTGGATCTCCGGGGATTGATCCGCATAGTGCGGGCTGACCATGTTCGCGCGGGCGGCGTTGAGCTTGTCTCTTTCAAGCTCCTCTAATGACTGGTTCGACAGCACCTCCGCGATCCACAGCCACACTGCCGCCGCCTCGGGGCTCGATTCGGTGAACAACCCCTCGCCAACCGCATGAACCAGAAATCGCTCCCAGTACATCGCAACCAGCGCTACGGGTGCTTGCCCATACGCCCGGCGGGCGAGCGATCGCCAGAAATTCGCTGTCCGCGGGATCGGACCGAAAATCCTGCACACGTGCTCGGGCGGAACCCCATGCGCGCTGCATGACACGGCGATCTGCTGCTTCATCCGCATCAGCAAGTCGCTTCGAAGCTTCACGCACAATCGCTCGGCGTCGAAGACCTTTCGTTCCAATCCGTCAGGGTCGGTGTAGTTCAGTTCCACGTCGATCATCCGAAGCGCCGCCCGCAGCGGTGAATCATCAACCCGCGCCCTGGTATACAGCATCGTTCCAATGCCGGCGGCAGGCTTCTTCTCATCCACCAGCATCCGCAGCGTCGCCGCTGCATGGGCGACCACCGACTCCGCGGGTACGGCATCCAGCGCCCGGCGGCAGCCGGCATCGTCATGCCGGTAGTACGCGGCGATCGCGCGGATCAGCATTTTCCACGCCGACCATGGGCTTCTCCTGGAAACCTCGGGCAATGCAATCTGCTCGTCTGTGACCGGACCGGTGGTTACCGCAAGAAAGGCTTTCCATACCGCCGCCGCACTGGTTCGGATCGGATGCTCGGGCGGCAATGCATTGCATGCCGCGATAGCCGCAAGATCGGTGATCCGGGTCGACAGCACGTTCTCGATGCAGGCGCGCGTCTCAGTCGGCGTTTGCTCCGATGCCAGCGGTTGAAGCAGCTCGTCCAACCGCCCCGCCGCTGCCGCCGCATGAAGTTCGATCGCCCCCAGCTGATGGCGCTCGCCCGGGAACCGCTCCTTCACCAGCGTCAGCAGCGTTTGCGCTTCCTCCATCATCCCCTTGCTCTGAAACTGCTGAATTCGCGCGATGTAGGCATGCACCAGCAATTGCTGCGACTCGGGCGAGCCCTGCTTCTTGTGATTTTCCTTGGCCAGTTCGACCGCCTGCTTGCACTTTCCCGCGGCGATCATTGCCTCCAGCTGCTGGCGCAACCCCAATGCTCCGACCTCCTGGGGCGCGGCAGAACTCGCGATCGACTTTCCGCTCGGTTTCATTCCGAGTCACTTTAACAATCGCAGGTGCATTGTTCTATTGGTGAGCCGCTCAGATTTTTTGATGCCGGCTTATGGTTGCTCCTGGCGTGGAAAATTCATTTTAACCGCGGAGTGTCGCAGAGTTTTCGCAGCGAAAGACCAGGAAAACCTCGAAGGCCGCGGTGATTGCAAATTCCCCCCACTCCCTTGTTCATCTTGCAGATTACACGACATGTCCGAAGATTTCACCATCGAGCAACTCATGCTGTCCTGCGACTCATTCTCCAGCCTGAAATAATCTTCAAGCGTAAACTTTCGAGATGGTTCGAAAGCATTTGCCATGTCAGACCCTGGATACTCCGCTCCGAGTGGGCATCGTGTAAACCCGCGACCGTGGTCGCGGCTTTACAATGAATGCGCCGGCTTGGGTAATTCCGCATGGATTGTCTGCTGTTTGGGTTGATCGCCAGCGTAGCTGAACAGAACCATGTCATCGTCGATCCGGGCCTGCAGATGCACGGGCCGCTGCCAGATTTTGTGCAGATTCTTCAGCGTTTCGATGGCATATTTGATTTCGATGTCCAGCCCGTTGTGCTTGTGAGCCAGATAAAGTTCGCCGCGGTTGCAGTAGTTGCCGTCGACCACATAGATGAACGGCTGCCCCATGTTGGTCAGGTGATAAAGCATTGTCTGCTTGATCCGCTGCGGGTCCCGGCTGACGATTCGCAGCTGCCCGGTGTGCGGATCGCGGCCATACTGATAAAACTTGTGCTTCTCGATAAATTCCGGCGTCATGAATTCGTCGATGAAATTCACGTCGTTGTAGACCCGCCGAACCTCGAAAATCTTCTCCCGGCCCTGACCCAGGCCCTTGTCCCATTTCTTCTTCTCACCCAGCGTGTCCGCCTCGTCATATTCCTTACCGA
>Ga0116230_10007050_pt1 | contig 11106 bp, 8 predicted proteins | sample S1TSphfallax_3_FD_88678 | JGI IMG/M metagenome (GOLD analysis project Ga0116230, IMG submission 88678) | Host-associated microbial communities from peat moss isolated from Minnesota, USA - S1T2_Fd - Sphagnum fallax MG | ecosystem: Host-associated > Plants > Peat moss > Unclassified | place: USA...
ACGCGCGAGCAGGAACATGCTGATGCTGCGGTAGACGGTTTCAGCGTCGCTCGCAAACGGCAGATGGAAACGCGCCATCGGACGCAGATGATCAGTCCACGGACACCCCGAGGTCGCCATGATGAGTCCGAGCACGGAACTCAAGGCCTGTTGGGCCGTGGTCTCCACGTGCACCGAGCGCTCGGCCTGCACCACCGTCACGCTCACGGTGTCGAAGGACACCAAGGTTTTCAACGGCTCCACCGCCGTGGCCATCTGCAGCGCCGCGGGACAATGCGGATGCTCCGATGCCACGAGCGGACAGTTGGAGCATTGGTTGTAGGCGAGTTCGGTCCAGAACGGCGGCTCGACCGGCGGTGGATTGTGCAGTCTGAAATCGATGGCATCGAAGAAAAATTCGAGCGTCTTCCTGCACCCGTCCGGCAGATCGAAATGATATCGGATACGGTGGAGGTCGCTCATGCGACCAGCCGGTAGCACGGCGTGTATTCGCTGCCGGCGAGCTTCATCCGGTGCTGCGCCACGAAGGATCGCAGCAGCTGATCGAGCGGCTGCAGGATCGACGCTTCGCCCGTCAGCTCGAAGGGACCGTACTTCTCGATGGCGTTGACGCCGTATTCCTTGATGTTGCCGGCGACGATGCCGGAGAATGCACGCCGCAGATTCGCGGCCCGCTCATGCACGGGCTGCTCACGCGCGAGGCGCAGCGCGCGCATCGACGCATGCGTGACCTCGAACGGCAGCTGAAATTCGAGGGGAATCTTCAGCAGCCAGTTGAAGCCGAAGGAGTCGCTCTCGCGCCGGCGGTAGTCGCGCACGTCCGCCAGCTCCTTGACCATCAGGCGCGCGACCGCAGCCGGATCGTCGATGATGATCCTGTACTTCGACTGCGCCGCCGGGCCCAGCGTGGCGCCGATGAAATCGTGGATCTGCGCGAAGTACTCCGCCGTGTCGGCGGGCCCGGTGAACACCACCGGAAACGGCATGTCCTGGTTGGCGGGCTCGAGCAGGATGCCGAGAAGGTACAGGATCTCCTCCGCCGTGCCCGCTCCGCCCGGAAAAATCACGATCCCGTGACCCAGCCTGACGAACGCCTCGAGACGTTTCTCGATGTCGGGCATGATGATGAGCTGGCTCACGATGGGATTGGGCGACTCGGCCGCGATGATCCCGGGCTCGGTGATGCCGAGATAGCGGCCATTGACGATGCGCTGCTTCGAATGACCGATGGTGGCACCCTTCATCGGTCCCTTCATCGCGCCCGGCCCGCATCCGGTGCATACGTCGAGGCTGCGCAATCCAAGTTCGTAGCCGACCTTCTTGGAATAATCGTATTCGACCCGCCGGATCGAATGTCCGCCCCAGCAGACCACCAGGTTCGGGCGCGCCTGCAGTTCGAGTACGCGCGCGTTGCGCAGGACATGGAACACCGCATTGGTGATGCTGGGAGAGGAGGTCAGATCGAAGCGGCCGCTCTCGATGATCTCGTTGGAGATGAATACCACGTCGCGCAGCACGGCGAACAGATGATCCCGCAGGCCGCGGATCATTTCGCCATCGACGAAGGCGGAAGCCGGTGCATTCTTGATCTCGAGCTTGATGCCCCAGGTCTGGCGCACGATCTTCAGATCGAAATCCCGGTATTTCTCGAAGATCGAGCGCGCATCGTCGGCATCGCTGCCGGAATTGAGCACTGCCAGCGCGCACTTGCGAAACAGCGGATAGAGCCCGCCCTGTCCGGAGTCGAGAAGCTTTGCGATCTCCTGCTGCGACAGTTGTTCGAGGCTGCCCTTCGGGCCGACGCGCGCGTCGACGAGGTCGGAGGATAGGATCGTGGTTTCCACGGGACTCCGGATCTTAAGGATAGATATCGATGGGAATGTTGTCCCGCGTGCGCAACCACACTTCGACCATGTCGGCATTGGACAGCGCGATGCATCCGTCGGTCCAGTCGTTCGACGCATAATACGCGGCCGGATGGTGCGGAGTGTTGGGTGATCCATGGATCATGATCGATCCGCCCGGCGCCCAATGGTTCTTCTTCGCGCGACGTTCGTCGTCCTTGTCGGGATACGACACCTGGATCGACAGGAAAAACTCGCTGCGTGTGTTGCGGCGGGTGAGGTAATAATGCCCCTCCGGAGTGCGAAAGTCTCGCTCGCGCTCCTTCGTGCCGACCGGGTTGAGTCCCAGCGCCACTTTGTACTCGCCGATCAGCCGGCTCCCGTTGTATAAGGAAAGCCTGCGCTGGGCCTTGTGCACCACCACGTGATCGGCGGTGACCAGGTCGGCTGCGGCTGCGGGGAGTCCGCCCACCGATGCGCCCAACCCTGCAAGCATTGCCACGATGAGGCCGACCAGGCGACGTCGGTTTGTATTCAACATGCTGCGAATTATAGCGTGTCCGCCGCACGACATAATCAGCCGTAGCTCACGGAAAGGTACTGCCCGAATGATCCGCTTGCCGTTGGTGTGTGCTGCCGGAGTTCTCGCGCTGCTGGTCGGTTGTGCCGCGCCGGCCATCAAACCCGCGGAAAATCTGGATGAAACGAGCGGTATGACGGTGGGCGCGTTGCAGGAACCGCTCGAATTCGTGCAGAACTGGAAGCACGCGGCCCTGGGCAACGCCAAGCGCGCAAGTTTCGCCTATCTGGGGCCCATCGAGTGGGACCGCATGGGCGACATTTCGTACTCGCTATGGATTCATGTGGCGCCGGGCAACGACCTCCAAGTGGGCAGCCTTCGGGCGCACGGCGCGGTGACCCTCTATCTCGATGACGGTCCCCTCCCGCTGGTGACCGTCGAGCCGCCGGTCGTCGGTCATGACCCCTACCAACCGGTGGTGTCGTGGGGCCAGACCGCGTACTTCGCGCTCGACCCGGCAATGCTGAAGCGGATGGCGGCGAGCCGGAAGCTGGTGCTTGAGTTCAAATTGGACGCCAAGGACTCCAAAGTCGCTTTTTTCCCAAGCCAGGCCACCGGCGCCACGCTCACCGAATTCGCGCGCAGCCGCGGCATCACTGACGATTGACGGCGACCACCTGGGGCAGGGTCAGCGTCGTGCCCGGTCGCATGTCGCCGAAATTCACGTCGGGGTTGTACTCGGCGACCAACCACACCGGCAGTTCGCCGTTTCTCTGCGCGATGGTCCACAGCGAATCGCCGCGTCTCAACTGATAGGTCTCCGTGCCCGCGATGCGGTGCGCGGCGAAGAATGTCTCCTGCAGGTGCCGATGATAGTCGCGGCGCGCGGCGACGAACTGTGCCGCCGTCACCTTCGAAAGATCGAGCTTGAGTCGCCTGCCCTGGGTCACCTTCGCGTTTTTGTGCAGCTTGTTGAGCGCGCGCAGCGTCCGTGCGTCGGTCTTGGTCCAGTCCGCGAAATGACCCAGGGTCTCGGCCGCCTGCACGATCACCCGATCGCCGTCGAAGACCTGGTAATCCGTGGTGTCCGGATTGCCCGTGGGACTCGCCACGGGCAACAGCGCATTCGCGTTGGTCTGCCGTTCAGATACCGGTTCCCGGGGCGGTGGTGCGGCTCTGTCGACCATCGCAAGCGGGGGCGGAACGGCAGCGGCGAGCGGCGCCGGCAACGCCGCCGTCCCGGCGCCAGCGCCGGGAACCGGCTCGCTCTCGGTCGCCGTGGGAATGCCCGACGCTGCGCCCGTGGCGGCGACCGGCAACACATCACTTGCAACGACGGCCGCCCCACCGCCGCTGTCGGCTCGCGATGCAGGCATGGGTATGTGTATCACCATGCCGCGCACCGCCGCCCGCGCACCGGTCAACTCATTCGCCGCCAGCAGCCGCGAAAGGCTGACGCCGCTCGCCGCAGCCACGCCGGCGAGTGTTTCGCCCTTGCGCATCCGATGGCTGCCGTCGTTACGCTGCGCAAGGTAGCGCTGCGCGGGAGGCAAGCGGGCCCAGCCCGCGGCAATCTCGCTTGCCGGCTGCGATCCCGGCAATCGCAGCGTGTATCCCCGCGGCACCAACCGGCTCCCGTTCCAGATGGGCGGCCGCAATGCCGGGTTCAAGACGCGCAATGCACCCATGTCCACCTTGAACGCCTTGGCGAGAGCCTCGACCGAAATGTAGTCCGGCACCTCGACCGGCGTGCTGTCGGTGTCGGGAAGCCGCGTGATCGGACCGAAATACCGCTCGGCATTGCGGTCCACCTCGAGTGCCGCGAGGAAGGCAACGTAGAAATTACGCGAGGCGAAGCCGAAGGTCCTGCCGCGATAGCGTTTGACGATCACGGCAATGTCGCTGGTGCCGAGTTCGTCCTGAATGCTGCGCAAACCGCCCGGACCATGATTGTACGCCGTGACCGCCAGCGGCCACGTGCCCACCAAGCGATAGTTGTACAGCATCAGATTTGCCGCGGCGTCGGTTGCGGTGTAAGGGTCGAGACGCTCGTCGACCAGGCTGTCGACACGCATGTAGCGTTTCGCCGTGCCCGGCATGAACTGCCACAATCCGGCCGCCCCGACCTTGGAATAGGCGGCAAGGTTGAACGACGATTCGACGTGCGGCAGGGCGGCGATCTCCACGGGCACACCGTGCTGTGCGAGCGTGCGCGCGATCTGCTTCTCCCAGACGGCGGCACGGATCAAGCCCTCGTGAAAGCGGTCGGCCTGACCCAGCTGGAAACGGATGCGGTCGATGGCATCGCGGAAATCCGAGGCCGTCGGATTCGGTCCAAAGGCGTGCAGGATGCGCCTCTCATGCGGCGTCAGGTCGTCGGTGTTCCCCGCCGCGAACTTGCGCAGCATCGCGGCAACGTGCGCCTTCGCCTCCGTGACCCGCCGTTCGCGCTGCGACGGCGAGGAGTCCGGGTCGAATTGCAGGACTTCGTACACCAGTCCGAGATTCCAATCATCGTGCAGGAGCCCGCCGTCGGTGGTCACCTCGGTGTAGACCCGGATCCAGAAGCGCACGTCGCGCTCGAGTTCGGGCGGATGGACGAAGGGATCGGCGGTGTCCGTGCCGGCTGCCGCATGGGCAACGGCGCACGATACGACCAGCAGAAGTCCTGCCAACACCCTCAGGAACCTCAATTGACCCAACCGTGACCCAGACACGTTCCCTGACCTCGACCAAAATGCGGGCCTCGCATTATGTCAGGTCACCGGCCATCGAACTGTGACGCAGATGCGGGTGCGCACCGCTATGCGGCGACGAAACCCCTTCTCACCCGCATTTCGAGTCCCCGCAGCTGAGGCAGGTGGTGCACCCGTCCAGCATCACCACGGCGGCCGTGCTGCACTTGGCGCACAGCTGCGCGCCCTCGGGAAAATGCGACTTCGAAAACGCATCGGTCTGCTTGGCGCGCGCCTCGAATTCGGCGCGTTTCTCCTCCACCAGCCGGCGTTGATGCTCGTCGAGTTCGGGCTTCTTCAACATGCCGATCGACTGGAGGTGCCGCTCGATCACGTAGCCCAGTTCTGCGATCGTCGAGGGCATGAACTTGCCGCCCGGCTGCCAGTAACCGCCCTTGGGGTCAAACACCGCCTTGAGTTCGTCCACCAGAAACGTGGTGTCGCCGCCCTTGCGGAACACCGCGGAGATGACCCGCGTCAGCGCCACGATCCATTGAAAATGATCGAGGTTCTTGGAATTGATGAACACCTCGAACGGCCGGCGCTGTTCATGCGGCGTCCCTTCGTTGAGCACGATGTCGTTGATGGTGACGTACATGGCATGGTCCGAGACCGGAGTCTTGATCTTGTACGTCGAACCGATCAGGACTTCGGGCCGTTCGAGCTTCTCGTGCATCCAGATCACGTTGTCCTGGGCCTTCAACGGCTCCTTGGGCAGCGGCGGCGGTTCCTTGGCCTCCGGCTTCTGCACCCGGTACTTGGCGATCTTCTTGTCGATTTTAATGTGCGCCATGATCAGAATTTCCCGTAATAGCCTTCTTTCAGCGCATCGAAGAGATTGGCGGCGGTATGCATCTCGCCGTCGTATTCGATCTCCTGATCGCCCCGCGCCTCGACCTCCGTGCCATCCTCCAACGTGAAGACGTAGGTGGTGTTCTTCAGGTCATCTTCCTTGACCAGCACGCCCTGGAAGGCCTCGGGGTTGAAACGAAACGTCGTGCAGCCCTTCAATCCCTGGTCGTACGCATACATGTAGATGTCCTTGAAATCCTCGTACTTGTAATCCGTCGGCACGTTCGCGGTCTTGGAGATCGAGGAGTCCACCCACAGCTGCGCGGCGGCCTGGATGTCGACATGCTCCTTCGGGCCGATGTCATCGGCGGAAACGAAGTAGTCGGGCAGCTTTTCGCCGGAAACTTGTGAATTCGGCATGGCGCGCGGATTGACGAGCTCCCGGTACGCCAGCAGCTCGAACGAGAACACGTCGATCTTTTCCTTGGACTTCTTTCCTTCCCGGATCACGTTGCGGAAGTAATGATGTGCGAACGACGGCTCGATGCCGTTCGACGCATTGTTGGCCAGGGATAATGAAATCGTGCCCGTGGGTGCGATGGAAGTATGGTGAGTGAAACGCGCACCGACCTCGGCGAGTTCGTCGACCAATTCGGGCGCCGCCTCGCCGATCCGCTGCATGTAGCGGCTGTAGCGCGCGTGCAGGACCCGTCCTGCGATCTTTGCGCCGACGCGCCAGCCGTCCCTGACCATCTCGGGGCGCTTGCGCAGCATTGCCTTGGTCACCGTGAACACTTCGTTCATGATCGGCGCCGGACCCTTTTCCTTCGCCAGCTCCAGCCCGGCCTCCCATCCCGCGACCGCCATCTCACGCGACACGTTCTGCGCGAACGCCACCGATTTCTTGGAGCCATACTTCATGCACAGCATGGTGATGGTGGAACCCAGCCCGAGAAATCCCATGCCATGGCGGCGCTTTCTAATGATCTCGTCGCGCTGCCGGGCCAGCGGCAGGCCGTTGATCTCCACCACGTTGTCGAGCATGCGGGTGAACACCTTGACTACCTGGCGGTAGGTCTCCCAGTCGAAACGCGCATCCTCGGTGAACGGGTCGATCACGAATTTGGTCAGATTCACCGAACCCAGCAGACACGAACCATACGGCGGCAGCGGCTGCTCGCCGCAGGGATTGGTGGCGCGGATGTTCTCGATCCACCAGTTGTTGTTCATGTCATTGACTTCATCGATGAGAATGAAGCCCGGTTCCGCGAAATCATAGGTCGAGGACATGATGACGTCCCACACCCGGCGGGCGGGCAGCGTCTTGTAGATCTTACAGGCGACGAGGCCCTCTTCGTTGGCCACATAGCCGTCGGTGTGCGGCCACTCACGCCAGACGTACTTCGTCACGTCGTCGAGATCCGGCCTGTCGGACTCGAACTCCTTGATGCCGAGCGGAAACGCCAGCTTCCACTCGCCGTCGGACTTGACGGCCTTCATGAACTCATCGGTGATGAGCAGCGACAGGTTGAATTGGCGAAGGCGGCCATTCTCGCGCTTGGAGCGGACGAATTCCAACACGTCCGGATGTCCGACGTCGAAGGTGCCCATCTGAGCGCCGCGCCGGCCGCCGGCCGACGACACCGTGAAACACATCTTGTCGTAGATATCCATGAAGGACAGGGGTCCCGACGCGTAGGCGCCCGCACCGGACACATACGCGCCACGGGGACGCAGCGTCGAGAACTCGTAGCCGATGCCGCACCCGGCCTTGAGCGTGAGGCCGGCCTCGTGCACCTTGTTCAAGATGTCGTCCATCGAATCGCGGATCGTTCCCGACACGGTGCAATTGATGGTGGAAGTCGCCGGCTTATGTTCGAGCGCGCCGGCGTTCGAGGTCACCCGGCCGGCCGGTATCGCCCCATGACGCAGCGCCCACAGAAACGAGTCGTGCCACTGCTCGCGCAGCGGCTCCGACTCGACGTCCGCGAGAGCGCGAGCGACGCGCTTGTAGGTATCGTCCATCGACTTGTCGATGGGCGAGCCGTCCTTGGCCGTCAGCCGGTACTTCTTGTCCCAGATGTCCAGAGACGCTTCCTGGAAGGTAATTCCGGCGATGTCGTCGTGCTCTATTTTGACCACCGTATTCATGGGTATTGAGAATGCTCCCTCATAGTAATCATGGCGCAAGAAGTCGGGAGGTCGAAAACTCAAAGGGTCCCGACGACCCAAGGTGTACGGCCGGCCGCAATTGACGGGCACATTAGCGGGGTTTGAAAACACTACATATTGTGTCCGGAGCAAGAGGTTAAGACTGGACACAACCGACGTCAAGACATTTATCGAGAAATTTTCGGCCTTTAAAAATTATATTTATCAAAAGGTTACATTATTCTCCCGAGAAAAAATCTCGATATCTTTTTTGGGTTGTCGGTCAAGCGGTGATTACCTCAATCGCAACATCTTGTGTTTGCACAAGATACCCACATCATGTGCCATTGACATTTTTAATTTCGGCGCAAGGGCGTCAAGCATCCGCTTTGGATGCTGTTGAAAAATCCGTCGCGCATCCCAACTTTTGAACTCACGCAAAGTTGTACAGCACGCGTTTCGAGTCAAGGTTTATCGGGCAACTTCAAAATTTTCAGGAGCAAAAATATGACTGTCGTACGCTACGAACCGTGGGCACTGGTCAACCGGTTTCAAAAGGACATCGATCGGCTGTTTACCGCACCTCAGACTACCGCCGCGGATTCCGGGGCGTGGCTGCCGCCGGTCGACATTCACGAGGAAGCCAACCAATTCGTGCTGAACGTCGATCTGCCCGGAGTCGATCCTCAGGCCGTGGAGATCACCTCGGATCAGGGTGTGCTCACCATTCGAGGAAATCGCACCGATAGCCGCAAGGACGCGCGGGACGGCCATCGCCGCATCGAGCGTGTCACGGGCGAGTTCCAGCGCCGCTTCAGCCTGCCGGAAACCGCGGACGTCCAGAACATCAAGGCTAGAGCGGCCCACGGTGTGCTGGAAGTCTCAATTCCGAAACTTGCCCAGGTGCAGCCGCATCGGATCACGGTCGAAGCCGCCTGACATGGGCTGACGCCGCGAGTCCTGCGTGTAAGATGATGAGCAAGGGGGGGTCGGACGATGGTCTCGTCCGGCGCCCTTTGCGCTTCACGCTGCCCAGGACCGCGCATGAAATTTCGTCTCATACCGGCGGCCGTCTCGCTCGCGGCGGCCCTCAACATCGGACAGACCACCGAGGCCGCGCTGCCGACCAGTCCCGGCGGCGACACACCGATGCCATCGCTCGCACCGATGGTGAAGCGCGTATCGCCGGCGGTCGTCAACATCGCGACCCGCGGCACCATCAAGGAGAAGCCGGGGCAGCGCAACCCGCTGCTGGATGACCCCTTTTTCCGCCGATTCTTCGACACCCCGCCCGATGCCAGGCCCCGCGAGCGCCAATTCCAGAGCGCGGGTTCAGGCGTCATCGTGGACGCGAAGAACGGCTACATCATCACCAACAATCACGTGGTCGAGAACGCCAGCGAGATCACCGTCACGCTGCTCGACGACCGCAGCTTTTCCGCCAAGGTCATCGGCGCTGATGAGGGAGCGGACGTCGCCGTGCTGCAGGCCAGGGAGCCCAATCTCGTGGCGCTGCCGCTCGGCGATTCGGCGCGGCTCGAGGTTGGAGACTTCGTCGTCGCGATCGGCAATCCCTTTGGTCTGCAGCATACCGTGACCGCCGGCATCGTCAGCGCCCTCGGGCGCTCGGGCATCAATCCGGAGGGATACGAAGACTTCATTCAGACCGACGCCTCCATCAATCCGGGCAACTCCGGGGGAGCGCTCGTCAACCTGCGCGGTGAATTGGTCGGCATCAATTCGGCGATTCTTTCCGGCAGCGGCGGCAATATCGGCATTGGCTTCGCCATCCCGGTCAACATGGTCAAGGGAGTGATGGACCAGCTCATCAAGTATGGACAGGTGAAGCGCGGCATACTCGGCGTGAACATCTACAACGTCACGCCCGATATCGCCAAGGAATTCGGTCTCGCCGATGCGGCCGGCGCCCTGGTGGCGGGCGTCGCGCAGGGCTCGTCGGCGGAGCGCGCGGGCGTCAAGACGGGCGACATCATCACCTCCATCAACGGCACGCCGATGAAAAGCGCCGCCGAGCTGCGCAATGCCATCGGCATGCTGCGGGTCGGCGACAAGGTGGACATCGGACTGCTGCGCGATGGCAGGCCGCTCAAGGTCACAGCACTGGTCGCGGATCGCACGGATGCGCAAAGCGCCAATGCGGCGGACATCAACCCGGGTCTCGAGGGTGCGGAACTCGCCGATGCCCCGCAGGGCGCAGGCGTCCTGGTGCGTTCCGTGGAGGACGGCAGCCCGGCGGCGCAGGCGGGCGTACGTGCAAACGATCTCATCGTCGGTGTCGGCCGCACACCGGTTTCGAACACCAAGGCATTCCGCGCGGCCGCGAACGGCGCTAATGTATTGGTGTTGAACGTCCGGCGAGGGTCGGCCATCCTCCTCATTCCGATTCGTTGATTCATGAAGATACTGTCCTTCTGCATTCTCGGCGGAAGTGGGTTCCTCGGAACCCGCCTCGTCGCCCGTCTGATCCGTGACGGTCACCGCGTGACCGTGCTGTCGCGCGACCGGGAGCGGCATAAACACCTGCTGGTGCTCCCCGGCCTCACGCTGGAGAACTGCGACGTCTATGACGAGGCGCAGCTGAGCGAGCGGTTTCGCGGCAAGGACGTGGTCGTCAATCTGGTCGGCATCCTCAATGAGCGCGGTTTCGGCGGCGGCGGATTCCGCCGCGCGCACACCGAACTGACGCGCATGATCCTGCAGGCGGCGCGCTCCGCCAGCGTGCCGCGGTTGTTGCAGGTATCCGCCCTGAAGGCGGCGACCGATGCACCGAGCTACTATCTGCGTTCCAAGGGTGAGGCTGAAAAACTCATCCGCGCCAGCACCCACGCGATGCATTGGACGATTTTTCAGCCGTCCGTGATGTTCGGGCCCGGGGATTCTTTCCTGAGCCGGTTCGCGGCCCTGCTCGCATCGGTGCCATTCGTTTTTCCGCTGGCACGCCCGAATGCGCGCTTCCAGCCGGTGCTGGTGGACGACGTGATCGAAGCACTCATCCGTTGCTCGCGCGGCACCGCCTCGGATAATCAGACCTATGAACTGGGCG
>Ga0116230_10007053_pt1 | contig 11104 bp, 6 predicted proteins | sample S1TSphfallax_3_FD_88678 | JGI IMG/M metagenome (GOLD analysis project Ga0116230, IMG submission 88678) | Host-associated microbial communities from peat moss isolated from Minnesota, USA - S1T2_Fd - Sphagnum fallax MG | ecosystem: Host-associated > Plants > Peat moss > Unclassified | place: USA...
CCCCCTCGGGACTTTAGCAAAGATTGGACTATCACTCCCTGGTTCAAGGACTATATGTATGATACCTTGAATATGTGATTTTTTTTCTCTTTGGGCATATGCCTATGTTGTGTCTAGAACTTTTACTAACAATTTCCACTTCAAGGACTTTATATATGATACCTCGAATGTGTGACTTTATGTCTCTTTGGGCATTGCCTATTTTGTGTCTAGAACTTACTAACAATCCCCACTTCAAGGACTTTATTGGATACCTTGAATGAATATGTGATTTTCTTTCTTTTGGGCATGTCTATGTCGTGTCTAGAACTTGGAATCCCAGAATTTTGAATCTTTGTCAAGTGTTTTCACCTCAAACCGCAAAGTGGGTTTTGAAAAAAAGTCTTTGTATGATTGGACAATTTTCTGCAGCATGGTTCCAGCAGTGGATCAGCAAGATGGAATCATTAACTACAGAACCAAAATGATCCAGTACCATCCTTACAAAAACATGCCAAAGTCACCAGATTTTGAGGGAAACAATTTCTGAAATCACCATCTTTAGATGTTAGACCATAAGTTCCAGCAGGTCGCCAAATATCATTTTTTTTTTACTTTCCTCTCTGACTTGTAGCCAGATTTGGCTAATTCCTCTTGTGGATTGTGAGTACACCACAAATTTGACAAAACCTAACCCTTAATTTGGATGCCAATAACTTAGAAGTTGGTGCTATCTTGATGAATAAGATGTAAAGGACCTATGAGATAGAGAAAAATGTTTTTTGTTTACATATCTAAGACTACCTCACTTAGTTAAAAGAGAATTTTGCTGATGTTTACAATCCATGCTCTTAGATTTTGTAACCATCAATTGATGGAAAATTCAAATATCAGCCTCATGAAAATTTAATCACATATACGGTGCTTAAGATTAAGTGGTATTTCAAATATGCATTGAGCAGAGGAGATCCTCATGTTGTTGTTGAAGAAGACGATGATGACTATTGTTGACACTACTACTATTGTTGAACCTATTCTATGATGTCGAATGACGTCCATGGGTAAAGCCGTGGTTCCATGAGCAACGGAGGAGGCAACGCTACTGTTGGTTGTGTGAGGGAACAAGAGTACTGGGCTTTTCCCGTCTACACTCACTATGGTTGTTACAAAGCTGTTAATACAAGCCTGGTAGACTAGCTTCTTAGGCCTGTCCATGTTTGCCTCTGCCATCACCACCCATTCCACAACATATTGATTGAGGCACATGGAGGACTGTTTTCATAGTGCCTTCAGCGCCCTCTCTCCCTCCATCCTTCTTTATTTTGTCTTTAGTCTGTACTAATGTGACCAGACAAGAAGTCACTTTGATTTCTATAGTGTGAACATTAGTTCGTTTTAGGGTTTTAGTTTTGTTTTGAGCTTCCATCAACTTTCTTCATGCAGGCAGCGGAGTTTATCACCACTATATGTTAGTGATTCTGAGTAGGAATGTTTGTTGTTTATGTGTTATGTGAAACAGGTTGGCAATAAACAATGGGTGGCCAAAGGCATTTCAAGCATGCAAGAGAGATGGGAAGAAGAGGCGGTTGGACTGGGATAAAAAGGGGGGTTCGAAGGCAAAAAAGGAGGTCTGTTTTTGTTCAAACGATTTGCAATTTTTGTAGAAGGTAGAGCTTACACGAATCTATAGTTGTTGTGTTGTTTTTTCGTTACACCAGTGACTATATCATGGCTAGCTCTATGTTCTTGTTAGAATTATGACTTATAAAGGGTTGATGCTAAGGGTTGATGATGCCTAAAGGAGCTATGAGTTGTAAAATTAGGAGCATATAGAAAATTGCATCTGTAGGGGCTTTGGTGGAACTTTACTTGAAAATCCAATGGGTAATTCATACACCTAAATGGGAGCCAAAAACCTTAGTGAGTATTTTTGGGTTGGACAAAATGTGAGTGAAAAATCATAGTAGATATCTATAGATTCATATTCCGCACAAAATTCTATTTTTCTTGAGTAGTTGCAAACTAACTTGGCATACCTTGTTCAATTGTGGATTCGTACCCAAAAATTGATATGTTGCTAAAGGCTAGACCAAACATTTTTCTACATTGATCTATGTGGTAGGGATGGATTTAACAGCTCATAACTGACCAAATGAACATTGAAAGCATTGACGTCAAGCCAGACCTATTAACTCATGCACTCACATTACAAAAATTTGTTCCCAACAATAATTAAAGACTATTACTATAGTAGATTTAAGAGAGGTTAATAAGCATGTATGGTCTAAAGATCCTCATGGTCTGGAGGATCACATATTGTAGTACTCCATAACCAGGGTGTTGTGACACTGCTTGTTTGACATGAAATAAGTTGCATGCATTGAGTAAGGATATGTGAGCAAGAGATGGTTTGTGTACCCTTTTTTTTTTTGTTACACTATAAGCATTCTAGACTTCTTCTTCTTTTTTAAATTATTTTTAAAATTTTATTTTAATAATTTTAATTAATTTTTAAAGGGTGGGTGGGGTTACCCTTGGGTGGTTTAAAGTTGCCTTTTTTTTTTCCTTTCTTATAAAGGTTTGTTAGTTTAATAGGTGGGCTTCCCAATGGAAACTTTATTCTTTTTGGTTTTTGGGTTTCCATTCATTTTTAGTTCAAGCTTGATTTTTTGGGCACTTGATTTATGTGTCTTTATTTTTTCATCTTTCAAGGTAGGAATGAGACGCAACATAACATTCCTTGTTTTCATTGTGGCACCTTGTTTTTGTAACGTGACATGGCATGTCATTAGAAACATTGTTAGGATTTTTAAATTTTACATTCCAATAACACCTTCAGCTTTTTGGTCACACCCTTTAGCACCTTTTCCCTCGACAACTTTCCAATAATGCATTCACCTCCTTGGTCACATTTGTAACACCTTTTCCCCATGACAACTTATGTTTGGATTTTAGCATTAAATCCCTTTAATGCTTTCCATTTGGGTCTTCATCAACCTCAACTATAAGCGCGCATTCTTTTTGTTTTACATCAAAATGTGAAGGTTTTTTTTTGTTTTCTTTTGGATTGGCTTGTTCAAAACCTATTTGATGTGTTTACCTAACACCTTTTCCTATTGTACCTTTTGTCGTAACCCTAGCTTTAGGTTCGTGACCAAGGCGAGGGCTTGCAAGGTTGCGAGCCAAGGGGAAGCCCGGGAATGAAGGAAAGTGTGAGGGAATGAACCCTCACACTCCCAAGGGAGCTTCCACTTTAGGAGTTTGGAATCCCGGCGGACTCCTAAATCTTCAAAAAGCAATTGCAAGGGTCAAAACCCAATGGATTGAAGAGTTATTTATATCATTGAAAATTTGTTGAAACATAGATGTCTAAAATGGGCTCGCATGACCCATTTGGACACTTAAAACACAAGTTATGGCCAAAAGAAAGGCTAGGAGTTAAATTGGTAGTTTAATTCCTGAACACTAAACGTCAAGAATCGACCTGATTTCCTTGTGTGTAGGTGGCGTGCAACATACTGTTGGAAAGCTGTCGATGAGGGCTACAACTTTTTCTTCAAACCTCATCTCAATCCGAGGTCTACACGTAAAATTATGGGGCCCCAAAGTTTTTGGAGTCTCAACTTTGGGAATTTCGAGACTCCCATTTGGGACTCCCGGGACAAAATGTCATTTGGATGTGGGCCTCGTGAAGAGGCACAGAGTCTACTATAAGGGGGAAGGTGGTGGCTTCCCCCAAGTCCAGGCAATGGTGAGTTTTGTGAATCCGAGGTTACCCGTGGCTTGTCCTAACACCAAAAATGTTCCATTTATACACTAACCACCTTGTGTTTGTTTTTGTGTAAGTCCGTGTGAGTAGTTGATGTTTTTCACTCTTCCTAGTCCCATCCTAGAGCTCCAACACACCCTTCTACCTCAAAGTGCCGCAAGCCAGGGAGTGTGCCCCAACTCTTTACTATTCCATTGTTTTCAGTTTAGACTCACATTTGAGTCCATTAAGGAGCTTGGGAACGCATCACCCTTGGTGGTGTCTTGTCCTTTCCCTTCGTAATGGAACAACAAGGCATATTGAAATTAAGGTGCGCCTTGATGGTTTTTGTCCAGGGACTAAGAAAAACTTTAATCAAAACATCTTTTTTGAACAAATGTGTTTATGACAACTTTATTTTCGAACTAAACTCTATTTACAACCCTACCTCTTCCAGCTTTTTTTCATGTTATGCCCCCTTCATGGATGGAGCTTAACCTTTGAATGTGTTAGGCAATTTGCATGTGTAGTTAAAATTTTCACCCTTTTTTGCCTCATTCCAACATCATTAAAAATGGTTTGTGTGTTATAAACCTTGCATCTTTCATATTTGGATTTCCATTGCTCTGATTCCTTAACAAATTTTCAACCTTATGTAGATGTGAAACTTTCCATTGATTTTTTAAAGTTAGCTTTCTTACACATTTCCCATTCTTTTGTAATGGTTTATCACACATGGTCTTCAAACATTTTGAAATTATTTTAACCCCAAGGATTTAGCTAGTGGTTTCATTTAACTTCATCAATTGGATCCCCATGTGGTCACTAGCCACGTCCCATAATCCATGATTTGCATTTTTGGTGTTATTAAATTTTTGGTTTTAACCAAACCTTAAGCGGCATCTAGCTAATTAAAATGGGTGAGGTGAATTTTTATTAATTAATTAACAAGATTTTATATCTATAATTTCACAACATGTTTTTTCCTCACCAATTGTCACATTAATTTTGCATGGTGGTTAAAAGTGGTTGTGAAGCAATGGTCTATGGTATTCAAGTTGTTTTGGATGTTCACTTCAATTGCGCGGTGCTTCAAATGGATGTAATGAATGCCTTCAACATCATCTCACATAATAAGGCCATCTTCAAAGAGCTTTAAATAGTGGGAGGCCAATTGAAGCTTTCTTTTTTATTTGTACCTTTTATGCATATCAATTTTTTTTGTTATTTAATCATCACTCCCCTTTGGCCAATTTGTTTGTCATCTTTTCATTTATAGCCATACATTAGTGCCATGGGCATAAAAACAACCAAATTTACAAAATTTCCTTAAGCAAGACCAAAACAAGAGTAGACATAATTCCAAATTCCAAATTTGAAACAAATGAAACAAGAACAAGATTTTATTACAAAACAAAACAAGAACTTAATAAAGTTATGATAAGAAAATGTACCCAAATTGGTGTTGAATCAACTAAAAATAGTGAAAAATTATACATTTATTTATATTTATTGGCACTTAACTCAAAGAACTTCCAACTTACATGTGGCCCATGTTCACCTATGTGTGCCCATGTATATCCCATGTGTAAATTATGAATGAACTAAAATTCAACTAAAAGTGAATTGAAAATTAATTAAAAATTAATTGGAAAAAAAAATCAACTAGAAGTGAATTAAAAATCAACTAAATGTGAATGATGACTTAATTAAGGGTTAACTAAAAGTGAATAAAAACTTAATTAGAAATTAATTGTGAGTGAACTAAAACTAAACTAGGATTTACATACAAATTCATTACAAATCATGGATGAACATTCACATGAATGAATTCCATGGTGTTAGCATCTATTATAGTTCAGGTGACCCCCTTGTTCAATCTCTTTTTGCACTCATTCATTTTTATTTTATATTGTTTTTTTAACATTTTTTTCATTTTTCCCCCTTCTTTGGCTAATGATACCCATATCTTTGGCCCTATTCATGTTGTTCCTTTTGCCTTCAATGATTTTATCTTTCAATTAGTTTTCATGGGGTTGGCCATTTAGCCTCGCAATTGTTTGAATTAGGCACCCTTTAATTTGTCTTTTGGGTTCATCCTCTTAGTTAATATTTGTTGTCTTATCAATGGCATTAGGATCTTGGGAGTCCTATTTGGTTTCAATTCCTTCTCCTCCTCCTTTTTACAAAAGGTTTTGAATGAAAATGTTTATCATGCTAATGCATTCATAAGGTGAAATGATGTTTAAATAACATTTGGGATCCAATCTTGATGTTTTGCTCATAAGTTTTTCTATTTCCTTTGCTACTTCCCCCTTTTAAAAAAACTTCAAGGCCAACTTGTCAATTTTGATTTGGCTTTGTTGGGGGTTTTTGAAAGGTTTTTGGGTTCGGTTCTTTTGAGTGCCTTTAGGCTCCCATAGTCTACCATGAAATTTGTTTCCTTATTTCCAATGGAGGGTTAGGTTTCATTTTTGTAAAAGGCATTGCTTTAATGGCATATCTAGGGAATTGGGCTCTTGTTACCCCCGTTATTGCTTGTAGGTTTTTGTTGGACTTTCATCCATTTTCATTGGAATGAATGACTCAAGTTCAATATCCTTTTAAACTCATTTGAATTTGACATGTGAATTTTTTCCCCCCAATTGTAATGGTGTGTGTCCCCCTTTTGAAAAAATGGTAGAAAGAGGAATAGCTCGACTCCAAGATAATATTTCAAAGATTGCATGGACATTCTATTTCTAGCATCATCTTTGATTTACATGAAGGGTGCTTGGAATCTTTGGATGTTTGCATCACCAAACTAATGATTTTCTTCTTCTATGTGTTAACATGACATGGAACACAAAAATCTTTAAAAGCCCTCTTTCAATTTTGCATTCATTTTACAAGCAAAGAATGTCGATGGCATTGTAACGAGTGCAAGGAACCTCTATTTCAAAGCATGCTCTCACTATAGGTGAAGGTTCTTCTAGGTTAAATCACCTTCCCTCTCATTATTTGATATGCTCCTTGCAACTAAGGGTTTGAGTACTTGATTTGTTCATGTTCCCCTTGCAGTCCACCCTAGTTGGTCGTTTCTTCTTTTTGCCTTGACTTGGGTCCATCCATCTTGTACCTTTTCCTCCCCTTTGTTGCAACTAAAGGTTTGAGTACTTGATTTGTTCATGTTCCCCTTGCAGTCCACCCTAGTTGGTCGTTTCTTCTTTTTGCCTTGACTTGGGTCCATCCATCTTGTACCTTTTCCTCCCCCTTTGTTGGGCATTTTGTTGTTTTGACATTTGGCAGGTTTTCATCATTATTATTGTCAATTGGAATATGTGGAAAATGTTTTCTGGGTCAGATTTCCAAAGCAATGCCACCGAAAAGCTCAAGTTATTTCAACTTTTTGCACATACCAAATACCAATTGGGACTCCATAACTTTAAATTGTACTAAAAGACTTCTTCAGCTCTTAAGGGCAGCTCCTAACAATAATTTTGCAATCATTTCCAACAATGCATCAAACCTTCAAATGCGTGGAAGAGTGGACAAGGTCTTCAACTATCTCAGACACACTTGTTAAATAAAAGCAAGGGGACAAATTCAGGGTACCCTGCAAGCAACTTAGGAGGTGGAAATCAGCACTTGCTACTAATTCTGCATTAGTAGCAATTTGCAGAGCAAGCACAGTGAAGGCTTACCTGGCCAGAATATATCACTCACAGGCTGTTCTCTGGCATCAAAAGCCAGGGAACACCATGAGAAGTCTCAGGCATGATGACTGGATTGGCACTACTCCAAAATTGGTACAGGGGAAGCTCAGTGAGGGCTTACCTGGCAGAATCTGTAATTTGCAGCCCATTGCCCATTCTCTAGTACAAAAAACCCAAACCCTGCATTGGCCCAGGCACTATCCAATTGTGGTCAAACAGGGTTGACAAAAAGGATTTAGTTGATTTGCAATAGTTAATTAGTGCTACAAGGAATATACAATGTGAGCATCACACAGCTCTCAGAACTTAACTTTGCCAATTGTCCTGCACTCTGAGAAAGTGTCCTTTTCTAACCTTTCTAATAGCCAAACCTTTTGCACAGCAGACTGAGACTCAACAAGATAAAGCAGACAGAAATCCTGATTTCCACTAAATAACTGCAAACGTTTCTCACATTCTGCTACAATTTAGTTTGCCACAATTCCAATGCTTTAACTTGATAGCTCATAAGGCATACAAGATCTACATCTAGAGGAAAGATTTTGTAATGACCATGTATAGATCTTTAAAAAAGAGTTATTTGTTATGACAAATTGCAAAATATTTAGAATGACCTCCATGCCAACCCAAAGATACAGGGATGACAGACTTGCCTTTTGCCATGCCTGACACAAACAGTGTCAGACCCAATGCTGACTGTGAGCAAACGCACCCCTATACTTGCACTTCATCAGATTCTAGCCTTTCAAGCAGTCTACTAGAAGCAACCTCAACACATTTTACCTTCTATTTCTGATGATCTGGCCTACAATCTAACCTTCAACCCTGCTCATATGTGACACAGCATCTCTTATCTATCTCAATTATATAGACCCAGAAGCTGCTGTCATCTTTCAGCACTAGCAGTCAGAAGCAAGAATCCACATTCACATGTTGAGAATGCCAAAGAATTGAATCTGTTCTACCATAGCCTGTATCTAATAAGATCCTGCCACATGCTTCCGCACAGCACAGAATGAGGCAACATCATACATAGCCCTAAAGGACAATTAACTACAGGAGGAAACCAAATACTGAGGACCAACCACAAGGAATAGAAAGGCAGCCCAAAATTCAACATCCCAGGTTGCCTACCTCTCTCCAGACAAAAAAGATAGGAAACTCTCTGAGAGCCCACCAAGCAGGCCTCTGCAGGTCTTAGAGCCAAAAGGCAAGATGACGGGTCCAATTAATTTGGCAAACAAACTAAACTAGTCTTTTGAAGTGCTTGCCTTGTCAGCCTGTGCTGGCCTCTTTCCTGTATACCGCTGCATACCCACAACAATACCCAATCTATAAGAATTAATTTAGTGAAGTTGCCAAGACAGAGACAGAGTGGAACTACAAAACACTACATCAAACCACAATCACTTCATTTCTTTCTCTACCACTCATACATCTTTTATCCATATGCTCCACTAAGGGCTAACTGGCCAGAATTAGGAATCCTGAGGACTCAGAAAGACAATTATGTTGCAGATTCACATCCCTAGGTGTCTTTCTCACTTGAACTCAGCAGTTGTACTCCTCGATAATGGGATCAAGGCACAACAACTCAGCATTGACAATCCATATTGTTCAGATGATATCAAACACATGGACAAACTAGCAATGGTGAGATGAAAAGGCATACCTGCTTGCCCAAGGAGAAAGGAACGTAACGATATTTAATCATGTGTCTGATTTGGCGTTTCATTGTCAGCACGAACAGCACAATCCAATAAAGCAAAAGAATGGGCCAAAACACTGGCACATCAAATATGCTGAAAAATGTCAGCACAAAAGCCACAAGAAATGCCTTTGTTAACGCATACCTGCCCCCACCAATACAGTACATGCTTTGTAAGAAGAAAAGATCACAAACTACAAGATATCTAAAAAGATCAGGAAGGAGCAAAAAGTGGAGTAAATGCAGGAAAACCTTTTGCACTTCTTCTGCATTTACTACTAACATTCTCTGAGGGACTCCTCTTTATCAAAAGCATGATCCTGCTTTGTGCCTCCATCTATTTTACAAGCACAGAAGATGTGAAGAAGAGACCAATGAGCATTGGGCTTAAAAGCTTGATGTGGAACAAGCCTGTCACCAGATCAGTTCTCATGATCAGAGGAAAAGAAGATAATGCTTATTGAAGACAAGAAATCCTATGAGACTGAACGACCACAAGGTCCCTTGACACCAACCATTCTCTCCAGTTACCTCTTCCAATAGCTCTAATTGTTGCATAGAGGATCTGTTTCCCTTAAGAGAGGGAAAAAAAACCTTTCAGAGAATAATTCTCACCTGAAGAACATGAAATATGTATGTGTGGGAGGACAAACGCTGAACAAAAAGGGAACATCACTCATGCATGGACATGAAAGGGATTATGCAAAAAGGTAGCAAAAAACAAAACATACCAAAACTTGAACTCTGGAAGACGGCGAATGAAAGGCTTGAACTCATCGCTGCCTTTGGTTGGCAGAGCAGGACCTTCGCTCTCAGGGTCAACCTGAGGTGACAAAAACCCTATGAGAAGGTTGAGAAGGTAGATGCCCAGCCCGTACGTAACAATGTAGAAGCCCTGGATGTAGTAAGCACGCAAGCAATAGATGGCTGCCACAGCCAGCGAGCCAAGCCAGCGCGCAACAGGATGCGGTGTGGATTTATCAAGGTAGTACTGGAACTTGCGAGCCATGTTATCTCTCCATTTCATTGCCGGATTTGCCACTCCTCCTCCACCTCCCATGATTGTGGCATCTTCGCCATAGAGACCATCCATAGCTCTCTACCTCTACGTTTTGCGACACAGACAAGAAGACGAAACCCTAGCCAGCGTCCTAAGATCCACAAAATCAAGATCTCCTTCCTACCTTCTACCTCCAATCCCAGAAGAGGAGGAGGAAGAAACAAACCCTAAAAAAACACTCTTCACTTGACTCAATCGTACCCTTTCTCCCTTGTGATTCAGGGACCTCCCTCCTTCAAACCCTAATACAAAGATACCTTGTCTTTAAAACCTTCTAATAAGGTCCAATGTGGCGATCTCTTTGGAGGTCGATTCGTTTTGCTCGAGACTAGGGGAACAGCTTGTGCGGTAAAACGAGGAGAGATCTCGCACAAGAAAAACAGAAGTGAAATCTTTGCTTGCAGGTAAAGTAGCTTCCACAACAACAACAAGAACAAAAACAAAAGCAAAAGCCCAGGGCAAACACCAACACAATGGGAAAGAAGAACCCTCAACAGCTACCCCACACACCACCACCACTTTCCCACAGCGCGTGCGTTTTTTTTTCTTCCCTTTTTTTCGTTGCGAACGCAGTTGTTTGTGCACCCCACCACTAATTTCTCTTTCCCTATTCATATGCGCCAAGTTTTAGGAATCGTGCTTTTTCTCATTCCTTAGTATTACCAGTTTGTTTTTTTTTTTTTTTTTTTTTGGGGCCAAATTGGGCGAAATTTTTCTCTTTAATTTTTTAATTAGCACCGTTTCTAGTTAAAACTACACCGCCAATATTTAGTTACTGCTGTGAAAAATTCGAGGAAATCAAATAGCTGTATCGAGAGTAATTAACAAAAATGTTTTTGAATGGCGGACTAACAAATGTTTTTCCTGTAAGTTTCACCTCAATGACAGATGCATTAATTTATTAAAACAGCAAG
>Ga0116230_10007054_pt1 | contig 11104 bp, 7 predicted proteins | sample S1TSphfallax_3_FD_88678 | JGI IMG/M metagenome (GOLD analysis project Ga0116230, IMG submission 88678) | Host-associated microbial communities from peat moss isolated from Minnesota, USA - S1T2_Fd - Sphagnum fallax MG | ecosystem: Host-associated > Plants > Peat moss > Unclassified | place: USA...
AAAAAAAAAAAAAAAAAAAAAAAAAAACCGTGTGGAGGTAGATTTCAAAATTGTTATCCACAAGGAGTTAGATAAACCGACCAAATTTTTTAATTAATTTTTTTAAAAATAAAAACAAATAAAAATTTAAATAAAACCTAGTTCAAGGGAGTTGATCTGGTCGTGCTTCTCTCACGCGTCGAAAGAAAATAGGTACCTAGGCAAGGGCAGGTTTGACTAGAGTTAAGGAAGAACTTAACAAGAGTTACTTACAGCCAGAGGTTAAGAATCGTCTCTCCCGGCTTGCCAGACGGCATTTGCTTTCGCACCAGGAGGACGACGAGGACCAGGATCTGGGGGCGCAGAGCTTTACGATCCAGATCTGAAGCACTTATCTTCTTCGTCTCCTTTTCCGCTTTTTTTTAGTCCCTATCCATCCCTTGCTTTCCAACTGCTGTCTACAGCTTCTTCTTCCTAAATCAATCGCTGCGTTTTTTTCTTTTTAAACTTAAAACATTCTGTTCCTTCTTTTTCGTTTGTTTCGCCGTACTACTACTGTGTGCTGTGGTCGGAGGGTTTTGTTCGGGCTTCTACTACTTCTGTGGGAGTTTGTGTTTGCGAGTTGTTGTTGTTGTTGTTGCTGCTGCTGTGATATTGTTGGGATCAGTTCGTGTGTGAGGTCGTATTATACTACATCCTTAAGCCGAAGATGTCTCTCAGGCCGAACGCCAGAGTGGAGGTGCGGAAGAAGGGTTATAAGCTGGCAGTGGACGCAGATGAAGCCCGCAGGAAGAGAGAAGATGGCATGGTGGAGATCCGTAAGAGCAAGAGGGACGAGAACCTTCTTAAGAAACGGAGGGAGGGTACGCCTGCACAGCATTTACCTATCGCACCCCAAACTGTGTCCGTTGAGAAAAAGGTACGCAACAAACCAAGGAGCAAGAAAGAAGAGATGGTTGCCGCACTAAGGGTTTCCTTTTTTCTTTTGTTGGGGGACATCTGGCTCGGATCGTCCAGGCTCCTTTTTTCGTTTAGCATGGATCATGCTGATATTTTAGGGTTTCTGGTATGTCATATTTGTCTCAACTTCGATGATGGACTCTGAAGAGTATTCCTCTTTCGCTGTTTTTCTTTTTCTATGCAGCAATTGGAGAGCCTCCCAGCCATGATATCTGGAGTCTACTCCGAAGATCCATCAACCCAACTCGAAGCTACCACACAATTCCGGAAGCTTCTTTCCATTGGTATGGTTCCCGTCTTTTTCAAAGTTCTCTCCCGAATTTAGCCTACCTACAGTAGTAGATCAATGTTTGGGAAATTTTGGAGGTTTCCTGTTGTGTTTTTAGCAACATCTTTGGTTACTTCACCATGGGAACTTTGTGTGTCTGTGCAGAACGGAGCCCTCCTATTGAGGAGGTGATTTCAGCAGGTGTTGTACCTCGTTTTGTGGAGTTCTTAGTGAGAAGTGACTTTCCACAGCTGCAGGTGATTGATTGTCATTAACCTTCCAATTGTGTCATGCATGTGATTGCAACATATATTCATAGTGCTTTCTTACCATTTATTATTCACAAGTTTGACCATCTACCATTTCACAGTGAAATCGAATCTTCCAGACATGTTTATATTGGAAGGTTGAGGGCTCTGTTATATACTATAAATCATTGAGGGCTTTTGAATGCAGTTTGAGGCAGCATGGGCATTGACCAATATTGCATCTGGCACATCGGAACATACGCGGGTTGTTATTGAACATGGTGCTGTTCCAATTTTTGTTCAGCTTCTCAGTTCACCCAGTGATGATGTTCGTGAGCAGGTACATTTGTGAATCTTGTGCAGTATGTAGAACTTTTTTATAATCTAATGTCTTTGGGGTTTCGGTGCAATTTACCAAGGTTCTTTTTTCCCTTGTTGTGAACAAAGTCCTAGCTTTTGAGAATTTTACACCAGGGTGCTTTGTTAATTCTTTATACTGTTCTCAGTAGCTCATATTTTCTTTGATTATTGTTCTTCTGGAAACCATATATCATTTGGTTTGCAAATCTGAGGAATGTTATCTTGGAGTTTGTTCTTCTCATGCTAACCACGGGATTGAAGTGTCTTGTCTGCAGGCAGTATGGGCTCTTGGGAATGTTGCCGGTGATTCTCCAAAATGCAGGGACCTTGTTCTCAGTAATGGTGCTTTGATGCCCCTTCTGGCACAGCTCACAGATAATGCAAAACTTTCAATGCTGAGAAATGCAACATGGACGCTTTCTAACTTCTGTCGAGGCAAACCACAACCTCCATTTGAGCAGGTAACGTCTGCTCTATCTTCTCAGTCAATGTAGTTGCAATCCCTGTTTGATCATTACTGGAGCTTGTCATCATGGTGTGGTCCCTGGTTGACTTTGTATCGGTATTGACCTTTCACCACCTATAATATGTTTTCATTTGGATGACTGAACTACTAATTCTTTCAAGTCTGGTTTGATGTCCAGTCAAAGCCTGCACTGCCTGCATTGGAGCGTCTCATTCACTCTAATGATGAGGAGGTGCTCACAGACGCTTGCTGGGCTCTTTCATATCTGTCTGATGGAACTAATGACAAGATCCAAGCTGTCATTGAAGCTGGGGTTTGCCATCGTCTAGTGGAGCTTTTGCTGTTAGTCTCCTTGCTTATCTCAATGCCATGCATTGTTTGTCCTTCTTAGAAAAATCATCTCATTTCTGGCTGTCGTTTCTCATCTTTGAAACATGAGTGTTTGGAGCAGTCACTTGTTTGCATGTTCATGATGCCTACCTGTCTACTTGCTGTTGTCACCAAGTGGTTTTTGATCACACTGTGCATGGGTTGTTGGATCAAATTTGGTGAATGAATTGATGTTGGTGTGTTGGTATTTCTAGCAGTCATCCATCCCCATCAGTCCTCATTCCTGCCCTTCGCACAATTGGCAACATTGTGACTGGGGATGATCTCCAGACTCAGGTCCTTCAAATACTCTACCATCATTTTTCTTGTGAGCTTTCTTTGGAGAAACTTTATAGGATTTTTCAGTTTTCTAGAATGACATTGTATCTGTCTCTCTTCTTCTGTGTTTCCATTGTTGTAACACTTGGCATTTTGGTGGACCAGTTTGTCATTAATAATCAAGCTCTTCCATGTCTGCTGGCACTTCTCACCCATAATCACAAGAAAAGCATAAAGAAGGAGGCGTGCTGGACCATCTCCAACATCACTGCAGGCAACAAGGATCAAATCCAGGTATGGGCTTTTCTGCATTAGGTTGCCCTTCCTGTGAGTACCATCACTGAGCAGCAGACATGAGCTATCCTGATTATTCATCCTATTGCATTTGTTACTGCAGTTTGGACAACTGGACTTGTCCATAATGACTTCATTTCCCAGCTCAAAATGTTTCTTATGTGCTCTTGAATTGCAGGCTATTATTGATGCAAACATTATTCCACCATTAGTTTCATTGCTTGCAACTGCTGAGTTTGACATCAAGAAAGAGGCTGCATGGGCTATCTCTAATGCTACTTCAGGGGGTACTCATGAACAGATTAAGTAAGTTTCCCACTAGTTCCAGCTGCAAATGCACGAGAGGATTGGACTTGCTTAGAAGTCTCTTTGTCTATAGGAACATCATTCAATGCAGGCTAGTCTGGTCAATAACATGGTGTGAGGGCAGTGGTTTTTAGTTAGATGTCTGTAATCATCTCCCAATCCAAGGAACTATAGTTGCAGAATAAATTAGATTTCTACCTAATGCCAAGGACCATTTGATACTGATTCACTTGTTATTGTAGGTACCTTGTCAATCAGGGTTGCATCAAGCCACTGTGTGATCTTCTCACATGCCCAGATCCAAGAATTGTCACAGTCTCTCTTGAAGGCCTTGAGAATATACTGAAGGTTGGAGAGGCCGAGAAGGACCTGGGTAACAGCAATGCTATCAACCTATATGCACGCTACATTGATGAGGCTGAAGGTCTGGAGAAGATTGAGAACCTGCAAACCCATGACAACAATGAGATCTATGAGAAGGCTGTGAAGATCCTGGAGACATATTGGCTGGAGGAGGATGAAGATCAAATTGTGACCTCTGCTGCAGATGAAGCACAGAGCAATTTCAATTTTGGTGGTAACCAACCCAGTGTTCCATCTGGCGGCTTCAACTTTGGCTAAAAGGTGACTTCTCCATGCCTGTTGTTTCTGTTGTTCGCACTCACCTAGAAAAGTCGCATGGAAAAGTGTTGGAAAAGGGTTGCAAATCATTGAAAAAGGGTTGCTCTGTAATTGTTGACTTCCAGGGAAATATATTGGCACTTTTGTCTGTCAGTCTGTCTATGTAGAATCTGATAATGTTTCATCCTCATTTTGAATGTATTGTACTTGGACTGACCTTGATGGTGTATATGATTTTTGCAGATGTATAACACATGCTGATGCTCCATATCAATTGTTTTTGAGGATAGGGGCAAATGGCAGATGAGGCCAGCTTCTGAGATTGTACACTCCTAGCTGTGACCTCATATGTTGGTTACTGACAGAAAGCTTCAGAATACCAGTCACCCAGGGGGTGGCTTGCGATGAAGGCTTGGTTCAATTCCATATCACTGTCTAACACAACTAATTTGTGCAAAGAAATTGCACATCCAGACTTCAAGAGGTCTGGAATCTGCTTGGCAGTTTAGGGTTAAATGCAACCCTTAACTTTACTCGCCTGAAGACTTGCTTCCTGTGGTCTAGGAGGCATGTGAAAACCTGATGATCTAGGGGCCAGGCAAACCAAAAATGTTATTGCAGAAGGATAGCAGTTTATATGCTGCCCACTGCAGCCCCAAGTTGCTAAAATAGTGAACGAGGGGGGAGCTCCATTTGACAGAGATTGATTCTATCATTTTTCTGATCTGTGGTGCTCATTGCATGCATCTCCACCATTAGCTTCTTGTGGTGTGGAACTTGAGTTAAGAAGTGCCATGATGTGGGGCTCAGTCGTAAACCATATTTCTACTACCTCAGGTGGTATATATTGGCATCATGTCTCTCCATCCATGAATGTGTGATGGCTGACTCCACATTCAGTATGGGTGCAGCTCGATGTGCTGAACCATGGCTTGACTAACCTGTATAGTGAACGAGTATTTGTTTTTAACAGCTGCAACCTGCTCCCTCCCTCCCTTCAATTATACTGCCCGTTCTAGGCGGTCTATGGAAGCAAGGATTGCGCTTGCATTAGTGTGGTTGTCCTTGTTTGGGGGTCTGCTAAGTACTCACCAAATGAGGTAGGAGGTGTGTATATGATGGAGCTGACACAGGATATAAGGCACATCTAGATTTGGTTTAGTCTCTGAAAAGTCTTAAGCAATACCAAAGGCAAATCTGCATTTCACATAGTACTGTGTTCCACTGCTTGAAATTCGGCAGTCTCAATAATGAATCCTTCCTTGTTGGTGAGTTGGGAGGACTGCCAATGTGACTTCTGTCACAAAATTTATTGGATTGTGGTGTACATCAGGTTAAGATGATGGAGCATCACGGTTTAGTAGGTCTCTGTTTTTGTGACATGAACAAAGAATTGGGATGGTTAATGTCTTTTCAGTTTAAGTGAAATATCTGTCTAGTAGCCACTAGGAAGGTTGGATAAGGGTGTGGCAGCTATGCCAGCAAACTTTGATTATTAATAACATACATTTTGCTTTCTGACTTTGTGTTTTGTACATGCAATAGTAATTGTTGGGAAGTTCTTGCTGGTTGCTCAAGAGCTATCTGCTGAGGCTGCTTGGGCTTTGGAATCCGTTTCTGTTAGATAGGTTTTGTAGCCTTGATGGACTGTCAAATCTACTGTTTTCACTGCTGTTAGAAACTAGAGTTATCAGACAGATTCTTGGTTAGTGCTCAATACTGCCTATAACATGCAATGCATTTAGAAGGCTCTCACTGATAAGTCTTTGTCAAGATCAACTTGGTACAAAGTCTAGGATACTTGGGATTTATGTAGAGCATTATATGGTAAAGTACAAGATTATTTCTCCTCTTTATGAAAGAGGATGATTCAGTAGTGTATTCATCTATCTTTTGTCTGTCTTTATTCCAGTAATTCATCCTCAATTGTCATGGAAAATGCTAATGGACCTAGACATCACTAGGTTAATTGATTTCTCAAAAAAATTGCACATCTCACTGCTTCTAAGTCTTTCTGGAAAACATGCATTATTTTTGCTTACATTTCATGTCTACAATGGTGAAAGAAGTCACCCCTTCCAATCAAGGCAGCATACAACTTCATACAGGTATCAATACAAAGACACACGCACACCTGGTTTACATTATTGCAGAGAAAATTGCAACTGGTTAAATATCTTCCATTGTCCGAGCAATGTTAAATTCGTTTGGATTTGGACCCAGGAGCCCATATGTCTTGCAATGTTAGCTTTGCAACAATGAATATGCTGTGCCCAAAAGCCATAAGTATTTAAGAGAGGCAAATTGATTGATATATAATTCCCCTGTCCACATTCATCTAAGTCCAAGAAAGTACACTTGGCATCGGATTACATAAGGTATGAACAGGTGTTGAGATGCTGCCTCAACAATGAAGTGAGGAGGAACATACTCTCAGCTATCCAGTGACTCACAACCTGTCTACAGAATACCAAACAGACAACTCAGTTGAGGTAGGAAGTTCTTTAACTTATCATGCCACTGGACTAATAATACAAAGATTCAAGCATCTAGGTTTGTCACAGTATAAACCCTTTTTTCCTATAAGGGAGGACAGCCCTTCACCAAAACAACCATGAATTCCTCTATGCTATCATACTCAATATGCTTGCACCCACACAATGTTTGAGGCTTGCACTCACAAAGAAAGACTTCTCAGCCAACAGTACCTGCTGAATGCATACTGAAGCAGATAGTTATCCTTTCACTCCTGCAAATGGCACACTCACACTCCAGTTATCCACAACAGTGATCATTAACTTAGTCAGAGCATCTCCACCGGGAAAGCCAGAAATCGCTCAGCAATGGCAATATGCAGACCCATGTGCCGAGCTCTTGGTGTAAAAATTTATGTGGCCGGTTTTCAAACCCCACTATGTGTGCAAAATTCAGCCCGGCATTTTCTTATCCACAGTGCCACTTGAGTGCCAAAAGTCACATGACACCAGCTATTCAATGTTTCATGTGGGAGCATCACAACTTTGGTTTCCCATGCAGGCATCACAATTTCATCTGCCATAGCCTTGTTTCTCTAAGTTTAACCCCAGCATCTAAACTTGTTTAGAATTCGTAGCTCCGTGGTTTTGGTCGCATGAACTCATAGAGCATTGGAAGCAAATGCAAAATAACCTCAATGCCCAATTGTGAGATGAGTTGCAAGATGATACTGATGAGCAAATCATTTTTGTTGTCTTGGTTGAACAACTAGGCAAAAATCTAAATGAATCGCACAAGAGTCGTGGTGGCAGCAAACTTGGGCGCACACCAAATGTGGAAAGAGGTAGAGAGGTCAGTCACATTCAAATTTTCATGATTACTTTGCAATGTGGCCTATTTACAATGACAAATTTTTCGGATGTCTTTTTCGAAAAATTGTTTCTCAAAATTATCGAAGTAATAATTGTGTATGATTCTTATTTTTCACAAAAGAAAGATGCTACTAGGCTTTTAGAACTCTCAAGCATCCAAAAGTGCACATCTACAATCAAAATGTTGGCATATGGTGTGGAAACATATTATACTAACGAGTATTGTACATCAAGTGAGTCCAATGCACTTGAGGGCTTGAAAAGTTTTGTGAACGCTATTTGAACATGTCTTGAGTCCAATTATTTGAAACAACCAACTCTAGCAAATGTCAAAAAACAAATGAAGATCAACAAAGAAAGAGGATTTCCATGCATGTTTGCTTCAATAGACTGTATGCATTGGTCTTGGAAATATTGCCCAATGGCATGGCAAGGTCAATTTCAAGACAAAGAAAAGACAAGAAGCATCATCCGTAAGCTATTAACAATCAATTTTTGTGGATATGGCACACATTTTTTGGCTTGCCCAGGGAAGCAATAATGTTAATGTCCTTGACAAGTCACCTTTTGTAGCAAAATTGTTAAGAGGTGAAAAAGTTGGCTTCATGGTGATGGTACATTTTATACATGCTATTATTTACTGGCAGATGGAATTTGCCCCCCTTGGAGTTGTTTTGTTCATGCAATCCATACATGAACCCCAAGACCAAAAATAGCAACATTTTGCCCAAATGCAAGAAGGAGCATGAAAAGATGTTGAAAGATTTAGAACTTTCAATTCTAAATTGTCTTGGATTTCAAATTTGCATTCTAGATTTCAATCTAGAACCCAAATTGCATCAACCATGTTAACAGTGTATGATTCTAATGTTTGTTGCATGTTACATGAAACATCAAATGCATGCATAGTCTCTACTATTTGGTTGTTTTATGTTGACTATGATGCATGGAGGGGGTCCAATTGATTCTACCTAAGGATGTAATGATGATGGTGTAGCCGTAATATTGTTGGTATCAACAATAGCTACATCACTTGGAATATGCAATGTGCCCACCCGATGCCAAAGCCTTTAAGCACCTCACACCTCCACAACAACAAATACTCATGTGTTTTAGGTGTTGTGACTAGATCTTCAAGCATTGTGAACAATTGGAAAACTACACGGTTTTCCAAAATTTCTACCTTCTTCATCATGGTTGTTACCATGTCTACAATAGTTTTTACTTGGGCACGCTAAACACATTCTTTGAACTTCGCATTCTTTTGATCTTCCTTTGATGCCCTTGAACCTTGTGGTCGACATAAAAGTTTGTGATAACCACTTTTGCTACACTACTTCATAATCATGCAATTATTCCATCTCAACTTATGTCAAATCTTGGTCAAGGGTTTCACACTTTGGTGCGGGGGCGGGGGTGGGAGGGTGGGGAGGTATTCTTTGCCTCCATGGAATCTGACCATCGAAGCATCTCCTTCAACAAAAGCCAACAATGCAAAAATAGAATTGAAACATTATTTGGGTGCTTGAACTTGTAGAGCTCCAAAGCTTTTGAAAGAACATCTTCCAAGGTAATCTTAGATTCATTCAAAACAAGTACATAATTATAACACCCAACAAATTTTACGTCATGTTTTATGGCACCCCATTTTGTTCGTAAACTATGTGCAAGTCATTATGTGCCTTTAGCAAGCTTGTGTTTGTTGTAGTGATCAGCAATGTGTTGCTAAAATGCTACACTTTGTTGGCCATTGCCAGAAACTAGATATTGAAAAGTTGCAAGAAAACTCAAAACAAATTGACGTTCTTTGTTTGCATAAATTTTTTTTCACATTATGAGAAATTTTGCCTACAACAACTAGACTACCCTAAAACTAAAGCTCCAAAACAACTAATATACAACTACATTACAATTGTCCCATGGAAATACGACAAATTAATAAATAAAATGCCACATCAAAAATTCAAAGAATTGTATCATAATTGTAAATTAATTACAAGATGTATATTTATACAATATAATGTATGCACTATATATACATTATAATCAACAATGTTTAACTTTGTTGACAAATTACACCTTATTTGCATGTAACGACTACATCACAATTAGGATAAATTTAGCTATTAATCAACAACTATTTTGCAACAAATGTATGGCCTTAAGTAACACATACGATCATGCCACATGTATACATTTCCACCACCTAATATATATGACATTTCAACTTGTTTGCAACTAATATGCAATTGTATTTCAACTTAAATTTTGAAAGTTGGGCGAAAAACCCTTAAGCAAATGACATATGGCAATAAATCAACAAATTTGCCCCAATGCATTAATGACCTTCATGCACTTATGCTTATGGGATTTTGTTTTTGTTTTTGGAGGTTGAAGGTTCTTATTCTTGTTCTTAAAAAAAATGAAGGTTTTTGCTTTTGCTTTTGGATGTTGAAAGTTTTTGTTTTTACTCTTAAAAAGGTTGAAGGTTTTTGCTCTTGTTTTTTAATGTTGAAGGTTTTTGTTGTTTCTTTTGAATGCTGAAGGTTCTTGCTCATACTTTTGAATGTTGAAGGTTCTTACTTTTGCTTTTTGATGTTAAAAGTTATTACTCTGACTTTTAGATGTTCGAAGTTCTTACTTTTGGTTTTAGATGTTGAAAGTTCTTGTTCTTATTCTTGGATATTGAAGGTTCTTACTTTTGTTTTTGGATGTTGAAGGTTCAGTCTCTTACTCTTAAATGTTGAAGGTTCTTACTTTTACTCTTGGATGTTGAAGGTTTGTGATTATTGGTCTTTTGTTTATTTTCATATATTAAAGAAAATTTATTTGAAAATATATTCCATTTTATTTAGAAATTTATTGTAAAAATTTAATTTAACTTATAATTATCGCAACCCTAGCCTTGGTGCCACAACCCTAGCCTTGGGTTCACGACCAAAACAAAGGCTTGCAAGGTTATGGGCCAAGAAGCAAGCATGGGAATCACACCGCATGCTCCCAGGAGTGTAGGGAAATGCGAGGGAATGAACCCTCACACTCCCAAAGGAGCTTCCACTTTGGGAGTTGGAGTCCCGGTGGACTTCCAAATTTTCAAAGAGTGATTGCAAGGGTCAAAAGTCAATGAATTGAAGGATTATTTATATCATTGGAAAGCTCTTGGAATTTAAATGTACAAAATGGGCTTTCATGAACCATTTGGACACTTCAAACACAAGTTATGACCAAAAGAAGGGTTGGGAGTCAAATTGCCGATTTGATTCCCAACCATTAAAAGTCGGGAATTGCCCCCAATTTCCTTGTTTGTAAGTGGCGTGCGACATACCATTGGAAAGCTTTTGACGAGAGCTACAACTTTCTTTAAACCTCATCTCAATCGAAGGTCTGCATGCAAAGTTATGAGCTTCTAAAGTCGTGGGAGTACTTTGGGAGTCCCAAATGTGGGAATTTCGAGATTTTCGGGACAAAATGACATTTGGGTGCCGGTCCCATGGCCAGGCACAATGTACTATAAGGGGGAAGGTGGTGGCTTCCCTCAAGTTCAGGTCGTGTTGAGTCTTATGAATCCGAATTTGCCCATGGTTCGTCTTAGCACCAAAAGTGTTCT
>Ga0116230_10007055_pt1 | contig 11103 bp, 8 predicted proteins | sample S1TSphfallax_3_FD_88678 | JGI IMG/M metagenome (GOLD analysis project Ga0116230, IMG submission 88678) | Host-associated microbial communities from peat moss isolated from Minnesota, USA - S1T2_Fd - Sphagnum fallax MG | ecosystem: Host-associated > Plants > Peat moss > Unclassified | place: USA...
AAAAAAAAATCATTAAATTCAATAAATTGAGTTTGGTTTCAGTAAAGGACTTTTGAACTTTAACACCCCAAAATTAGTTTTAGAAAGCACTAGGCTAAAGACTCATTTAATAAAGAAAAATTGATGGGATTTTTTTTGAAATGATGATAACCTACCATCCACATATAAAAAACATTCATAATTTTAAAATTGTAATACTTGAATTTTTAGAAATTCAAAGTATAATTTTAGAAATATCAAATTTCAAGAGTCATTTGCTAGATATAAATGGGTCATAATGTGTATGACATATGAACAAAGTTTTGGCTTATGATACAAAAAAATAAAATTTTAAAGTAGTCATCATATTTTTAGTATGATTTGAAATTATGATCATTTTTCAAAACGAAACATAAAATTTGACAAAAGTTGTACACTTTTAGGAAATTCATATTTATTCAGAAAAAGTTAGCATAAATAATGTAATTTATTGGGGGAATCATAAATATTTTTAAAAACATGTTGCAAAAAAACAATTTTATGAAAAATCAAAATGTTTAAAAAGGGCCCATTGGTGGTTGAATCCTTTGTCAATGTTGGTTCATTGAATATGATTGCACCCAAAAAATAAAAAATGCAATATCCATACATTATTCACCTTGAAGTAGCTTGCTACACCTTCAAACCCTAACTCCTTTTTTGGCCCTTGATTGGGTTTGTCTCTTACATGAATGGCACCATGTAACATGACTAGAAACCTATTTTGAGAAATTCCTCATTTGGAATTTCCTTTTTTCCATGTTGCCATGTCATTGAAAGTAAAACTAAGGCAAAACTTGCATAACTTTGGCAACAAATAACATGCTAACCCCAATATACCATTGAAAATGATTTGAAACATGCATATTGAAAGTGGGTTCACATTCTCCACTTGGAATTGTGAACTAAAAATTAAATGGTCAAAAAACTAGTCAATGATCAAATAGAATCAAATTAGATGTTTAATCTTCAATTACTAAAACTTTGGAATTATGGGTCAAATGACCTTTGAATTGAACATATGATATGACATTGGAAAGGCCTTTTCAAAGATTACAATGTTTATTTCAAAAGCTCCCCAATCATAACTTGTATTTGGGAATTATAAACCCACAACGTTGTGGGATTCATAAATTGACAAAACAAGTTTAAAAAAAAAACCTCTCTTGAAAATTTCAAAACTTTTTGTCACTTTGATGCAACCTTCATTGTTAGTCGTAAAATATATTATATAAAAAGGCGGTTATTCTTTTGCAAGTTTGGGTGATGTGTTTTGTGAATTTGGTTAGTTTGTGCACCATTTTGGTTTCAACTTGCAATAATCACCCGATTTTTGGAGTTGTGAAAGTTGATCTTACCTTCAACTCTTGCATATTAGTCCCAATTTAAAACTCTTACCTTCATTTTTTTTGGGGGAGCTAGGAAACACACATTGAATTTACATTTTGTAACAAACTTGAAAATCATTTACCCATGATATCACTGACACACCTAAAGGTGTGTGAAATATCATGAAATATTGATTTGATGGTACAAATGCATAACAAAATTAAAATAATATAATAAATTACATAATCTTGGTTCATGAAACCCAATAGTTTTTGAGACCCACACAACTTTGGGAACTTAAATTGATCACAAATTGTGGAAATCACCCAGCCTCAAATGACGTGGGGCAATAGTTGGATTTGCATCATCAACTTGTCCCATTCTTTGGAAGATCGTCTCAAAATCAAGATGATAAGATGTGAACCTATCGTTTGGGCACGAAAAAAAGGGAGGTGCATGTGATTGGCAGATCATTGTAGGTGATGAGATTTAGGGTTTTGAATGGGCACTGACATACTATACTGTGAGTGGCCTTCCATTGGTAGCCAACCACCCACTTGTATGTATAATTTGTGTACCTTGATACTTTTGGGTGCTTAAGGTCTGATTTGGGCCCATGCACATTTTTGGCTGGTACTTTTCTGCAGGGGGCTGGGAAAACATTTTTAAAAAAAGAAAAAGAAGAAGTTAATTTCCCAAAGATGAAACCCAAACTTACTGAAAGGGCCCAAATTTACTTAACCATCCAATATGTCCAGATCTTTCAGTCCATGCCATGATCCATCATGTCCTTCACCTTGTTATCTGTGTAAAGAAAAGTGATATCCTGATTTATCTTCTTTCCAACCATTTGTTTTGCCTGGTGTTTTGTTCTTCCCAGTATTGGCTGGACTACATGTTCCCCAGGGAAATTCTGTGGACAAGAGGAGTAGGGTAACACCCTTGGAGTGAGGGGTCCCATGACATAAAGCATCGGCAGATTTAAATTTTTTTTTTTGGAGGCAATACCCCTTATAGGATTCACATCCAAAAAACAAGAATTAAAAAAAAAGAGGCCAGGCATTTAAAAAAAACAAAACACCCACCCCTTTTGTGGATGAAAAAAATTCACTTGATAAAGTGCCCTCCGGGTACACTAAATTTTTTGTGCTGGCCGACCCTTTAGGACAGTTGGATGTTAGCCTCATCTAGATAAAATTGCTGACACAAATTATGCATCAAGTATCCAGTTCTCCCTTGGTTTCTAGATCGATTAGCACTTGGGGGGTGGGGGGTGGGAGGTGGGGGGGGATTTGGGTCGGCGCCCATAAAAAGAACTATCATGGGGACTGACCTGATCAAAAAGTGCAGTGTCTTTCCCAAACTCCATTTTGTCTTTTGGCCTCTCCCAGACTTTGTTTTTGTCTTTTATATAAGCACAAGCTTTCTACAGCTTTTACACTCACACTTAGGACAAGGTTCAGGAAAATCAGCTTACAATAAGAGGTTAGTGGATGCATACGTATATATGTTTACAAGCAGATTCTGTGCCATTATCGTTCAATAGCCACCCCCCAGTGAGAAAAGACCATCAAACAATTTTTACTACACATTCTCTCTCCACATGGGCTCCAAATAAAAATTCATGCATGAAATGAAGAATTCCTATTATTAGCAAAACATTTGGGTCATGTTCGACATATTTGATGGTACACATTGAGTGACAAGCGGATGGAAGGGAGGGAGTAGGGACCCATGTGCTTTGCAAAAAGTTAACCCAGATCTTCTTTGGTCAGCCACAAGAATAGGTGATTCTTATGTGATTCTTGCTGAGTCTGCGGATGCACAACCTTTGAGGTGAATGAAAGAGTGGGGGGTTTCATGGTGAAACAAGTGTCCAGACTCCAAAGGCAGGTTAGTTGGCAAATAACTAGTCAAATAACATAAGTGAATTTATCCTTGAGAGCTTGAGTTCTCCCTAAATTTACTCCAAGCTGGCCATTAGTGGAGTCCAGCTTTTTATTATGCTACATTTTGGTTTGAAGGAGGATGTACTTGGACACAACCTGCTGTGGGACATTTGGTACACATAACCTAATAGGTAACCTTTGGAGGGGCAGATTTCATTCACCAAATGCCCTCCCTTTTGGCCCGTCTGTACATACATACTAGGAGCCCTCCCCCCTATACAGAGAGAAATCCCAGAAATGCCCGGCTCCCGGGGCTTTTACCCTCCAAACTTCCAAGATGGTTTGAAACACCCTAGGTCCAGCAATGAGAAACACATAAAGTTTGTGTGATGATTTTGTTCTAAATGCTTAGGTGATGTCAAAATTTAGCATGGGTTAAAATAACCCAAATTGAACCTCACCTAGATCTGGTGGGTCCAGCCATGGGCATTACTGGGAAACAAGTAGGGTTTTGTGGTGGTGATTTTGTTGTTAATGTGTGGGTGAAGTAAATATTTAACATGGGATTAGTAAGTTAATGCAAATCAAACCGACCTACATCCAGTGTGGACCAGTGTTGGGTGGTTCCTTGTGTTTACGAAGAACCTCTAGTTCCAGTTGAAAAAAAGAAAAAAGAATTCACTAGGGTCTGGTTTCACACTCATTTTTCAAAAATCAAGAACCTGGTTCTGGGTTCAGTTTTTCAAAAAATTAAACTTGGAATTTGGTTTTGAAAATCAGATCCAGTTTTGATCTAGCTCTTACTAACCCAGATTGAAACCAGCAGTTAACTTCTGGTTAAACTCAATCCCAGTCACTTTTTCTGAAAGACATGTATTTTGTTTCTAGTGCCACCCACAAATACAACTAAGGACCCATTCTTAAAAAAAAATCAATTCCAGTTTAGGTTTCAAAAAGGACCCAGTTCCAATTTGGACTTACTACCCAGAACTAGAACTGGCAGTTCTGACCTGCCCAAGCTGGTACCAATGTTTTTTTGGGGGCAAATTTTTGCAACCTGGCAAGAAACAAAAAAAGGGGAGTCAGAAAGGTACAAGTGGTTTTAATTTGGAAAAAATGGGCTCAAGTTCACACATTATGAGGGGGAAAAACTCCAAAGTTGCAATATTTAGAGGCCACAAGGTGCAACAGAAAACCTATTTTGTTTCTAGGTCCCCATCTGCCAAAAAATTTCTATGTCCTCCAGCCAAATTTGGCTAACTCCTGTGCATGATTGCCAACCCACGTACTTCACAAATTTGGGGAAAGAAGCTGGTACCACCCTCCATGCATGTACACTGGTGTGAACATCCATATTAACAAGTCGCATTTTGTGGTGATGATTTTGCTGTTAATGCTTGGGTGAGGTCAAAATTTAACATGGGATAAAAAAACCAATAAAACAGAAAAAAGTGTGGTGTGAACAGCTATGTGTAGGAGCAATAATGTTTTGTGTGATGCGATTTGTACTATTGGTGCCAACCAGCTTGGGTGATGCTAAAATTTAACATGGAATAACTACACCAAATAGAACTACAGTGAGTGACTTGGAAGCAACAATGCTTAATGACATAAAACGAGCTCGGGTAGCCAATGTGAACCCGCCTAGAGTTTTTGTCTGCCAGGTGATGTGAAATTTGAACCAGGCATTTAAATAAAACCAAATAATAAACCCTGTAGAGAAAGAAAAAGACCTACTAAGATCTAGGAGCAGCGTTCCCCCTGTCACTCCTACTACTTAGACTAATAGGGGTATTTAGTGTCTCCCCTACTAGACTAATCAGTAGGAGCACTGGAGCACATTGCTGACACTTGCCAAGTGCCTGAACAAATGGAGCTAACAAATTGTGGGCAAAAGTGAGGAGAGAAATGAATTACTTATTATTAAACTGGACTGCTATTAATGATTGATTTGGAGCTTCAAACATAAAGTCCAATATGCATGGGAGCAGTCAGCTGGTCCTTTGTAGAAACCCCACATCCCCACTTCTGCCCCCACACAACCCCACCCCCCCCACCACCGAACACACACACACACACTCTCTCTCTCACCCCACTTCTCTACTTATACCCATTCTCCAGTCTCCATTTCCTCACTTCTTCTCACCACTACTGGACCATTCTCTCCTCTTCCAAGTCTCCTAGCTTTTTGTTTGTTAGTAGTACACAAGTTGGGTGCTCTTGGATTTTCGAAAGTTTGCAAGCCACAGTTTCTTTTTGGAAAGCTTCACAGTTTTTGTTTCTTGGTACACGAGTTTTGGTTGCAGAACTTTGCAGGGTGGTGGTGGCGGTGGTGTTGGGGTTTTTTTATATCTTGTTTTGGGGAAAAGTTCATATTGCTCTTTAAGGGTGTGTGTGTTCTACTAATTTCTCCACAGTTTTTTTTTGGTGTTGGGTGTGCACAGCAGCTGCAGCAAGCAGCCATGGCAGCAAGCAATAGTTTGACATTTGTGACATTGCTACCTCTTGTTCTCGTGATGGTTAGACCTCTCTCTCTCCCTCTCTCTTTCTCTCAGCTCTGATCATATATACCAGCTTTTAGAAATCTCTTTCCTTGCTTGCTTGCTTGCTTTGGAATGATTTTTTTTCTTGCTCCAATTGGAGAGACGGATATAATGGTCATGTTGCTGCAGTAATATCAAGATCTTAACTGTCGAGATGTGACGACTGAATTTTATTGTGGGGACTGGTCCCTAACTCTCGTTTTTTTCTCCTTGGAGGAGGACCCATCATGATGGTCTCTAACCTTTGTTTCTTTTGCTGCTTGGAGGAGGACTCATCATGATGATTCAGTAAAAGTAGTTGCTCTGAGCTCTAGTTTGTCGCATGATGTGTTCACGTAGTCCGAGGTTTTTTCCGAGTTCACGTAGCACTTGAAAGCTGTTATATTGACGTCCGAATGTTTTTTCCTCCTGGGATTCCCATCATGTAGGTACTGTATATCGGCGCCATCAACATGGTGATGGGTCTCCCGCGCACTGCTGTGGAGGACGAAGTCTCCGGCATGAGTAGTAGTTTCTGGCAGCAATTGTTGCCATCTACAGTGTCCATTCCACCCATTCTACGCAGCTCCGTGTCGCCGATTGAAGATACCTTAACTGCCGATCGATTCGCTGCTGCAATCTCTCGTGGAGCCATTTTTCCAGCCACCGCTGCAGCATTCTGCAAAGCTGCAGGCCTCATTTGCGAACAAGACATTGACATTGGCCCCTACACAAGCAGTAGCAGCCAACAGCAGCATCTTCATGGTCCCCACCCGGCTGCAGGAGCTGCTCCTCGAGCGATTGGCATCAAGACCATCAACGATTTCCAATTCGATTTCTTTCTGGAGGATCAACTGGTGAAAGGCGGGCAAATGAAGCTGGTGGAGAATCTTCACGACCCAATTCCAAAGCGCGCGTTCTTACCGTTTGTGGTAGCGGAAAGCCTCCCGGCCCTCACAACTCCCAACCTGCCACAGCTGCTCCACACTTTCAACATCAACGAAGGAAGCAAGATGGCGACCATAATGGGGACAGCCGTGTACCTATGCGAGAGTCCAGCACTCATGGGCGAAGAGAGAGCATGCCCCACTTCCGTAGAAGCAATGGCGGACTTTGTTTCTTCTGAAATTGGCACCAATGTCGAAGTTCTCGCTACTACTGGGGCTCCTTCCGCCGCTCCCAACAGCTCCAACAGCCGACCAGTGAGAATCCTGGAGTTCAGCAAACGCAGTTTGCGAGAAGGTGAACACATCGTCATCTGCCACAACTTGATGTTTCCCTCTCAGCTCTACTACTGTCACCATGTCACGGGTACCAAAGTGGTGCAAGCATCTCTGCTGCAGCACCAACAAGAAGAAGAAGGAAACACTGGTTCCTCTTCCTCCATCATCCATGCCGTTGCAATCTGCCATTTGGATACCAGCATGTGGGCGTCGGAGCACCCGGCCTTCGCAGCGCTCAACATTCCTCGTGGAGCTGAAGCTTGTCACTGGAGCGGCCAAAACGACTTGGTTTGGATGGCAACTCGCTGAAGAAGAAGATGAATGAAGATGAAGACAGCCATACAGAAGAAGACGTATTTTAATGGATGATAGCTGGTTCATCCATCTACCCACCGCCACCGCCGCCGGCACCTGCTTCCCTTGCCTGCCTGCCTGCATGCACAAGGCCAGCAGCTGGTTCTGTGATGAGCATCTTTCATCCATTCATGTCAAAATGGTCGTGAGAATGCAACAGCGGTTTTCTGTCCTGATGCTGCTGCTGCAGGAATCGTCTCCTAGATGAACTTTTTCTTGTGCTGTTTTCTGCTGTGGTTACAATCTTTCCTTTCTGTAATTTCATTCGGGCTACTAATCCTCTATCCACTTATTTACTGTGCAAGATGTAGTTTCTACCAGTGTTTTGGTGGTCATGGGCATCCTCCTCCTCCTCCAGGGAGGTGATTTTTGTTATCTGGTTCTCGGACTAGTTAGAAGGCTTACTTATATTTCGGCATTCATCCATCTGTGTGACTTCTTCTTGGCTAAATATATATCCACATTCATCCATTGGAGTGACTTCTTTACAGTTCCTGCACAGTATTCTCATTTATCTTTTACTGGTCTTTTGTCTCATGATGAATCTGAAGCTTTGCTTTTCTAATCTGAAAAATTTTCAGGTCTTTTACAATCCATGGGTATGGATATATGTCAGCGCAGTAAAATTTACAATGAGATTATTTTAAAGTTGACATGAAGTAAATGTTAAGTATAACAAGCAGCTTGTCACCTAATGGCTCATATGTAAATGACCTCCATAAAGATGATAAATATTCAGCATGCTAATTGAAAACACACGGTGGTTAGCCTGGTGAAGCCCACGTGGATCCTTCAGTTATGCAAGAGATGTTTCTCTTGTGCATTCCATGTGATCCTATGTTAGGTCCCAGCAGGTCGTCAAGATTATTGAAGGAAACTTGAGCTTTTTACCATTCGTATCTCATCAACTTCATATGTCATCTTGTTTATGTAGCCAAATTTGGCTACATCTTCATATGGATGATCAACACTTCAGCTACATCAAAAAATTGGAAAAAAGAGGAAAAAAAAACACTGCCAAGAAGTGTGCATGATGCTAGGTACCATTCGCAATCATGTTTGTTCTATGGAATGAGCAATCAAGACGACAGCAAAGTGTCAGTTAGCCTTCTGATCCAGATTTACAATAATATATACCAAAATCCATGGACAACATCAGCTCCAACTTACAACATGATATATTTATGTCCATAGGGTACTAGGCTTCAAGATTCTTTGAAAAAAAGCATTCTCATCATCACAAACGCAGTAGCAAGAGTATGAGTAGTAAGTACATGTCCATAACAACAGAGTACTTGAAAGCTTGAAAAGTTGAAGCAGAAAGCAGCAGCTCAGGTAAAAAGAGCAATGTTTTAAAACTATGATTTCAAAACTTTGAAATGGAGTTGTTAATACTTTTTTAAAATCTGGTCATTTTCATTACTTCTTTATTTTAGTTTAGCAATTAAAACTCCCCATAATCCAATTATTTTTCACATTTTCTGTCTCTAATTTCTCCACAGAAAAAAGGCTGCCTCTTGGGTTTTCAATTTCCTTTCCAAGTATAAGTTATATTTTGCATTCAAGGAAAAAGACCTGAGCTGATTTTGGTAGTGTAGTTTGGAGGGCACATTCCAGGTCAAAAAAATTCCTGCACGTAGGATCGGCATTTTATGAAAAAAAGGCCCACTTAAATGTATTGCCATCTTAAGTGTGCATTTTGCTTTTCAAAATGCCAACTTCTGTTTTTTGTTCTTCCTCATGATACTCAATGGGTGTCATGGGAAATTAAATAAAAAGTAATGTGGGAATTTTCTTAAAATAAAAATCAATGCAGGTCTTACACTTGGTAAAGCACTCGGTTGTGGGCTTTACCAAAATTAGGTCCACGCTTGGCTGTGGTAAGCATGCCAAGCCCTTATTCAGGCAAAGCTTGCAGCCTCAGGCTTACCCTACACAGATAAAACAAGTCCCAGAAGATGCTCAGACCTTATCCCATATAGAAAACAAAGGGGAAAATTTTCTACACTTTTTTCAACTCCTAGAAGATAGGGTAGATAGGCTGGTGAGCAAACACTTAAGAAGTCAAAGGAGGTAGAAACCTCACACATTGTTCCTTTGCGTCTGAAACTCAAAGAACATTTGTAGCCCTGCACCAACTACACAAATATGTGGGTGGAAGATCTGGGGTGTTTGTACAAATTGAAAGTACAAATTTTATTTCTAAATGCACCCTTTGTTGTTTAAAGCTATTAGATGTGATGGAAAGTTACAACTAACTGCACTCTTTTATTTATTTACTTGTTTGAAAGCACTTTGTTGGCTCGCCTACCAAGGCAAGGATATTGTGTTTAGATTCATTATAGAGTATAGTAGCTTAAGGGATTTTGGCCCCTAGGTAGTAGGTCTATTTTTATATGAGGATTTTTGAAAGATGATATTTTGGCTTGTGTGGAAACTTGAAATTAGTTATAGAGTTATGATATCTTGAAGGATTTTGAGAGGATCTTTTTGAAGATTATATTTTTGCATGGTGAAATATTTGAATTTTCCGTATTTCCTCTTTTGCCTTAAGATACTTTTTAATGTAAATGGCAAGGCCACAGTGTGACACTCCCCTTGTTTTTAAATCTCAAGGAATGGCAGATGGCACACTGAAGTCACTGTAGGGATTTCAGTGACTTTTTTGCTTTTGTAGAGTAAGTTACTGAAATCCCTACAGTGAGTGTTGGTTGTTCGCCATGGCCACAATTGATTTGGACCTTATGCGAAATTTGGAATTTCTAGTTGTTTGAATGAGAAGGCTCAAGTTGGGAGGAGGGGACTTGAGGAGGCTAGAATTGACACTTGGCTTTCACCTGTGATTGAACAATCACATGATCCATCACCTAGCCTATACCCACCCAAACACAATTTGAGACAAAGTTGTGCACCTGGTGTTTATAAAAAGCCCAGCTTGGTCACAACTTTGTCACAAATTGTGTTTGGGTGGGTATAGGCTAGGTGATGGATCATGTGATTGTTCAATCACAGGTGAAAGCCAAGTGTCAATTCTAGCCTCCTCAAGTCCCCTCCCCCAACTTGAGCCTTCTCATTCAAACAACTAGAATTTTCCAAATTTAGCATAAGGTCCAAATCAATTGTGGCCATGGTGAACAACCAACACTCACATTTGGTACCTTTTTAGCCCAATTCTTCAAATTTAGAAATTTTGTGGTTTCTACACAAATCATTGTGAAACATTAGCGTGAAGAAATGTTTTTGGTAGATGTTTCTGTATTAGAAATTATATTTTAGGATTTGTCAAAATAAAACAAAACAAAGGTTTGGCAGTTGACTTGCAAAAGCCTCAATGATACTTTCATCAACAATGTTGTTCTTGTTTTGACTTATTAAAGTCCCTTCAATAAACTCTTGGCATATTGTGGAAACATCCCATTCTTGCTCTATAGAGGTGGGATCTAGTTTAATTTCTTTGATTTAGACTTGTGGAAGGGCATTGTTTTACTCTTGGAATTTGTGCAAGTTGCTAATTGTATGGGGGTACAATTGGCTCTTTCAAGGTTAATGGCAACCTACATTAAAATGTGCAATGATATTATTTTGTACAATTTCATAAAGTAAAATGAATACCATGGGTTTTCTGCAAGAAGTCAAGTGAGTTACTCTAAATTTCACACACAATCTGTCCATACAAATGTCGATTCATTAAAAATAGTTTTACACTCAATACAAGCATTCTCTCTAAAGCAAGTGTTTTGTAAGGAACATTCCTAACCAAGGAATTTT
>Ga0116230_10007060_pt1 | contig 11099 bp, 5 predicted proteins | sample S1TSphfallax_3_FD_88678 | JGI IMG/M metagenome (GOLD analysis project Ga0116230, IMG submission 88678) | Host-associated microbial communities from peat moss isolated from Minnesota, USA - S1T2_Fd - Sphagnum fallax MG | ecosystem: Host-associated > Plants > Peat moss > Unclassified | place: USA...
CATTCAACATTATTTAGTTATTTTCCACCTCCATGAACCTAGTTTCCCATTACATGATTACCAACACCTATGCATATCTAATCTTCATGAGTACAACACACACACAATAGCCTTGGTGGGGCATTGATACTAACCTAGGTTTGGTTGGGGGAGGTCAATAGCATTTTCACTATATTGTGCCATAGTTTTTGAATATCCAACAATATTAGAGATCAAGTTTTGCACTTGTTTGATTTACATTTACAAAACATGAGTTAAAAAATTTGAAATCAACAAGTTGTGGTCCAATTTAACCCTAATCTAAACAACACATTTTATATTGGAATGGTTGAAATCACAAAGTTTACCTCACACACATGTCATGAGCCAAGGCCTTTCCGTCAACCCTTAGGGGGGGAGAGGAGACATTATTCCAAGCAAATTTTTAAATGAAATTTTTGGAAATGAATGTATTTTGGGGCAATTCAATTGCTAGAAGTCAAATCAAAAAATAATGAAAACAACCAAATTACTATATTTGGCTCCAATAAGTAGTAAAAAATATACAAGATGATAAAAAATTTGAACTTTCATATTTGGTTTATCCTATGGATGATCGCCACTTTGGCTACATCACAAAATTCATAAGGAAAACATTGCTTCCTATAGGGAAAAGCTGGCATATTTCACTGAAACAATTGATCATTTGAAGACAAAGCTACAAATCATTTAAATATAAAATGCCCACAAAGTGATAAACATCAATTATAGAATACCACACCCTTTTCAAGTCATATACTTAAACATAATTTTTTTTGGTTGGGATTGAAACGTTGCTACAATCACATAGGCCAAATAATTCATTAATTGTATTTGATACATGTCACTACTTTTTATTGTTTTTATGAAATTCCAGTTGGTTTCACTACCAACATGTTATTGCAAAATGAATTGTTGTGTGAAGATATGTTCATAATAACGAGTCTCAAATCATGGGTACACACAATTTCATTTAAAATGAAACCATTTTAAGATGAATTTTGGAAGGACATTTTTCAGGGATGAAAAAATGCATCATTCATGGCCATTGCATCCAAAAACCACACACACACAAATCAAGGTCTTTGTTAGCCTATTTCATCTACATACAATCAATCAAGGTTCAAAGTATCACAAAAACACATTCACTAGGTATAAAATTCAAATAATGAATAATGAAATTGAAATTGGATCAAAGAAAATTGAACATAATCAATTTGTGAAACTTGAAATGGTCATATATCACAATCCAAGTTGTCCATTTGAAGCTCGAAATCTCACATATGTATAGCTTTAAACTAAACTAACCACACTTCAATGGACTAGACTAACCATCATTGTCCAAGCTTGTTACAAACTTTTAGTCCATGCTATGATTTCCATCATCATCCCTTCCATTAGATTTGCAATAGTGATAGTACAACCTCCTTTAACAACAAGGGCTTGAATTGACTTATCAATATTTAAAGGAGCTTATAGACCTACATATTCATCCACATTTTGAAGTCTCTAACATATCAAATTTTGAACTTGTTTTGTTACATGTCCCTTGCGAGATCCTTTTGCCCCCTTTCTTTTGGGTCGCTAGGAAAAAAAAACTTGGTTTACATGTAGCATGAAATCATTTTAAACGTGAATAAATATGACATGTGGCATAATAAAAATATTACATGACATATTATTTGAATGTTGGTCAAAATACATTTAAAATATATATTTAGCTAGGTGTGTAGATAAATAAACTAGGTACATAGATAGGTAAGTAGATAGATATCATTATTTTATTTTGGGTTTATCTATTTTATTTTGACTCTAGTAATTTCTTTATATATCATGGTTGGGTTTATAAATTTTTAGTTCCAAGCTACAAAAGTGTAGTTGTGAGAATTTATTTTAAATCTTTGCAACTCGACCTCCCTTTACTAGAGTTGTTATACTACATGTAATCCACACACAATTTGTTACTCTTGCATCCTAGCCTTAGGGATATCCAATGCTTGGATGGCAAGCAATAACCTCTTGGTTGGCCAATGCCTCAAGTAGCTAGTCAATGCGTCGTATTGTATGGAATGTCATCACTCCAATTTGAAAATGTTTATTACATACCACAAATGCCACCTTGTCAATATACATGTTGCAAGTTCTTCCACTGTCATGGGCAACTTTACATACTCCATCCATGTCCCAATCACAAAGTTCCTCTATAGTGGCCTACCAATCCACCATTAAAGTTGTAACCACAAGTGCCTCCAAGGTAGATGCAAGATATAGTGACTTTTCTCTTTTTAAAGTTCATTTCCATACAAGTCTTATTTATAATGTTAAACCTGTAATTTAATGTGACTTATGGACTATGACTTTTCAAAAAGTAATGAAGTTCGTATTAATGAAAACCCAAGTAAAAATATGAATCTTTGAAAAAACATTTTGAAAATTGGGGAAAAACAAAATTTTAAGGAATTATGAAAATATGGCTCAATTATGGCCAATAAGAAGACCCTAATTATAATTTAGTTATGATTTTTGAAGGAAAAAATTTCACATAAATTTTTATAATTTCATGTTACATCACATATTGGATCATTATAAATAATTTGAAATGCAACTCAAATGTTGGTGGGTGGTTAATTACCTTTCAAGGCTACACCTTGAAACTTAGTCCATCAATTGATGATATTTGGAAGCAATCAAGTAAGGAATTAGAAATAGTAAAAATAGCTTTAATAGAGATGCAATTTGAATACCTTTGTCATCCACTTGGTTACAAAAATGTCCAAGGTCAATTTGCCATTCTATTCAAAGGTAAATAGCCCAACGGTTGAAAAACAAAAACTTAAAAGTGAGAATTGGCCACACAATTATTAAAAATCACATTGGAATATATTGAAAGAATTTTTGAGGCAAGAAGAAATGTTGAAAAGGCATTTTTGGATGACAAAATTTTGAATAGCTCAAAAGAACACAAGTCAAGTTGGATGACTTGACAATTTATCAAATTAAAGAAAATAAATAAATAAAATTTGATTTTGACTTCCAACCCTAAATCCTATGTTATTTTTTCATCTATTCAACTAAATAGTGGATCTTTATATTGTACATTATGTGGATCATTGGGGCTTTAAGGGGTTGAACTAGTGGAAAAGCACCCACATTAATAGAAATTCAAAAAAAAATCAAGCGAATTTTTTTTTTGCAAATATGGATTAAATGAAATTAGAACAAAATTTAAACCCCATTGGATGAAAGCATAATCAAATATATATTTCATGATCTTTGTGAAGAATTTTTTAAAATAATCATAAACTAAACCTTAACATATTAAATTTATAAATATTATTTAATTCAATGATCGATATGAAAATATTTTTTGAATTTATGTTAATGATATTGAAAAATCACATGTTTAAAGTATATTAAAGTAAATTTTCAAAAAATGCTAGTAGAATTTGTTTTATGTTGCATGTTGTTTTGAGAAACAAAACAGGCTTCAAGTAGATGACATCTTGGATTTTTATTTATTTTTGGTCAATGGCCATTTAAAATTTACCATAACACTTTCAACTTGCAAGGTAAAAATAATAGTATACCAATCTTTTAATGTAAAATTATTTTTCAACACAAATCCACCAATCAATTTCAAAAATATTTTTGACCTACTTTTAATACACTAATTTTTTTCAAACTTTGTATACAACATACTATAAACTCAATATTTAACACCATGATGGTTTGACAATGATTGAAATTTTTTTGACTTTACTTTGTTGCATTTATGCATAAAAATATGACTACAACTATTTGAAGCCTTTTTGTGTATATTTAATTGTGTTTTCACTCCATTATTATGTGTTAATTTGTTAATGCAAAGGGTTGTAATTTCATGCCCATGACCCATTGTTGACCTAATTAATTTTTTTTGGCATTTTTTTTTATTAATTGTCATGAACTCATTTATATAATTATGCATTGTGTGTTCACATCAAGTTGCACATTCCCCCTTTTGATTCAAAGGTTTAAATCTTTGGACCAATCAAAAAAAAAATTTAAATGGAGTTTTTAAACATTTGTATATAAGATAAATGTATTACAATCAATGATAAACATAATGTTTCATGGGCCACATTATTGAAACACATTGTCAAGTTGGATTACTCTTTATTCAAAGCATTTACGATTTAAAATTAAGTTTAAGAAGAATTTATAAAACTAACATTCAAAGTTGTTTGCCTCCAAGCTTTAGATTTCATCTATGTTTATTTGGCCTTTTGGTAAGTATTCTCTCCCCTTAATTTGGTGATTAATTTTATGTTGCCAAGGTTGATATACTTGTTATGGCGTCTTAAATGTACATAATTTTCACCCTTGCAACCTATTCTTTTAATAGGTTTAAATTATGTTGTTTCATAAAGTTACTTAGAAATGTGTCTTACATCTTTTTCATTAATTGTGGTATGTCTCACAAGAAGGTAATGTAACCATGGAATTAAATCATTATGAATAATAGTGGGTTTGCATTATCATTTGAACTCAAGATTTGACTCAAGGTAATGAAAACAACCATGAATATATGATTAAGGCCAATGAAGATTTGAATCCACGTAATATAAATGGGTGAAAAGATAAGAATTGACACACCCCCAAGCTCCCTGATGGACTCAATTATGAATCCAAGGGTGAAGACAATGGAAGGAGAAGGAGTTGGGGAGCGTTCCTTGATTCGCAACATTTTTGAGGTAAAGGGGCGTGCTGGAACTTTGAGATAAGACTAGGACGAATAACAAGTGATTCACTTATTCACACGGACTTGCACAAACCAAACAACAAGTTAATTAATGCATAATTGGAACATTTTTGGTGCATGGACAAACCACGAGCAAACACGAATTCACAAGACTCATCACACCCAGACTTGGGGGAAGCCATCACCTTCCCCCTTATAGTATTCTTTATGCTTGGCCACAGGGGGCTAGCACCCAAATGTCGTTTTGTCTCAAGACTCCCAAATGGGAGTTTCGAAATTCCCAAAATTGGGATTCTCGTGAGTTTGGAATCCTATAACTTTGTGTGTAGACCTCTAATTAAGGTGAGTTTTAAAGCAAAGTTGTAGCCCTCGTCAAAAGCTTTTCAAAAATATGTTGCACGCCACCTGAACGCAAGGAAATTAGGCAATTCTTGACTTTTAATGGTTGGGGGTCAAATTGGCAATTTGAATCCTGGCCCTTCTTTTGGCCATAACTTGTATTTTAAGTACCCAAATGGGTCATGCGAGCCCATTTTAAACATCTATGTTTCAAAAAGTTTCCAATGATATAAGGAACTCTTCAATCCAATGGGTTTTGACTCTTGCAATCGCTCTCTAAAAATTTGAAAGTCCAACGGAACTCCAATTCACAAAGTGGGAGTTCACTTGGGAGTGTGGGGGTTTATTCCCTCACACTCTTTCACATTCTTCCACACTCCTAGGAGCATGAAATGTGACTCCTAGGTTTCACTCTTAGCACGCCCCTTCGCAAGTTCTTGCTTTGGTTGTGAGTTCAAAGCTAGGGTTGCAACAAAAATACATGTTAACCATGAATACATGGACCATATATTGGCCTTCATGAAATCATATGTCCCCTTCCTATGCATGGTAGTCCATCTAAATCTTAGAAAGGGGGAAAACAACCTATGTAGCCAAAACAAATAATGATGAAAGTATGGGAGTGGTAAGCTAGTAGGTTAAATAAAAGGTGTAAAAACATAATAGTAGTTTTTGAATAGTTAGCTTGAACACATAGAAGCTCGTATTTTTTAATGTTCATTTTATTTTTAACTACATAGATAATTTGTGAAAGGAACCAATTGAACTTCGTTTATGGTGGTGCAAATGGAGGGATGTATTTTAACATTATTAGTATGTAAAACACAATAATAAAGTTAATGAATGGGATGTAATTGTGTTGCTTTCAATTACAAAATTTGCTACCACAAGTGACACAATTGGACAAAAGGAAATGGCTTGGTATTAGACATGACATAGACCACGTGTAATGGGTGATGTGTAATGATTCACAATGAGTTCAAACATTAAATTACATAATCACATGCATGTGGTTTAAAAGTAAGGGATGACAACAAAAAATTATTATTTTGAAGATTTCAATTATGACAATACAATCATTTCAATTATGGAAGTACATAAAATGTGGTTATTACCAAAAAGGTGGGTTCTTAATTATTGTCAAACACATGCAATTTTTCTTAAGCTTGCCTATAACACATTAAGTATGATATCTTTTAATTTTAAATGTCAATGGGTTGTTATGTAATATGCAACATTTGAAGTTGAAAACCATTAACTTCCCCAATGAAATATGAAAAGGAGTTGGTAAGCCCATGACTAAATCTATTTTAAGTTTTGAAATTATGTTTTTCAAGTTTTGATGTTGAGCTTTAGTCATCAACAACACAACCCAACATAACCTTAAACCCATGGTGAGATTCTTATATAGATTAGGGTCTAAATTAATGTTGTATGAAACAATGAAAAATGTAAAATCACACACGTTTACCATCCACTACATCCAAGTAATTTAATAAGTTAATTTTTTTTAAAACATGATTAAGGTGTTATGTGATATCAACGTAAGATTTAGGATCAAAGGCTAGGTCCAAACAATACATTGTTGATAAATGACCATCCTTACAAATGCATTGCCAATACACCATTTTCTTACATATTACCCTTGTCATTTGATAGTAAAGTAAAAGACAACTACTTATTGGGTAATATTGTGGTCATACTTGGCAAGGACTATTAAAGGTTCCAAATACTTTAGGGTGGGTGCAAACATGATAACACAAGCCATACCTACCCACATGACCTTATTGTGACAAATTGTTTTTGACGGTTTTAAAAGTAATGTTAATGTTTGTTAAGATGATATGGTAGATTCTAATTGGTTACAAACTACAATGGATTAAAAATCCATGATTTTCACAATGGCCAGGAATTTATGTTTTTGACATGACAGATTATACTATTATGTAAGTATTTGATTAATTATTGTTGTACATGATTATATCATTTTGAAAGCATTTCAAATCTTTTTTTAAATGGGAAAATTTAATGAAAGCACCAGTTACAACATTTTATTTATGTTTTTGAATATTTTATCTTCATTAGATCCATCCAAATTATTTCACATGTTTTCATAATGTATTTAAAAGGGCATCATGTAAAATATTTTAAACTTGCAATATTAGTACAATTTTTGACACTAAAAACATTAAAAATCAAGTGTTAATTACATTTGTTACAATATGTGTTACCATGACTACACTTGGTTATGTAAGGACCAATTCACATGGCTAGAATTGATTCACAAGACAAGTCCCACATTGGAAAGTAGTAAAAGCTTATGTTTGGTTATTATAAATCAAATGATTGATTATTTAAAACCCAAAACTTGAACATGATTTTGTTTTATAATTTTATTTTTTTGGATTATTTACATTAAAGAGGGTTTGAAGTTCATTTATTCCATTCAAGTAATTGATTTTTAAAGTTTGTTTATCTTTTCAATTATGTGATCATGAAGGGTGAGGTCAGAACACCCCACATTGGGTCTTTTTATTATTTCATGATTATTTAATTGAATTTTACAACCATGGTGAAACCATAAAAAAACATTATCCTTTCCCCATGGTGACACCTTATCCATTCTTGTTAGAACCACACATTATAATTTAAACTTCACCTTGACCACATGAAACATGTTTATTTTTTGAGTTTCAACCATCAAACCTTGTGAAAAATATTTTGAATATTTCATATCATACCCATGGATGGTTAGGTTATGCTCACACTTGTCACACAAATTCAAGTGTTTTGTAACAATGTTGAGAAGGAGTGAACGAAAGAAAATCCTTCAAGAACTGGGAGGAATGTTGGCTACAAAAGTATTTGCCCATGTGCTTAAAGATGGTACCAACATTAACAATGAAGTTGAAGGATTGGAGGTCCAAAGTCTCAATTCACCATGTAACAACACTTGTGAAAGTGATTCAAGTGATGATGGGTTCATTAGTCTTCATATGTTATACATGGACATTTGAAACACAAAAGTACTTATGGGATAAAATTCAAGTACTAAGAAGTTAAAATTTCTTTCAATTGATCATTCCAAAGTTGTCAAATGAGCAATTAAAATGAAAGATTATATTGTCTATTCCATGTTTTGAGATAATCTTATCTAATCGATACAAACCCATTCCATATTCCATAACTATATTGATATGGAATAAGAACTAGTACGCTTATAATTTATGGTTGTTGCATGTAGAATTGGTCATTATGGTAATGTAGCATCCATAAAAGACGTTTGTGTTGTGTTTATAATATTTAAATGTGCAATAATCTTGTTCATTAATCAATGCAATATTGTTACATTTTTTTCAATGGAATCTTAGACAATGAGAAGGCCTACTGTAAAAGAATGAATTAGTATGAAAACTGAAATTCAAAACTTTTTGGGTTTCCTTTAATGGTGGGTATTATAGATGGAACCCTTATCCCTTTTGCAACTAGGCCCATTAGTTATGGTGAAGACTATTACTCATGAAAAACAACTTACATTATTTCAACAATGATTGTTTGTAATAAAAAGAGCAGAATATTACTAGTTTTCTTACATCTATTCATGATTTTCGAGTGTACACAATTTCAAAATTGTGGACGAATTTAAGGGAATTTTTTTTTGTGAAGAGGAACATCTATTGGTTGAATTTACCTACCCTCTTTTGTTGATTTTTATTCCATTTTATAAACAACTAGTAACCACACAACCTTTGAATGTGATATTCAATACCCAACTAGCAAAACTCTAAATTAAAATAGAGTATTGCATAGGTGTCTTGAAAGGACATTTTCAAAACACAAAGGATCTACTTATTGACATTGAAACCGAGCGAAACCATAATAAAACAATGTTGTGAATAAAAGCTTGTTGTGCGCTACATAATCTTTTCATTGAAAGCTTTATGATTCATCATGGAATTTTGGACAATCTAATGAAGATCCAAATGATGATGAAGAAAATTTTAAATTGGTTGGACAACAAAGTGATTTATGTATAAAATAGAAAAAATATATGTCAAAAGATATGTGTTTTCTTTTCATGGAGAAATATGAAGTGTACACCATTCAATGTGAATATGTTTTATGCATTTTCAATTTTTTTACTTATTTAATAAATGAACATGTATTGTCATTTTGTGCATGTTTTCTTTGGAAATATTTTCAATGAAGTATGTGTCAATACACACTTATGAACACAAACCACATCACACATATTATGCCATTGTTTAGAAACATGGAGCAGTTGGACATTGAGAAAAAAAACTAAATTCTACATGAATGCCCATCGCAAAAGAAAAACACACATACATTAATGGTATGGAATGCTAAACAAACCACCGTTTGACATCAAATTAAATACACCAACAATTTATGCACTTGGATTTTTGCCTTATGCCTTTAAACATGTAAGCTCCACTTGCAATTAAAAATTGTGGTTTTCAACTTCCTTCATACAAATGAGCAATTTTTCACATTGCATTTCCATTGAGAAGTCAAGCTTTCGACTTTGGAGTTGAAAAGTTTTATGTTGCCAATCACTTCTCAATTCTAACTTCTTTTCACCAATAACATGTTTATCTTTGGCAACATTGATAAATGCTTCAATAAATGCAACATATCTTTAATTTTTTCCTTGATGATCCTTGGGCATTGCCTCGTTTACATATTTGTGGGGTTTTTTTTCTTGAATTGTTGCAATTTGATGTGGTTTGTGTGCACACAACAATGGGGTTTATGGGTGACAAACCTTTTCCTTCATGATTAGAACCATCTTCATCAAGGTCAAGAGCATCCTTCTCAATTTCAAGTGAGTCATCTCACTATTCAAATACAAAATCACTTGCAACTTATGTAAGTGTTTGTGCCTAACTAAAGATCCCAAAAAAATGTCTTTTGCATCCACTTCATCCATTGAATCACCTACAAATGGAGGGTTGCCAATGTTCTATCCCCCATTAAAGGATCAATCTTGTCAAAAGAGGGACACAACAAAAGTACTTTATTTCTAATGGAATTAATAGCCATCTTTAAGTCAATGGTGTCTAATCCTTCACCCGCGGTCCAAAAGAAGTCAATCCATCACAATGTTGTTTCTTTAAATGTGCAATCTTAATTTTCACTTGATTAGAAGTGTGCTAGACTTCTTTTGTTGCCAAAACAAACACAATGTATTTGAAGATGTCTTTTTTTTCCTTCCCATTTGGCTTGGTGCATCCATCCTCTTCCTTCTTTTCAACATTTTTCCATTGATCATAATTCTTGGGTGTTTCAAAGCAATGAAAAGGGAGACTCATAAACCATTTGTCCCACTTTGTGCACAATGCAACCCGTGCATCTTCTATGGTAGTTTCACCAAGCAATGAAACCTTGTAGGGGATTAACTTTTGCAACTTTTACTTTCCAAAAAGACCGTGCATGGGCTTTATTTTGTTTCAAATCCTAGTTCCATCCATAATTATTACAAGAAGGTGTTAGTCATGCACCTCACAATGATCAAAAGGACCTTTTAAACGCTACTAAAATTTTTGGACACACAAATGTGTGGTTATAAAAAAAAGGGTCTAACGTTGCATCTGTAAAACACTTTTCTCAATTCCAATGCAATTTGTTGACCTTCATGCATAAAAAGTAGAAACAAATCTTCATTCCAAAATGCAACAAATAGTTGGAATATTGCACAAAGATACAATTGCACAAAGCTTCTTTGAAAATCAATAGATGATCACTCACATTGTGTGAAATTTTCAAAAGAGATCAAAACTATAAGTGATGTAGAAAATCTAAGCTCCCAAAAGGCCTATTGATTTGTATTTAACAAATAATGTTTCCTCACCTTTTCTGCTTTCAACCCTTATTTGTGATTTGGGGAAAGCAAAAGGGAAGTTGTTCTTACTTGTTATTTCCAAGTTGACTTTGACAAGTTGTGCTTGCAATGTGTGCTTTTGCTACTTTCCAAAGAGGG
>Ga0116230_10007061_pt1 | contig 11099 bp, 12 predicted proteins | sample S1TSphfallax_3_FD_88678 | JGI IMG/M metagenome (GOLD analysis project Ga0116230, IMG submission 88678) | Host-associated microbial communities from peat moss isolated from Minnesota, USA - S1T2_Fd - Sphagnum fallax MG | ecosystem: Host-associated > Plants > Peat moss > Unclassified | place...
AGTTGCCCTTAAACAGGGCAGGGGTGTTCATGAGCAGATTATTCAAAGTGGTTGGGAGTCTGATGTCTTCCTGATGAGTAGCCTGGTTGACATCTATGCAAAATGTGGGAGCATGGAAGATGCTTGTACAGTGTTCAACAAGATGCCATCACGTGATGCAATACTCAGAGGATATGCCATGCATGGGCATGGTAAGGAAGCTCTTCAACATTTTGAGATGTGTGGAGAAGGTGTACAACCAGATGATGTCACTTTTGTTTGTGTTCTGTCAGCTTGTAGCCATGCAGGTTTGGTGGTGGAAGGCCTGTGCTATTATTTGTCAATGAGCATAATTTACAAGATTTCTGCAAAATTGGAACACTACACCTGCATGGTTGACCTTCTTGGCCATGCTGGCCATCTGCAGGAGGCAGAGAATATGATCAAGGTGATGCCCTGTAACCCAAATATGGCTGTGTAGATGGCTTTGCTTAGTGCTTGCAGAATTCATGGTAATGTGGAGATGGAAGAATATGTTGCAAAATGAGTTCTTGAACTGGAGCCTGAAAATGCTGCTGGTCATTTGCTGCTACCAAGCATACAATGGATTCTTCGAGAGCAATGAAGGCTTTGTGTTTCTTAGCTCCATCTCTCACAGCCTTAGTACTTTTTCAGGGCACTCTCACAAAATCTCCATTCGGAAAAGGCAGCAAGTAACCAACTGAGACTACTGTCAGATCCAACTTCCCACACCTTTTTTTGTCTGGCCAGGTTTTATTTCATGCAGCAAGCCTAATTGTCATGCCAGTCAAAAATTCTTGCTGCTATCTGGTGATTCTGGCCTATGACTGTCCACACATTGTTTGCCAGAAGAATGCAAGTGAGACTTAGAGGGGTGATGAGTTCATATGTTTCAGTAGATCCACTTCTTCACTTCCTGGGTAGTTGAACTCTGATTTTATCTACTATGTGTGGTTCAACAGCAACAATGGTTCGTGGATGCACACACCACTTGTCCACAGTACTTCTCTGGTTCTTGTACATTTTAATTGACTCTACAATAAGTAATGGGAGGGCAATTGCATTCAGTTCTGATGGTTTGTGTGTGACTGCTCACCCATCCTGATAACCAAGGCTGATAAAGCTCCTATAGTTAACAAAGCTATTGTCAGCACTAGAAAAAACACTGTTTCAAACTCTCATTCATATGAGATTTGTCAGTGGGGTGGACATAGGAAGGTGCTACACCATGCAAATCTGACAACTGGACTGTGCAGGAAGCATTTTCTCCCAACATATACTTCTATATTGTGGCTCACAGAAGCTTGAAAATGTAGAGTCTTAATGTAAATGAACATGTAAGCTTTCATTCAGTTTCTTCCCCAACTGAAGGGGTCACATGAAACTAGCTCTCTGAAGTACATGACAGACTTACTGAAAGGAGCTGTGCATCCTCCACAAACCAACAAGCCCTTGGTGGTCACTTCAGCTTGAACAACATTGTGCTCAAAGGCAGCTTGCTGTGTCAACCTCTTAAGTTGCTTCTGCCAGGAATTTTTATTGCAATTTTGAGGGTGCCCATCCCACTCCAATTTGTCATTGACTGGTTGTCAAGAACACATGGAAGTTTGTTTGTTTGTTTGGGATGTCACCCCTCCTGCAGAGAAGCTATGCAACTCCCCAAGCTTGCTAGATGGTAACAAGAGCACAATAATCAAATAAGCCATCAACCCAGGTTCTCTATGTGCAAATGTAGCATACTTCAGTTCTCTTGTACAAATACTTTTCACAATTTCATAATGTTTCTTTGCCAGTGATCAACCTCTTCCTCAACCCTGCTGTAATGTTGACTTGGATGTCAATGAGGCCATAATGTCAATCCAGTTGGAGCTATATACAGCCAACAGCATAGCTCAGGAGGCCAGCTTGGACAAAGGCCCACCAAAGGCAGTTAATGCGGGAAGTTTCTTGAGAGCATGATGCCCCAGAAAAGCCAGATGGGTTTGTTTCTGCATGGAATTCATCAGGGGAAAGAAGACCAGTTCTGAAAGTATTGGGATTTTTCCTTCAAACACCTTGCCACACTACATAGATTTAAATTGCTGCACGCGTTGGACTCTATGATACTCCACAGATTACTCATGGCAATATGACCCTCTCATTGTTCTGAAAATGGATTTGTGGTTCCTAGGTCCTAGACATGGAGTAGGAATATACTCGTGAACATACATACTTACTTCAACACCCAAGTCACGAAAAATGTGAAAGCATGACCCACTGATTTGAATGTGCACTGATTAGACTTGCTTCCCATAAGCTCACAACTGATGAGTACAAAGGGTCCGATGATCCGTTTAGACATAACTGCTAATGTCTCAAAGAATAACTCTTCACTTTTGCACCTTGGAGCTACAAGAATTGACGATTCTAGGAGCCTACAAGCTTAGACTGGACTTATATGAATGCAAAGAAACTGAAGAGTGATGTGGGCAAAGGGCTTCGATGAGCACCATGATCAAAAGCTGCAAAACCCTGAGAATGCAGCACCCTATTATTATCCCTGGACTATGTCTTAGGGCTTGAGATAGACCCCACGGCCGACCATCAGTCGTCCGCAGTGTCGTCCTCTTTCCTCCGTTTGAGTTTATAGACTGCAGTGACGTGGACTTCGTGTGGTTCTGGCTGCCGACCTTCGGTCGCTTACTGCGTCGTCTTCTTCCCTCTCGCTCTCTGAGCTTTTCACGCAGCAGGAAGCTAATGCGCGCCCTCGGACAGAAAATACCCGGCCAGCGAGCACGGGAAGCTGGCAGCAAAGGAAGGAGTCGGAAACGGAAAGGCGACAGGGACATAGGATGGACACAGGAGGAGCAACGAGGAGGTAGGTAGGAGGACTAACGAGAGAAGGGAGCAAAAATGTGGGCAGCTACAGCAGGGTCGTCTCCCTGCTGTCCTGTAGCGTTGGAGTCCAGGACAAGAACAGGCCCGCACTCTTCTTCTTCTTCCTCAACTTCATACCATTGCGTCGGTAGGGATGATCAAAGGCGCCACAGAGAGGTATTTATAACGAACCAGCAGTTTTGGAAATGTGTGAAGCGGAGAGCAGGAAGAGATATGGCGACGCGGTGTTTAGGTAGCGCGTGGTTATCAGGAGGTCAATTAGTGCAAGGGAGTGTAGGGTATTGTGTTGTGGGAGATGGGATAGAATGCTTGCAAAGCGAGGGACATTGTCGACAAGGAAATCGGATGGCAAGATTAGGGAATCGAGTGTTGAGAGACAACAAGAAGCGTGGGAAACGAGCGAATGTTGTGCCGCAAGCTATTTTGCAATGGAACAGGCGACCTGAACTGGCTGGCGAGCCGCCGAGAGTGGTGGTAATTACGTCAGGGAAGGGAGGAGTCGGAAAGACGACCACCACTGCTAACCTTGGGATGTGCCTTGCACGCTTGAATTTCAAGGTCGTAGCTATCGATGCCGATGTCGGGTTACGCAATCTTGATCTGCTACTTGGTCTGGAGAATCAAGTGAAGTACACGGCGATGGAAGTTCTCAACGGAGAGTGCCGGCTGGACCAAGCTCTCATAAGGGACAAACGGTGGACGAATTTCGAGCTTCTGTGCATCAATAAACCACGGTACAAGATGCCACTAGGGTTTGGAGGCAAAGCGCTCACGTGGCTGGTGGATGCCCTGAAGAAAAGACCAGAAGGAATGCCACATTTCATTCTGATAGACTGTCCTGCAGGCATTGATGCAGGTTTCATCACTGCAATCACACCTGCAAATGAAGCAATTCTGGTAACCACTCCTGATATCACCAGCCTGAGGGATGCTGACCGTGTCACGGGCCTACTTGAGTGTGATGGAATCAAAGATATCAAGATGGTGGTGAATCGAGTGCGCAGTGACATGATCAAGGGAGAAGACATGATGTCTGTCTTAGACGTCCAAGAAATGCTGGGTCTTCCTTTGCTTGGTGTCATTCCTGAAGACTCTGAGGTGATCAAGAGCACAAACCGGGGCTATCCACTGGTGTTGAAGAACCCACCCACTCTGGCAGGTTTGGCATTGGAGCAGATTGCTTGGAGATTAGTGGAGCAAGATAGCATGAAAGCAGTCTTGATTGAAGAAGCCCCAAAGAAACGAAGCTTTCTACCATTCATGGGCAGTGGAAGGTGATGTTACACTTGTGCATCAGCATCTGGCACTGATCATAGAGCATTAGGTCTTCCACAACACAGGCTTTTCCCTATACACAATCTTGCACGTGTCAGCTTCATCTGTGCAGGTAAGGTTTCATGAAGAGCAATAGGAACAATCACATTGTGGGCATTCTCAATTGCAAGGAGAATCCTTAGTCACTGAGATTTGCATCCAGTTCACACAAAACCTTTAGGACTGTTAGGAGGTGGTGTTGTTCTGTGACTTCTTATTGTGGCCTGCACAAAGGTTAGCAACCAACGCAATCAGGGTGCAGAGTATATGATATCAGTTTTGTAATTTCTTCTTACTATTGTGGCAACTTATCCAGCTTTCTCATCTTGTTCAAATGTCTTCCAAGAGCAACACCACACATTTACAAGATTTTATTTGGCAGAAAAGAAACCCAATTTTTATTTTTGTTGCCTCTTTTTTTAGCACAGTAAACATGTACATTGAAGCACCTTTTTGTCCAAGCCAAAAGTTCAAACCTGCTTCAAATGCAGGGATGTGTTCATGCACTGCAAAAAGATGAAAAGTTGCAGCAGCCTTCTTGACAACACCCACTACAGTTGCCACTACAGTTACATGAATCTATGAGGATGTGGCAACTTTTGTCTTTTGTAATGCAATCAACATAGATACTGCTCCCAATAGGTTCACTGCTCCTACCTGCAATGTAAGGTTTTGACAAATGAGGATTGCAATGCAATGGATCCACCATTTTGTAAATCTATTCTGCTAGCATACCTCATCATAACACTACAAATTGAAACCCCTGGGCAGAGAGTTCCACACCTGGGTGCTGAATGAGAGTTGGAATACATACCAAGAGAAGAGCGCGCTGAGCAGCACCAATGGCTACAAGCCAGCAGAACCCAATAAACAAAAACTGCAGGAAGCAATTTCTGGATCAGTGCGAAATCCTTGTTAATATTGAACTTCACAGCACCCCACTCATGTCAAACTTTGCTGTACTGTGTACAAAGACAAAGAGCATAGAGACCAAAAATTGCAAGCAGAAGTTGATACTGACTGTTGAAAGATTAACATACCATGCGCCCTACAACAGTGGACATATAGAAGGCATATGCGCCTGGAACTCCTTGCATATCACCCACTGATGTTCCAATATAGTACACACCAAAAACCTGTAGTGCATTTCCACTATCTTAAGGGGCTTTTAGATGCCCATACACATCCTCTCTACCATCAACTGATGCTGCTTATATTGAGCAACTAGGGCAAACCAATTCTAGAAGATAGAAACTTGGTCAGTCCAATGTTGCCGAGATTGATTGACGTTGCTTCACTTCATGCAACAACATTGAACTCCCAGCTCACACCTTTAGTATTACCTTTACAATGACAAGATGAGCCAGAATCACATGCATTGAAGCTCTCCATGCTTCACATTCACTCGACAGGAAAAGAGAAGAGAAAGAGAAATTACCGATGCCAAAATAGCTCCAACTCGGATCCAACCCACTGTGACACTTTTTACATCAAAGAAAAGACCTATGCACATAGGGATCAAAAGTTAGTGTCAGAACCACACTGTCCATTCACCTCACCACAAGTGTTCTGCATCTTTAGCTTCTCCTAATCCTCCCTTCTAATTGCATTTCTAGCCTTCTTTTTGCAGAAGTATCCTGCTTACAAATATACTATCTAACAATTGACTATCAACATGCCATCTTACCAAAGAGAGGGACTGGGAACAATAGCAGTGCAATGCCAGCAACAAATATGTACAAGCCCGTGAACAATGCCATCAAAGCAGGCCCCCTTGATCTCTTCTGTTCCATGTTCTGAGAGTCTTTCATTCTTGGCTGGCCACCCACAACAAGATCAGAGATGCTGGAATTGCTCAAATGGTCTTCATCTGCTGCACAGATCCTACACCATGTCAGGTGACAATCAGAACCAGACACCTGTTACATGTTAGGGACCACACAAACCAGAGTGACACTGTGTCATCCATTGCATTCTTACAACAATCATTTTCCTGAAGTTGTAACCTTTGCATCTGCCTCCCAGCTGATAATGAGATCAATAAAGGCCAGTGACTGATCATTCAGAAATGCAGTTGAAGAACATGCAAACAACAGATTATGGAGCTTGACTTCAGCATCGAAGAAGGTGGAAAGTGGCACTTGGCATTTGAAGGACTTGATGAGAGACTGACCAAAGAAACTGAAACCACGACAGAAAAAATGGGTGGAGTCTTTCAGGATAGAGATGCTCACTGAACGGTGCCATCATTCAATATTGATGCAATTTCAGGATGGAACATCGTGCTCCTGGAAAGGCCACTCAGAACTTTGTCAGCAATGCTGAGCGCAGTGGGAGTCATTTCCATAGCAAAGACAATGGCTTTCCTCTCCCCTCTCTGACCTGCATGAACATTCCCTTGCAGATGCCCCAACACAATAATATCTCCATCAGCTACAATAGCTGCTCCTTGACTCACATTTCCAAGCACCTGAGCACAAGGGAATGGACATGGCTCAGCATTGGAGATTGCAATCGCAGAACCCTAATAAACAGATTATTGTCATGGATGCTGCATTCAAAACTGTACAAACATTTGCAAGCACTACTGAAATTGATGACAACTCTCGCTCGCAAATAGGTCACCTGCTGTTTTACTCATTAGGGTTTCATGAAACTATCGAGATTGCACAGTTCTTTTCTGCAATGGTTTGACGACGGCATGCACATGCCTGCTGGCAGTGTTCCGGAACTAGAAATTGCAGTGAAGTTGAGGAACAGAGACTTACAACGACAGTGCCTTGGTACTCAAGAAGCTCTCCAGCCCGAACGGTTCTTCTCAAGTACAGGCAGGATGATGAGGGGGGCGAAGAACCAGCCGACTCCCGATCGCCGCTGCGATGGCTTCCGTTCTCTCCGTTCTCTTCCGTCTGCGAGGTTTGTGAATGTACCGCAATACTTCTCCTGCTTCCTTTCCGCCTCTCCCTGCTGCTCTTTCTTGTTGAGCTCCAGGACGACGGTGCTGCAAGAGGTGCTTGAACTTTCAGTTTCCGTGCCGGCCATCTCTTCTTCTGGAGTATCTTGAGTGTTGTTCCAGGCTGCGCCGCATGGAGCGGTAAACCTCGGCCTGCTGCAACGAGGACGACGACGCAAGCTGCTGCTGGTGCTGCTGCTCCTGCCACCATTTTTCACAGCAACAGAACTACCGCTCCTCTTTTGCGTCCGGCAGTGACGAAACCTGCACTCGTTCGTCCTTCCGTCATGGGCCTATTTCATCTAGTTTGTTGTTGCGCGTCTTCCGCGTCCGCATATTGGTTGTTATTTCCCTTGTCGTGCCTTCCGCCGACGATAGTGCTCCTCTCAGAAACGACGACGCGGAGCGACATCTTCTTTCGTTCGTCAAGTGGATAGCCTTACCTCAAGATGCTGTTTTTCTGATTGCAATTCTTGCCATCTGCTCTGCACCCGCATCTCCAAAAATTTGCAGCACATGTAGAGCAGGGAATACACTCGTGTTACGACAATTTGTGAAGCTTCACAAGCTTCTGGCAGCAGGAGGTTAGAGTAATTTCTTAGAAGAGCTAAGCAATGGCGACAAGTTTGCAACGTGTGGCGAGGACGGAACCATGCCGTGGATTTGAGTCCCTGCGACACTCCGATCCACCTCAAACGAGGAAATGCAGTTTGGCCATCCGCACATCGAGCTACCGAGTCTCGTGTAGTGCAAAGTTGAGACTTCGCAGAAACGGAATGCATCTGGTAGAGATCCAACAACAGAGGCTTCACGGTTTTGGAAGGCGAAATGAGGCTGCGAGGGGAACAGACATCCGCAGAAGTGCAGAGCCTCCGAGAGACGGTCTGGACGGGGATAATAAGGCCAGTGTTTCCGGTGAGTTCACCATCTCACATGCTCAAACTTTTGAAGTTGCAGGGCTCCCTGGCATGTTCTGCGTTGCGAAAAAGATGCTGGAAAGGAATACAATCGCGATTTAGAATTGCATCTTGTTGCTGTTCGTGTCCCATGTCCAAACCTTCACGATCGCAAGGCTGATGGTTTTTCTGCTCAAATTGGAGAGAGCAAAAGACAGCGTGAATGTCAGCTTGCCAGAGACGCAGAAGCGTTCCGTAGAACTTCACAAGGAAGGTATGAATGAGGAGGCTCCATTGCACGTGGTAAGTAATACCGTCGAGAGTGTAGGCAGGCCTTGGTTGCGTAGGAACAGTCGTGGTTTCTCGAGACTCCCAAGAGCAATCCTGAACAAAACTGCGCAACGGCAAGGTTTCTGTTCTAACTTCGTTTCAACACTATTGTCTACCCTGTTGCTGCAAGAGTTGTCTTCGGCGTCGAGAGTGTAAGCGACAATTTCTTCTTGCATATTTCTTCATTTCAACATCGTCGTCAATTCTGCAGGTGAAAGAGCGAGTGTCGACACCGAAATGCTCTGCGGCAAGTTTTGGATATACCTGTTTGTTATGGAGTACAGCAATTGAGCGGATCTTGTGATGTTTAGTGTGGATAGAAATGTCAAAAATGCACGCACCTTCTCTAACAATCTCAGTGTACAGATGCTGGATCTAAGTTGGGGAGAGCTGGTGGATGATGCAGGTGATAAAAAGGTGGAGGAGAAGCAAGGTATAGAAGGTGTTGAGCAGGCGTTGGCTAAAGCTTTTGGAGGTCCAATTTGGTTTGGGTTGCTGCTGAGCTTCCTTGCAATTTTTGCTGGTGGTTATGTGTACCTGATATACAACTATGCAGATTTCAAAGACATTCCTATTCTCAATGGCCCTGTGGGAGCTCGCAATTGAAAGGAATGGGAGCTAGTTTCATGAACAGTGTGTTTTTGAGATAGCAAATTACTTTCATTTTTGGAGTTTCCCTTTGCCTTTCGGCCATGTTCTGCTAGATTCCATCTGAACTCCAAATTGCAAGGGTAGAGAACAGGCAACATTTGTCCAGCCTCCGCTCATTTGATCTTGGTGAGAGAACAGAAATCAGTTGAAATGGTGAAATGTTGTTGCAGGAGACCAAGAAATAAACCATTTAAGCCTTCAGTTAGAGTTTCTCAGTTGCCACAAACCAGAAGAGATGTGTTTTTATGAGCTAACGCTGTGCAATATACAAGTGACCTTTGTTGTGAACATTGAGCTGTCAGGTTGTGGAAACAGGAACATGATGATACAGGCCTTGCACTGGTTTCTCAGGTCTTGAGAAAAAATTTCAGATGAGCAACTGATTTTGCAACATCTCGGAGCAACTAAGGTTCTTGGCTTTCTTTGAACTTGTTTGCAGAACATCTGAGATTTGATCGTGGCCTGTGTCATCAAACCTCTTGAGAGGCTTGCAGTGACCTCTGTTTCAGTTGATTCTGAGAGCAGATTTCTAAACACCAAAGATGGCAGGCAGCTTGCCATTCCTCAAGAGCTCTGACAATGGTGACCCCACTGGTGTCCAAGTTCCCATGACTTCCACTTACCTGGATGACAAGGTAAGTCAACTTGGTGTAATTGATGTTTTTCTGCAATGAATTCTAGGACCCATGCTAACACATGAACTACACACCTGCTTGTTTGAAAAACATGATCACTGATACTTAAGCTTTTTGTGGGCATAGCTTGAAGGTGGTTTTTTCAAAACATTAACACTGTCTTTACAAGAATTTTCCAAAAGCAACAATTTCTAGAACCCATGCTGAAACATGATCTATGTCCTTGTTTGCTAGAGCAACATGATTGATGATCCTGTGGATGGGTAGTACATAGCTAACCATTGTGGATAGCTACATGAATACAAGAAAAAAATATTTCATACCCACATCCCATTCATCTTGTGTTGTGTACCAATGGATGTTGGTTCACTCTAGGCTACAGAGGTTTTGCCTCAATGTTATTTAAACATGTATTTAGAGTGTGCATGACAATCAAGACACCTTGTAGTAGTACAATATAGTCGAGCTACATGGAACACCTAAAACATGTTGTGGGCTAGGTTTCATGTTTTCAATGTTGGCATGCTTTTGAATCCATGATTTGATTTGTTTTTTCCAGATCCGAGTTTGAAGGTGCTGCATTTTGAGGGGTTGAAACATGGCACTCACCTTTGCCCCAAGTTTTGAAAATTCAAAATTGAGTTTCAAGTTCATTTTGATTCTATTGGTTTTGCTTGCTTGTTCTTTTGCCTGCTGGTTTTGTTTCCATCTTATTTTACTTGGTTTTGATTGCTTGTTTGTTTACCTCCCTTCCTTTTTGTTTTGTTTACTAGCTTCGCTCATTTTATTTTGGCATTTTGCTTGTTTTTTATTTTTTTTGTTTTTCTCATTTTATTTTTGCTTGTTGATTATGTCATTGATTTGCTTTACTAATCTTGTTCTTTTTAGACTTGCTTTTACTTTGTTGGTTATTCATTTGTTTTGTTGACTTATAATTCAAGTCCTTGTAAGATCACGATCCATTGTATTCATTAAGATTAATTCAAGTTTCAAAATGTATGTAAGTTGGTAGAAGGAATATTAAAAAATTCATCCTGATTTTGTGTTGAGAAAAAACACATTAAGGTGGATCAAAATTGCCATTTAAGAATCCTTTTTGAAAGTTCATTTCCTTCAATGAATTGGGTTGATTTTTAAATTGGTTTAAATGATGTTAAAGTGAATATCTTTTTCCATATATGAATTCATATCATCATAGTTTATACGTTTTTTCACACATTGATTAAAGGTAGGTCTTGAAAATATCGATCTAAATATCAAATAAAACAAATATGCCTATTTATTCTATGGCAAAGTTATTTTGGGTATTCAAACTAATGCTTTTCAAAATTCAATTTTTAATCTTTGTCCTATGAATAACATTGAACTTTTGAATGATTATTAATTCTTCCCCTTTCAAGTCTTGAAACTAATTTCATAACAATTGAACTAAAATCTCATGCC
>Ga0116230_10007063_pt1 | contig 11098 bp, 6 predicted proteins | sample S1TSphfallax_3_FD_88678 | JGI IMG/M metagenome (GOLD analysis project Ga0116230, IMG submission 88678) | Host-associated microbial communities from peat moss isolated from Minnesota, USA - S1T2_Fd - Sphagnum fallax MG | ecosystem: Host-associated > Plants > Peat moss > Unclassified | place: USA...
CTAAAACTGGACATGGACCTTACCAGAAAATATCCTGAATACCCAGGTGAACCCACCAACTCTAGGTTAGAGGCTGGAACCAATTCCAGGACTGGTTACTGGGGCGAGAGTGAACCAGCAGCCACAAATGCACCAGTTGGCCGTTCTGTCCACTGGATGGGCTGCATTTTTTCATTCGGTGTCAGATGGGGTTCATCACAGTCCATTTCCATTTCTTTTTGCTGCTGACCATTGTACTTTTTCTTTTTTTGGTTTGTTTTTTTTTGTTTTTTCCTTGCACCTGACCTCACACATACCTACCCTACTCACCTTCCTACCCTCATAAGTAATGTACCAACCTAATTATCCTCTACTGACATAGCTACCCTAATAACTAGTTATCCTACTGACCTAGTTACTATACTAACTACCTACCCTACTAACCTAATTACCTTGTTAACTAATACCCTATTGACTTAACTTCTTTACTAACCTCACCATTGTACTAACTACCTACCTTATTAATCTAGCTACCTTACTATTTAAGAATCTAAAGGATACATGAACACCCTATTGACATAAGTATTCTACAAACTTAGTCACCTTGATAAGGTAGCTTGTTTCCTATGTACTAATTTATCTACCTTGCTACCTTGCCAGAGTAACTTTCTTCCTACCTACTAACTTGCCCACCTACATGCCTACCTACCTTAGTAACCTATATACCTTGATCCTTGAACTTCTTATCTACTTACTAACCTACCTACTAACCCAACTACCTACCTATATAGCTATTTACCTACCTATGCACCCACCTTCCTACCTACCATTATGCTTACCTACCTACCTATGTTTTTTACATAGCCAAATACTTAACTAATTAAATTTTCACTTTTTCCATCCCCCCAATCCTATGTATCAATTTATTATGGTTTGCCTTAGTTCATGGATGATGAACATAGGTCCCCATATGTAAGTATTATAAACAATTTATAGTGAAAACAATGTCATAATTGCAGCCATTAATTAATGCATATGTTACTATATTTTGTTTACCTAATTTATTTATGGAATGGACATTATAATACATCTTTTCATGTAATTATTTATAAGTATGTAATATTGGATTATGGTTTAAATTTAAGGCTAGGACACATAAATTAATTAATAAGTTTTTCACAAATCTATAGTAATTAACCTAAATTAAGCTAAATTTGGGGGGAAAATTTTAGGGTTTAAACATATGTGAAGTATTATGATTTCATTCTATATCTTCTTCAAAAGAGAGTGGGAAAAAATAACCTAGGAGAGATCACATAAAGGTAAGACATATATTGTCTTTTGGTTTTTAATGAAATTTATTTGATTGTTTTTTAATATTAAGGTTTTTTTTCAGTCAATAAATGTTTATAGTTTAAAAGTTTGAAATTTTGGTTTCTAATTTTTTTCCTATGTTCTTTAAAAAACATTTGTTTTGCATAGTTTCTTGGGTTTAGGGCATATATCATTAAAAATTTTTTTTGTTAAGGTTGTAATAAGGCTTATGGTAAAATATCATTTGGATTTTTAGGGTTATGGCTTATGATTTAATGTTTACAATTTTGGTTCATATATATTAGGGCTTAAGGTTTATACTCTAAACTTTGCTTATTGTATTGGTTTTTGATCTTATCATTTATTTAAATCTATAGCATAATTATGAATATCTTTTGTTTCCATATGTTCCATTAACCATGAAACATAATTTTTTTTAAAAAAAATTTGATTCCCCATTAATACATGATGAAATTCATGTTTTCAAAATTATTTGTTCACCTTATAATATGATTTAACATATATATACATGTACATAATGCAAAATTGGTCACATTGATGGTATAAGGGGTTAGGGTTTAATGTAAAATTTACTGTTTAATGTTAGAATTATCGTTTAGGTTTAAAGTTTGGGACATATAAATTAATTAACATTTCACAATTCTATAATAATTAAAATAAATCTAGGGTGCATTTTGGGCAAAACCTTTAAGGCTTAAGCATATGTAAAACAATGCAATGTCAATATATATATATAAAGTGAAAAAACTCAGCTTGAAGACATTACCAAATGGTAAAAGACATACCTTCTTTTGTGTTTTGTTACAAATTTTATTGAATTATTCAAAAAATTAAAGCCAATTTTGTAGTTGTTGAAAATAAATACATGTGCATGTATTACAAAATTATATGAATAATTAGCCCTAAATGTAATACCTATATTCAAGTTCATTTTGATATAACCCATAAATGATTTAGGTAACTTGAGTTGCAGACCCAACCCTAAACGTAATACCCACCTGTAAGGTCATTTCGAAATAACCAATATGTAATTTGGGTGGCCTTTTAATGAAGACCAATGCTTATATGCAATACTTGCATGCAAGTTCATTCTGAAATAATCAAATAATCCATAGGTGATTTAGGCAACCTTAAATGAAAAATCAACCCTAAATGCAATACCCACATGTAAGGTCATTTCAAAATAACTAATAAATGGTTTGCGTACCCAAAATATGTTTCTTTATATACTTAATTCTAATGAATAATTATCTATAATAATAATTTGAATAACTTATCAACAATAAAAAAATCTAATTAAAATAATAAATTAAATATCAATTTATCAATTTAATTTTGAAATGTAAATTTTAATTATCTGGATGATTAAAGTTCAACCAAATAATCAATTAATTATTATTTTTTAAAATGATTGTCTAAATATGATAATCAATCAGTTATATTATTTGAAATATTTTTTAATTATGACATTATTTGTTGATATTTAAACTAAATTATTAAGTCATGAATCCCATATATTACAATGGAGACCTATATGTGGGTATTACAATGGATGTTAAAAAAATCAGCTACTATTTATAAGACTTAGAAACGGGTATTACAATGGATATAAAAACCAACAACTATTTATAAAACCTATATGCATGTATTGCATATTTGAAATGGCCTTATGGAAATTAGAATAAAAAGGATGTAGGTATTGCATGTTTGGTTTCATGGCAATGCCAATAAGTTAACTATAATGTGGGTATTTTTTAAAAAATCTTTAAGTGATGTGAGTCCTAATACATTAGATGTAGGTATTGCACAATGTTCATTTTGATCTTTGTAAACCTTACACAAAGTAATTATAAAATGTGCATATGGGACTATTTAAGTTTTGATTATTACATTTAAAGCATTAAAAAGATGATTAAAAAAAAGACATATATGATTAACCATATACCATCAAACAAGTGTGACTAGAAGAAAATATTATATTGATAAAAGATGTACAAAATGGGTGGATCAAACAATGCTAAAAAACCCAATGAAAAAAAAAGGTTTTCTATAATATGTCAAAGGACCAAAGTTCAAAAAGTGGATAGTCCAAAAAATGAAGTAATTAACTATATAAAGTGGAAACCTAAAACCATATCATTATCTATAATGGCGTGTTTAACTTGGTAAAAAGTTGTTGCATTTGTAACCTGTATTACATGATGAACAATGTATAGATGGCAACATTACATCTCAATATGAACTGCATTTGCAACAAACTCTTCCTTTGTTATCCCTTGAACCTTATAAACACCCAAAAACCACCAAATTAAACTTTAACACACCTTGGATGAAACAAAATTATAAAAAAACAACAAACATTGATTATTATTTTTTTTTACCTTCCATGAATCATTTTAGATTCATGGAAATTTAATACAATTGTTGATTCTTATGTCCGACTCGCTTTAGTGGACTTTCAATCTTAAATTTTGACATCCCATGCCATCTTCAATCATCATGCATATGCAAAACATGTGGATCAAATCATCTCTTGTAAATTTTCGTCCTTTTCCATATCTGATGTTACATTTTGAAGCACGTTTCCCATGCCATGGCATTAAGACTCAACACTTGTAATAGTTACTTTGAAGCTACTTTGACCAAAGTTTGTTTTGGTAATGGTGGATATTGTTTTGTAACAATTACCATTTTATCCTAATCACATTAGGCTTTGGCACAAATGTAATTAACAACCTTTTGATCATTTCACTTCTACACAACAATGACATCTCCTAAGACATGAGCGTTCATTTTAGCATGGTCTTGACATCAAGGACCTCCTCAAAAGTTGAAGGCCTCCTAGGTTTGGCCTTTTCTGACACTAAACCATGCACCTCCTTCAAATGTTTGGTCAACAACCATTTGGACAAGTGGGTGTTGGTGGCTAAAAGGCCTGGTCGGTTTCAAGTTTCAGACCTAAACCAAAAACTATAAAACAAATAAGTCCTTATTTTGTAATTAAAAAAAAAACTTAACCCTAAAACCTTAAACATAAAAAAATCACACAATAGAATGTAAGTATTGCAAAACATAAGATCACATAATTAGATGCAATTATTATAATACGAAATGGGCAATGGCGGCAAGCTTGCTACCATTGCCTTGTTTGTAATAACAACAAGAGAAAAAAAAAAAATGATGACAACAAGCCCATCATCTTTTTCGCTTCAAGTAGAAGGAAGCAAAAATTGGATGATGGCAACAAGCTTATTGTCATTGCCTTGTTCGCAACAAAAAACAAAAGAAAAAAAAGGCGACAACACACTTTGTGCTATCACTTTATTCACTTCAAATATAAACAAATAAACGAAAAAAGAAGTGGATGGCATTTTCTTCTTTTCAAGCAAAGAAAAAAAACCCCCATAAACAAGAAAATAAAAATGCAAAGAGGGGTGGGAGCTTACCTTTCTTCTCCCACTTCTACATTTGGGATGAAACGCTCTTCCTGCATTCTCTTCTCCACGTTCCTTCAACGTTGAGCTCTCCACTTTCCTCAAGCCTTGTGTCTTGCATTTTTTCAAAACTCTATGTTATTCAAGCTTGGGAGCTCTCTTAAGCTTTGGAGATGGAGTGAATAGGAAATGAAGTGAAGGAGGTAAGAGGGGGGAGGTAGCTAGGAGGGGAAAATTTTGGGGCAAAGAAGGGGGCTGAAAAATCCCTAGGCAATGGAAGAGGATGTGTTTTTGGTTCATCCCCAAAATGGCTTGAACGGCCTCATCCTAAACTAGTACACTAGTGGTTGCTGGTTCATTCTAGCCAATTCATGCTCCTATTCTTGGTTTTATAATTTGTAGGTCCTATAGTTTGGACAAATGGAATTGTGTTGAAGATTAGAACCAAATTTGGACCCTATCACTAGCCTTGCGCTCGAACCTAAATTGGAAGGGGGATTTGGAAGTAATTTTTACATATGTTGGTTTGAGCTTCTATGTAAGTAAATAATATTTTTACAGTGTTTTTTGGGCATGTAGATGATATTTTTTTTTGAGAAGGTGGCAGGTATGTTGTACTTCACATTAAGGTGGTTAACTTTTATCACTTGTACAATATTGGTACCTATAATGTCCAATTGGGTGTTGGTAGCTGGAATTGGACCTGCTTCTTTATAACCATATTTACTTTTGGACATCCTTTAATTTGGGATGTTTCTGGGGAGAGACACAAATTGAAAGTTTAAGAATGTGAATAATTGAGCTCCAAACTAAATGACTAGTTTCCATCAAATTTATAAAAGCTAGTGTTGACTGGAAGTTGGAACTTGTTAAATTTGAAAAATAGCAATAATTCAGGTGAAAGGTTTTCATCCAAAAATTAGAGTCGGATGAATGTACACATGTTTAAATTGGTGTACACAAGCATGCCATGTCATCATTATGGGAGATTGAGTCATTATTAATTGCAAAGGTGGATGGTTCTTGCAATTAACTAATTAATAAACAAAATTTTAAAAATAATATGATAATTTACCAAAAACCCAACAAGTTGTCATATTGACTATAGTTGCAAAACCATGATGCCATGTGGCATGTTGATGTTTTTTACCATTATTTTGTGATTTTTATGATTAAATAGTTATAAATGTAATTGAAAAAACAATAATCATTTTTATGTCTAGTTCAAAAGAAAGGATTTGTTGTTGTGAAGGTAAAGGTTCTTGACTTGCATCTTGACGCAAAGTGCTACATTGAAGGATTGGACATCATCTCTAACATAGTGACCAACCAATAAATGCATCATTTTATTCAAAATAGTATATGAATCATCATGTTGACTAATAGTCAAGTATTTTATTACTTGCACATGGAATACCACATCATGTTGTGAGACTAGAAGTTGTTATTCTAATCACAAAAAAAGGGTATTTTTAATTAAATAATTTAAATTTATTTAAAGCATATTATTATGATTTCAAGAATAATAATATATCTATCCAAAAAAACCCGTTAGTCATCATATTAACTATAATACAAAACCATGACATCACATGACATCTCAATGGCCTTTACAACTACATAGTGATTTTTGTGACTAAGTAGTTACAATTGTAGTTGAAAAGGATAGTATTCATTTTTTCACAAGTCAAATATCCCATAATGTGTTGTTGTGCAAGTAAGGGGGGATACCATTTACTTCCCCATCCAATCATCTAAATGGTAAAACAAGGAATCATAATATGGGACCAACAAGTTTGTTAACAAAGGAAAAAAACAAAACCATAATCGAATGGGCATTAGCTATGCAAGAATGTGGGTTGTCCATCACCATACAACAACTCAAGTTGAAGGTTGTAAAAATCACACAAACAAGACCAACACCATTCAAGGATGTTGTTCCAAGATTATCTTAGTGGAAATTGTTCCAAAAAGGTTTACTTAACATAAACATTAGACATGTAAAGGGATTAGAAGTCTTAAGAACACAAGGATTCACTGTTGATTCCTACAGATCCTTTTATTCCAACTTTGCAACCTTTTACCACCAACATAAGTATAAGCCATACCAAACTTGGAACTTAGATGAAACATGGATTTAGGCGGGTAGGCAAATAGGAGCTAGGGTTTTGGCCAAGAAGGGCTCACAAACAATTTACAACACTATACCCAAGTTTCGAAAGCAGTTAACAATAAATTGTGTTGTTAATGTTGTTGGGTCAGTTTTGCTAGGATTTTACATATTAAGAGGAAAAAAATTACACGATGATTACATTCAACAATGCAAACCAAGAACATGTATGGCAATGCAAACAAAGGCATGGATAACAAGTTTGTTTTTCAAAGAATTCCTCTCATTTTTCAAAGAATTTATTCTAGGTGAGATTTCCTAAGCCAATCATCATTCATTAATTCAAGATGGTCATGGATCACATGTTACATTAAAAGCCCTAAAACAAGTAATACCCTTGGCTAAATTATCTTTGGAATGATTGCCAACATTAACTACATGACAAAATTGAAAAAAAAACACTGTCATCCATAGTTTTGCACCACTCCCCAGTGCTTGTAGTCCTAAACCTTAAATTGAACATGGTTATGCCCATGGCTATTGGATTTTTTGACTTTTTTCTTGGGAGGATCTTGACCATGGGTTGTAAAATGAACATTTAAAGGATGAAAAATTGTTTGGACACTTTTCATTTATGAACTAAAAATATTAGGTAACAAACCTTCATACGTTGGATATTATTTATACATGGGCAAAAAGTTGTCACCCATAAACTACCACGTGTTTTAAACTTTTTAATTTTTGACTTTTGACCCTTCTCCTTTCAAATTGCCATGTCTCATTCATATTTACTTTGTTTTTGACAATTTAAAATGCAATGGTTGTGCCCATAGGAAGGGCACAATGTTTTTAGGCACCAAAATGAAAGGAACCTTCCCTTGCATTTCAACGACCACTTAGACATTAAGTGTTCTACCAAAATAGGCACAACAATAAATGTGGTGTGGTCTGCAACACACTTTGACAACCAAATTTATGGATTTTGATGTTTTGACTTGGAACATCCCATTTTTGATTAACCAAACCATTTCCTTTTTGGCATGATGCCCCACCACAACTTGACCCCCACATCCCCACTTCCTTTACCCCCCCCCCTTTGCTTGCCCACCTCGTTTCCCACCTCCCAAACCTACTTCGGGAAACCCCATCCCCCTTTCTCCTCTTCAAAGAAGACCATGCCCCAATAATATATGGGTGAAAGCATGGTAAAGTATACACAAAAAGTAATGTAGCACCAAAAAATTGGTGTCCCTAAATAAAAGGACTAACAAGTACATGATTTTATGGGGATCATATGTTTTTTTTGGGTATATTATTTTCTTAACTCTTGTTTGCATGGAATTCAAAAGCTCAATTGTTATAATCATGTTTTAAAAATCTACTTGCAAGTACTTGAATTGGACCTAAACTTTATGGTAGTTTGATAATTAAAAGTTTAAGTACTTGAAAGTAGGTGAAATATTTTTGCAAGTATTTGGTTTTTTTTCAAGCACCTCAATATTGATGTGGTGAACATTCTAATACTAATTTTTGGGGTAATGGAATTAGTTTTCATAGCTAAAATCATTCCCAACCCCTAAAAAATGACATAATTTTTGGGGATACTTTTGAGGTATTTTTTCAAGTCCAAATGATATGACACAAATTGCTTTGAAAAGCTAGAGGGAGGCTAAAGAGGCCCATGAAAAAAAACTAAAAGTTTTGTTTGTTTTGAAATGCTAGAAGAAGGTTAGAACTTTGGAAGACTGTGTTTGGTGTTTTCAAGTAGAAAACAAGGTAACAAGTATATACAAAATATCTTACTTGCACCCATATATTATCCCTCTATAAAAGTATCCATACCCTAGCAACCTAAGTCCACCCCACCAATGGAAAATGATGCCTCAAGCAACTAACTCCCAAGAAAATGTGTCCACTTTTTAAGGCATGTCTCCCTGCCTTCCCCTAAAAACACTTTCCATTCCCCAAGGCATGTCTCCCTCCCCTCCCTCAAAAATACTTTCCATTCCCAAAGGCACACTTATTTTCCCTACCAAGGAAACATCAATGTTATTGAAAATTTCCCTCCATCCTTAATGAACCTTAACTTTTCCCATTGATTCGATTTGCAAATATTAACCAATGTTAGGTTCTTTGTAGGTGCCCATGATTTTGAATGGTTCACAATAAATTCATCACCATTCCAACATCAAATCTATTTAATAATGACCATAACATTTCATTAACTGCCCAAATTGTTGTCATTGCCTATTTTGATTAAGGTTTTAACATTGATGAGTATGATTTGTAGAAAAGTGGATTCAATATTTTAGAATGTTGCTTAATGATTTGATTTTTGGAGCATTTTTTGCAAGGCATAATCATAGAGGGCATGCTTTTCACTTCCTAAGGAAGTCTAATGGGTGCAATTACAATCAAATGCACCAACAGTGATGAAGGACTTAAGGATTGTAATCCTTTTGTGGTCATTTTCATTTTTCATGGAAAGGACTTTTGGGATGAAATCTTTTCAATATGTTATTAAAAATACATATAATTTTTTCAATACATCAAATTTTTTTTATTAACTTTTCATGAATAACTAAGAATATTTTTTAAGTGTACAAATTCTACTAAATTTTTCATTTTATTTTGAAAATTTATTTTAATTTCAAATTGTATGAAATATGTTAATTGTTTAATCATTTTTTTTTATTGTTCCATAAATTACAACTTTGTTTTAGATGTCATTTACATTACACCCCATTTACATGTGGTGAAGGACTTTTGAAATTTTAAAATTTTGTTCAATAAAATTTTAATTTTTATAAATTCACAACTTTCAAATTGTGAATGCTTTTTGAGTGTGGATAATCAATTAACATCATTTCAATTTTTTTCTCATCAAAATTCCTTTATAAAGAAATTTTTTAGCTTAGTAATTTACAAAATTGACTACTTTTGATGCAATTGTTGTGCAAGTTCAAATGTCCTTTACTAAAATCAAAAGCCAAAATATTTTATTTTGAATTCTTCAACATTCATATTAGTCATTTATCACAACATTCCATAATTAACATGGCATTAAAGCGGAACCACAAAAATATATATAACAAGATTATAGTTTTTATTGAGTTTTGGTGGTCACCCAACTTGTCTTTTGGTTCATTTGATTGTGACTACACCCCAATACCCCCAAAGACGCCATTTGGTGATGTGCTCAAGGATAACGTCACATTGTATTCATACAACATTGTATCTGCATTTGCATTTTATTCATCATTTTTGTTGTTTGGAAAATTTGATTTCCATTTACATTATTCCATCCTCCCTATGTACACAAGCTCATTTCTTATAATTTGTTTTAGTTTGATGTTAATTATCTTCACAATTAGGTGAAGGTTTCTTGCATTTGATTTCATTTTGCATTGTTTGATCACCATTTGGTTTAACTTCCATGTCTTTATTTTTCGTTGTCCATGTCATTGAAATCTTTTGTGTATTCATTGCAATTCATTTTAGTTTGTTACAAGTCATGTTCATGCTTAAATGCATGTTGATTTCAAGATTTCTTTGTATATTTTTTGTAATTTGATCTTTTGTGAAAAAACATTTTTTAGCTATGCCAAATGATAACAATGATGGAGGCAAGTCCTTGATGTGCTAATGCCACCTTGGTCATTTAACCATTCCAAATCCTCCAAAATATGGCATGTTGTGTTTCTAACATGATTACTAAAAAACAAAGCAAAGCAAAACAATGTTGTTCAACACATGAGTACTATTCTAGTACATTTTAAACAAGTGGCAAAAGAAAGTTGTAGAAATCATCAAGGAGCCAAAAGAATAGGTGACATCTCACAAGGAAAAATCTTGTCATTTTTCACCCCCACACATTTTAATTATTATTTGATTTGATTACATTTTAATCACATTTGACCATTTTAAGTTTGTAAATTGCTTGCTGTTGTAGTTAATGGTCAATATTGTTTATAGTTATAACATTCATTACATTGTTCACTTGTGGGTATAATTTTAATCTTTTTTTATAATAATTTCAAATTGTTGACATGGAAATTGAGGTAGTTTCTTTAACTTTATTTACACAATACATAATAATGGGTTAGCAATTTTCTTGACATCTCTTCAACTCTCAAAATGATACATGGATTAAACCATTCATTTTTAGCATGTTGAAATCATTGTTTACGAGTTGCATTTTACACTTACTATAATTTATTAAAATACATGCAACAACTTA
>Ga0116230_10007065_pt1 | contig 11097 bp, 6 predicted proteins | sample S1TSphfallax_3_FD_88678 | JGI IMG/M metagenome (GOLD analysis project Ga0116230, IMG submission 88678) | Host-associated microbial communities from peat moss isolated from Minnesota, USA - S1T2_Fd - Sphagnum fallax MG | ecosystem: Host-associated > Plants > Peat moss > Unclassified | place: USA...
CCTGGATGACGGGCTTTTGGAATATAATTACGGGGTTGCGCTGGCGAATCTCGGCCGGGTGGAGGAGGCCGCGCCTCATTTCGAGGCGGCGATCCGCCTCACGCCGAGCGAGGCCGGTCCGCAGGAGTATGTCTTCCTGGCGATGGTCAATCTTGGGCGGGTGCCGGAAGCGGTCCGTTTGATGGCGGAGTTGCTCCGGCTCTACCCAGTGGTCCTGTCGAGCCGCGCGGTACTCGCGGAAAACATGGTCAGGTCGCGGGAGTTCAAGTTCGCGTTACCGCTCTATGAGGCCATGGTGCGCGCCTACCCGGATCTGCCAGACCTGCACATGGACCTGGGTAATGCGCTCGTCGAGGCCGGCCGCCCGGCCGAGGCGATCCCGCGCTATCGCGAGGCCCTCCGGTTGCGACCGGACAATCCGGCCGCTCATTATGACCTTGCTCAGGCGCTTTTGGCGATCGGCCGGCCCGCCGACGCGACGGCCGAGTTCAGGTTGGCCTTGCAGTCCCGTCCGGACTTCACTCTCGCCCGTTATAGTCTTGGCCTGATGCTGATGCGGCAGGGCGATGCGCAGGGCGCCGCGGCTGAGTTCGAGCAAAACCTTCGCTTCGCGCCGAGCGATACCCGAACGCGCTGCAGTCTGGGCGATGCGCTCTGGGAGCTCGGCCGAACCGACCAGGCGATTGCGCAATTTCGTACGGTGCTCAAGGCCGACCCCGATTCCCGTTATGCCCGCGCTCAACTCCAACGCCTGGGTGCGATCCCGTAGCCGCGCGGGTGCGGCGATGAAGTTCTGGTCGTCTCGGCGCGCGACCGCGGCGGTTGCCCTCGTGATCGTCTTAGCCGGCGCGGCGGCGTATGCGAACAGTTTCCGGGGACCGTTCGTCTTCGACGATCGGCTTTCGATTCCGGCTAACCCCACCATCCAAGAGCTTTGGCCGATTATGCGGACGCTGCATCCGCCGGGTCAGGGCCGCACCGTGGACGGGAGACCGGTCCTCAACCTTTCGCTGGCCGTGAGCTACGCCCTCAGTGGCGACCGCGTCTGGGGTTATCACGGGACGAATCTGTTGATTCATCTCCTGGCGGCCCTGACGCTGTTTGGCATCGTTCGCCGCACGGGACGGCGTTGGGTCGCGGCCGATGCGCGCGGCGAAGCCTCGGCCGCGTGGCTGGCCCTGGCGATCACGCTGATCTGGGAGCTTCATCCGCTGCAGACGGAGTCGGTCACCTACATGGTTCAGCGGGCGGAGTCGCTGATGGGGCTTTTCTATCTGTGCACGCTGTACGGTTTCATTCGCGCCGAGGCGGGTGCAGGCTGGCGGGCCTCGATGTGGCGTTGCGGCTCCTGGCTGGCCTGCCTGGCGGGCATGGGGACGAAGGAGGTGATGGTTTCGGCGCCCCTGATGGTGATGGCGTACGATGCCTGCTTCGTCGCCGGGTCATGGCGGCAGGCCTGGCGCCAGAGAACCGGTTATTATACGGCGCTGGCCGCCACCTGGATTCCGCTGACGGTCCTGGTCGTCCATTCCCACAGCCGAGGCGGTAGCACCGGGGCCTCCGAAGCGGTGACGCCGATGCAGTACTGGCTGACCCAACCCGGGGCCATTCTTCGTTACCTGCGTCTGGCGTTCTGGCCCGCGGGTCAGGTCTTCGATTACGGCGCGGTGTGGGTCGGATCGGTGAGGTCGGTCGCGCTGCCGGCCGTTGCGGTGGTCGGTCTGATCGGTGCGACCGGGCGCGGGCTCGCGAGCCCGGATCGTCGGGGGTGGGCGATCACGGGGTTTCTGGGGCTGTGGTTTTTCGCCGTCCTCGCACCCACCAGTCTGCTTCCGGGGGCCTTGCAGACGGTGGCGGAACATCGGATGTATCTGGCCCTGATTCCAGTGATCGGGGCAGCGGCGCTCGGTCTGGTGGCGATCGGCCGACGGCTCCAGCTCTGGGGACCGCGGGCGGTCGCCGCGGTCGGCTTGGTCCTGGCGCTGGCCTGCGCCTGGGCCACCCATCGGCGCAACTCGGATTACGCGACGGAGGCGGATCTGTATGCGCACGACGTGGCGATTCAGCCCGGTAATCCCTCGGCGCATGCGGGCCTCGGCATGGCGGAAGTTGCCCGCGGGCGGCTGGCCGACGCCGCCACCGAGTTCGAGATTGCGATCCGACTCAAGCCGGGCTGGGCCATGCCGGAATACGATCTGGGCCTCGTGTTTGAGCGGCAGCAGCGTCTGGCGGAGGCGGAGCGACACCTCCGGAGGGCGATCGCCGACGATCCCGATTACGTGGATTTCCGGACCGCGCTCTTCCGGTTGATGGTCCGGCAGGGCCGGGTCGGGGAGGCGCAACGGCAATTGGCGCCTTGGATTCGGGCTGCACCCTTCCGCGCCCCCCTCCTGGATGCGCAAGCCAAGGAATGGGAGAGCGGCCCGAATCCCGCCGAGGGGATCGCGTTGGCCGAAACGATCGTGCAGGCGATGCCGGGCTATGCCGTGTTCCAGAACGATCTGGGCGTGGCCTTGGACCGCGTGGGTCGCACGGAGGAGGCCCTGCTGCATTATCGGGAGGCGGTTCGACTCGACCCCGGGAATGCGGAAGCCCACTACAATCTGGCCCGGAATCGAATGGTTGAGCATCGGGTCGAGGAGGCGGTCGACGAGTATAGGGCGGCGCTGGCGAGCAACCCGAACCTCGCGTACGCCCACTGCAATCTGGCGGATGCTCTTTTGCTCCTGGGCTCGACGGCCGAGGCGATCCGACATTACCAGGCGGCGGTTCACCTGGACCCCCATCTGGCCTATCCGCGGGAAGCCCTGAGCCGGTTGCACGCCGCTGTGCCAAGGTGAGTTTCGGCCTCCGGCCCACTTGTCCGATTACATTTGGGTCACGGCGACAAAGGAGGATTGCTCCACGTGGCGGTCAGGCTCATTTCCGAGCTGGGGTTCGGTCCTCGGGCCGAAGCATTGCCTCCCCGCTCACGTCTTCACCCGGCTGGTCCGCGCTCGCACTTTTCCTTATGGCCCTCTTCTCCCGCCGCCACTTCCTTCGCTCCGCCGGAGGAGTTACGTTCCTTGCGCTCGCCCCGATCGGTCGAGGCCTCTTCGCCGCGGCGTCGACCGTCAAGGCCCGGAGCCTGCCGGTGTTCACGGCGCTGCCCTACCTTCAGCCCGGACCCGAAGGCCGCCTGATCGATGGCACCGAGGTGGTTCGACTGGCCTGGCAGACCGATCAGCGGCCGGCGAACTTCGAGGTCAGATTCGGACGGGACGAAGCCTGCGATCTCTCGGGTGAGATTGCCCGGACGGAGCGCACGTTCGCCGGCAAGTCCGAGATCGACAGCCGCTTCAATTATGTCGCGACGCTCGGGGGTCTCGCGCTCGGGACGGAATACCGTTACCGGGTGACCTGCCAGGGGGAAACGATGGCCGAGGGGTATTTCACCACCCGCCAGCCGCGCGGTACGGCGATCCGTTTTGTCGCCTTCGGCGACAACGCCTACGGCGAACCGGGCGAGCGGGCGGTGGCGTACCACGCCTATCGCGCCCATCCGGACTTCATCATGAACACCGGGGACAATGTGTATGAGTCCGGCTTGGACAGCGAGTACGCGCGGTACTTCTTCCCGGTGTACAACGCCGACGCGGCCAGCCCGGCCATCGGCGCGCCGCTGCTCCGGTCGATCCCCTTTTACACGGTGTTGGGCAATCACGACGTCGAGGCGAAGGATCCGGTGACGAAACATCCCTGCGCCGACTTCGACGCCGCCGCCGATGCGCTGGGCTACTACACGAATTTCTCCTTCCCGCTCAACGGTCCGGCCGCGCCGCCGCAACCGACGACGATTCGCGGCAGCGCCGGCCGGGTCGACAATTTCAAGGCGTGCGCGGGCGACCGGTTTCCGCGGATGGCGAATTACAGCTACGATTACGGCGACGCCCATTTCCTCTGCCTCGACTCCAATGTCTACGTCGATCCGGCCAGTTCCGAGCTGGTCCGCTGGATCGAGGCCGACCTGGCGGCGACCGACGCCCGGTGGAAGTTCGTCGCCTGCCATCACCCGCCGTTCAACATCGGCCGGGAGCACTACACGGAGCAGCAGATCCGGGCCTTGGCGCCGCTGTTCGAGCGGGGCGGAGTTGATTTTGTGCTGAGCGGGCACGAGCACAATTATCAGCGCACGGTGCCGCTGCGCTTCGCGCCCGGCGACCGCTCCCGGGTGGGCGCGCTGAACGACAAGAACCGCCTCGTGCCGGGGCAGTTCCAGCTCGACACCGCATTCGACGGCAACGACCACAAGCGACCGCAGGGGATCATTTACCTCGTCACCGGCGCCGGCGGCAAACACTTGTACGAGCCGGAATTCACCAACCATCCCGATAAGTGGACGTGGGCGCAGGACGGCCACGTTCCCTACGTCGCCACCGTCGTCAGCGACCGGCACTCGTTCACCGTCTTCGATCTCGACGGGCCGCGGCTGACCCTGCGGCAGATCGACGAGGGCGGCGAGGAAGTCGATCGGATTGCGATCAGCAAGGCTTAGCGGGGACGAGGCATTCTGGGGGTCGGGTCGAGGTCGGCCCGAGGGACTGCGCGGCCCCGGCTGGGTTAGTCCTGATGGCGCGGCGCGTACGGCACGAACACCTGGTCCCGGTTCTCCCGGGTCAGCCGCGTGAATTCCGGCTGGGGCAGGCTCGCGAGAAAGAACCGGCCGTAGGACTTGGCGAGGATGCGACTGTCGAGCAGCGTGATCAGTCCGCGGTCGCGGTGGCTGCGGATCAGGCGGCCCACCCCTTGGCGAAATTTGACCAGGGCATCGGGCAGCGTGAGTTCGTTGAACGGATCCCCGCCTCGCTCGCGGATGGCCTCCGCCTTGGCTTCCGCGATCGGGTGGGTCGGCGGACTGAACGGGAGACGCGTGATGATGACCTGCGAGAGCGCGTCGCCCGGCACGTCGATCCCGGTCCAAAAGCTGTCGGTGCCAAACAGCACCGCGCGGCCGAGTTCCTTCATCTGTCGGACCAGTTCGGTCCGCGATAATTCGCCGCCCTGTACGAGCAGCGTCCGCCCCTGGGCGCGCAAGCCGGGCTCGACCGCGGCGGCCACGGCGCGCAGGTCGCGGTAGCTGGTGAACAGCACCAAGGTGCCACCCGCCACCCGTGCGCAGCAATAGGCGACGTAGTCGGAAAGCGCCTCCAGGGTGGGGGCGGTATCGACGAAGGCCGGCACCGGCACATCCGCCGCCGCATACACCCGCATGTGGTGCGCGAAATCGAAGGGGGATCGGACCACTCCGGCGCGCGCGCCCTCCGCCCCGATCCGCGCCGCGAAGGAGTCCGTGCTGCCTCCGACCGCGAGCGTTGCGCTGGTGCATACCACGCTGACTCCGTTCGCGAACAGCCGCCGGCGCAACTCGGGCGCGACGTCGATGGGTGCGCTGCGGAGCGCCACGGTGGTCTGTTTGCGGCCGCCGCGCTCCGCCCAGTACACCTGGCCGGTGTCACCCAGCGTGAGCCATTCGGTCACGCCCTGCTGAATCGCCGTGAGGCGGGCCCGCTGGTCGATCAGTTCGTCGCGTTCGCGCCCGTCTTCCAGCCGATCCGCCAGTTTGGCGACGTGGCGCTGCAGCGCACCCAGCGGGCCGTCCAAGAGCGGCTCGGCCGCGCCCGCTGCCCGGACGCGCACGACGGGCTGGCTGGCGAGGAGGGTGCGACTGAGGAAATCGAAGAACTGGTCGGCCGCGGCGAGGGCATCGAGCACGAGCTGACGGCTCTCCGGGCCGCCGAGTTTGGCCAGGACACCGCGGCGGGTGCGGGGGTTGAAGAGGTGTTTGAGCGTGCGGCTCACCCCGAAACTGCTGAGGGCGAGGCCGAAGTTTTCCTCGGCGACCTCGGGTACGGTGTGGGCCTCGTCCAGCACGGCGAAATCGCCCGGAAAGAGTATCCCGGTCGCATCCGGGGCCGCTCCCTCCGCACGGGCGCCCCCGGCCGCAATCAGGGAGAACAGCAGGGCGTGGTTGACGATGATCACCTGCGCCGAACGCAGCCGGGCGCGCGCCTGCTGATAGCAACACCGGTCGCCGCACTGCCGGCGGGAACAGGAGGACGAGTCGGCATTCACCGCGTCCCACACTTCGGGGGCCGGCGGCGGTTGCAGTTCGTGGCGCAGGCCCGTCGCGGTCGTGTCCGCCCACGCCGCGATCCGTTGCAACTCCGCGAAATCGGCATCCGCAAACAGGGTGCCTCGATCCGCCAGCGCGTGCGACAGTCGGGAGGTGCACAGGTAGTTCGATTTGCCGACCAGCACCGCCGACTGGAACCGGCCGTAGCGTTCCAGCTCGGGGGTGGCCCGAAACAGCCGACGGCAGAGCGGCAGATCCTGCGTCTCGATCTGCTCCTGCAAGGCGATCGTATGGGTGGACACGATCAGCTGTCGGCCGCAGTCGATGGCGTGGACGATCCCGGGGATGAGATAGGCGAGCGACTTGCCGACGCCCGTCCCCGCCTCGAACAGGAGGGGCGCGTCCTCCGCGAAGGCGGCCGCCACCGCCTGCGCCATGCGCGCCTGTTCCGGGCGATGATCCAACCCGAGTTTATCCTCAAGCCACCCGCCTTCCCGGAAGGTTCGGGCCGAGACATCCCGGGCCGTGGTGGGTGGTGGCGCAGCCTGGCCGGAGGGTTCGTTCAGGCCGATCATGGATGGAGTTGAGATTGAGTCCGGGAAGCCGCGTGGGAATGCAAATCGGCGCGAATTGAATTGGCGATCTCGCCTCGGTTCCGCAAATCTGACGGGATGCTTTCCGAGGCGCCGAACGTCGCGACCGCCGCGCCGGCCCCGGGTGACTCCGCGGGCGATTGGACGGAGGACCTGATTCAGTTTCTGCGGGCGGAGCCGGGCATCGGCGCCGTCCGCATCAATCCGGCCGCCCGGTCTGTGGCCGTTGCGACGATCGGACCGTTCGACCGCGCCGCGCTCGCGGCCCGGCTGGCCGCCACCATTGCGGCGGTGGAGGCCCGCGCGGCCGCCGCCCCCGCTGCTTCGCCGCCCTCGGGGTATCGGCTGCGGCGGGATGGCGGCGCGACGCTGGTGGGCCGCGAAATGTGCGAGACCGCCGAGAAGCTCTGGCTTTGGCGCGAGATGGAGTGGCCCGAGATCAAGGCGGAGCCCACGGCGGCCGACCAGGAATGGCGCCTCCTCGCAGTCCTGGCGGGGGTCTGCGCGGCGGCCGGCGTCGCCGGGGTGGCGGCGTCGGCGTGGATGCCGGCGATGCCCTGGATCGGTCGGACCCTCTTCCTCGCTGCGCTCACGGCGGGGGCGTGGGACGCGGCGATCGACACATGGGAAAACATGCGGGAGGGACGGATCGATATCCATTTTCTCATGTTGGCGGTGGCGGTGGGCGCGGTCGCCATCGGCGCGTGGGGTGAGGCGGTGCTGCTCCTGTTTCTGTTTTCCGCGTCGGGCGCGATGGAGGAATACTCGCTGGACCGGACCCAGCGGGAAATCGGCTCTCTGCTCAAGACGGCGCCCAAGCGGGCGACCCTCGTCGCGGCCGACGGCGCGGAGCGGGAGGTGCCGATCGAAGCGTTGCGGATCGGCGAACGGGTGCGGGTGAAGCCGGGCGAGGCCTTCGCCGCCGACGGCAGTGTGGTGGCGGGCCGGAGCGCGAGCGATGAGGCGGCGCTGACGGGCGAGGCGCAGCCGGTGCCGAAGGCGGTGGGCGATCCGGTGTTCAGCGGAACGATCAACCTGTGGGGTTCGGTCGATTACACGGTCGCGCGGTTGCCGGCGGAGAGCACGCTGCAGCGGATCATCCGCCTGATCCAGACCGCCCAGAAGCTGAAGGCGCCGAGCGAGCGCTTCACCGACCGGTTCGGCACGGGCTACACCTATGCGGTGATCGGTGGGGCGGCGGCGATGTTTCTGGTGTGGTGGCTCGGCTTCCATCTGCCGGCCTTTTTGAACGCACCCGGCCAGCGGTCGGCATTTTACCGCGCGATGACGCTGATGGTTGTGGCCAGCCCGTGCGCGCTGGTGCTCTCGATTCCGTCGGCGATTCTCGCGGCGATTGCCTGGGGGGCCCGTCACGGCGTCCTCTTCCGCGGCGGCGCGGCGATCGAGAATCTGGCCGATGTCACCGCCGTGGCGCTCGACAAGACCGGCACCCTGACCACCGGAGAGCTTGCCGTCGTCGGGGCCGAAAGCCTTCCGGCTGGTCGGGAGCGCGAGGTGATGGAATTGGCCTATGCGCTCGAGCTCAAATCCCAGCATCCGATTGCGCGGGCGATCGTGCGGCATGCGAAGGCGGAGGGCGTGACGGCGGCGGCGGTGGAGGATTTCCAGTCGCTCACGGGGCAGGGGATCAGCGGGCGTTCGGACGGGGCTTCGGTGCTGCTGGGACGCCGGGAATTGCTTGAGGCCGGTCCGCTGGCGGAGTGGGCGCGGGAGCTCCCGCCGGCCGCGGCCGATCTCACCGAGGTCTGGGTCCTCGGTTCGGGCCTGGTTGGACGGATCCTGCTGCGCGATCAGATTCGTGAAGAATCCAAGGGCGTGCTGGCGGCGCTGAAGGCGCTGGGCATCCGCACGGTGATGCTGACGGGCGACCGGCGGCACGCGGCGGAGTCGGTGGCGCGGGAGTTGGGGCTGGATGAAGTGCGCGCCGGGTTGTCGCCGGAGGACAAGGTGGCGGCGATCCAATCACTGCGCGAGGGCGGCTACAAGGTGGCGATGGTGGGGGACGGCGTGAACGACGCGCCCTGTCTGGCGGCGGCGGATGTGAGCGTGGCGATGGGGGCGCGGGGGAGCGACGCGGCGCTGGAGCAGGCCGAGGTGATCCTGATGCATGACCGGATCGAGAACTTTTTGGCGGCGCAGCGGTTGAGCCGCCGCGCCCGCCGGGTCATCCGGCAGAATCTGACGATCGCGCTGGGGGTGGTGGTCGCGATGGTGGGCGCGACGCTGGTCGGGTCGGTGCCGCTCGCGCTGGGCGTCGGGGCGCACGAGGGCAGCACGTTGATCGTGTGCCTGAATTCGCTGCGGCTGCTGTTCGGCAAGAACCGCTAGAGCGGCGCGGCCCGCAGGTGACCCGGACATTCGACCGAGCTTCGTGGAAGGTTCGGGTCAGTCTTCGATCCAGACCATGTCCCCGGCGCGGACCTGGTCGTAAAGCTCGACGATCTCCAGGTTGCGCATGAGCACGCAGCCGGCACTGAGCGGCTCGCCGATCCGGTCCTCGTGATTCGTGCCGTGGATGTAGACGTAGCGCTCGTAGGTGTCGACTTCGCCGCCCCGGTTCACTCCGGGTTCCAGTCCGCGGAGCCAGAGGATGCGCGACGTGATCAGGTTGGCCGCGTCGGCGGCGGCGGAGAGTTCCGAGAAGTGATGGCCGGTGGAAATGCGCGAGCGGAACACCATGCCCGGGGGCTGGCCGCCGCCGATCCGTTCGGCGATTTCGTGCAGCCCGCGGGGGGTGCCGAGGGAGCCCTGGACGTTCGAAGGGGGGCGGCGCGAGGTCGAGACCGCGAAGGAGCGGATGAGTTCGCCGCGGCGATGGAACTGCATGAGCGCCCGGCCGATCTGCACGACCAGGAACCGCTCTGTGGGCTTGATGCCGAGGGCCAAACACGTCTTATTGATGGGTTCCCAATACGCTGCCATGGATAAGACGTCCTCTTTCACGGTCGGGATTGTCGGCGCCACCGGTGCCGCCGGTCAAGAGCTGCTGCGCCTGCTGCACGAGCGGAATTTTCCGATGGCGGCGCTGCGGTTGTTCGCCTCGCCGCGATCCGCGGGGCGGGTGGTGGAATGCGCGGGGCGCCGCTTTACGGTCGAGGAGGCGCGGCCGGGGGTGTTTGCGGAGATCGATGTCGCGTTCTTCGCGGCCGGCGGCCCGGTGACGCGGGCCCTTTCGGCCGATGCGATCAAGACGGGCTGTCTCGTGATCGACAAGAGTTCGGCGTTCCGGATGGATCCGGCGGTGCCGCTGGTCATTCCGGAGATCAATCCGGAGGCGCTGCGCACGCACCGCGGACTGATCGCCAATCCCAACTGCTCGACGGCGGTCGCGCTGATGGCGCTCTGGCCGCTGCATCGCCGCTTTGGTTTGAAGCGTTATTTCGCCGCGACCTACCAGTCGGTGTCGGGCACGGGCACTGAGGGCGTGAGGGAATTGGAGGCGCAGGTGCACGCGCAGGCGCGCGGCGAGCCTCTGCCCCGGCGGGTTTATCCGTATCAGATCGCGTACAACGTGATCCCGCAGGTCGATACTTTTGGCGCCAATGGCTACACGGGCGAGGAGACCAAGATGATGCAGGAGAGCCGCAAGATCCTGGGCCTGCCGAATCTGCCGGTGTCCGCCACCTGTGTCCGCGTGCCGGTCATGCGCGCCCATTCGGTCGCGCTCAATGCCGAGTTCGAGCGGCCGGTGTCGGTCGAGCAGGCGCGGGCGGCGATCGCGGAGTTTCCGGGTGCCGAACTGGTCGACGACCCGGTTCATCAGCGCTATCCGACGCCGCTGGATTTCAGCCGCCGGGTCGCCTGTGGGGTCGGCCGAATCCGCGTGGACACCGCGCTGGAGAACGGACTGGCCTTGTGGGTGAGCGGCGACAATCTCTGGAAGGGCGCCGCGCTGAACGCCCTCCAGAACGCCGAGTGGATGGTGCGCGAAGGACTGCTGCGGCCGAAGTCGGCGCTCGCGGCGGTCTGAGCCGACCTGAATTGGACGCCTAGCTCAGTTGGTTAGAGCACCTCGTTTACACCGAGGGGGTCGGGGGTTCGAGCCCCTCGGCGTCCACCAGGTTTCTGAAACCTGGGAAGCCGGCTTCGGAAGGCTCCGGCTGCGGAAGGGAGGCTTCCCTCGTCGGGGTGGTGCCAAGGCCCGGATCGTCCATCGCAGCCGGGCGGCCACACCGCGGGCCGGTCAAGCCGTCCCGCCGGAGGCCGCCCACGGAGATGGACGAACACGGCACCAAGTCCTCCTCGGGGAAGCCTCCCTTCCGCAGCCGGAGCCGAGGCGCGCACGAGCGGGGCGACCGGACCGGCTTCACGGGATCGAGAACCGCAGCGGCGGGGGCCGGCTGCGGTTTTCGTGAATCTGTCGCGGCGCCC
>Ga0116230_10007069_pt1 | contig 11095 bp, 12 predicted proteins | sample S1TSphfallax_3_FD_88678 | JGI IMG/M metagenome (GOLD analysis project Ga0116230, IMG submission 88678) | Host-associated microbial communities from peat moss isolated from Minnesota, USA - S1T2_Fd - Sphagnum fallax MG | ecosystem: Host-associated > Plants > Peat moss > Unclassified | place...
TTAAGACTGCCAAAGTTTTCAACAATACCTCCAAACAAATCCCAAAGCTCCCAATGATAAATCCCAAAAGCTGTTCCATTGATGGTCAATGGATGTCAATGCAAATAAGTATAGTATTTATTATATGTATACATTCATTATGAGATCACAAAAGTCCTTGTATTATTATTGTTCATGCCCCCACTCGCATTATCCAATGTTGGAATGTTGGACGGAGGCTATTAGAGGAAAATATAGGCATGTCCAAAATGGATGATAAATGAGCTTGAGTAGATTGAGGTAGCAAGCAACAAGAGGATAGATGGGTGCTTTGTTCACATGGACCTCCCATTTTCAGTTATGGGACTTCCTTCAGGTGAGTGGACCTGAGATCATGTGAACAGTTCCCTCCATTGATAAATGAGTATTGCTTTTGCAAAAGGAACACAAATGGGTATTTTACAGCTTCTATTGTTCTTTGAGACCTCTTCTGAGCACATGCTTCTGCATTAAACCTTGGTCTTTAATCGTTGTCCTTGATGTAGAAGACTTTAAAAGAATAAACTATCAAATCACTAGCAATCAAGAAGTTGGCCTGTCAAGAGTGTCAACTTGGACCTCTGTCTTGAACCAGGTGGCGTCATGGAAAAGGTAGCTGTCCTTCTCCACAAGAATCTCATCTAGATCCTTCCCGAAGCAGTCCAGACACATAGCAATGCGCTCACGCACATCTTTGCGGACAGTGTGAGCGCCTTTATAGCGCTGCAAAAATGCTCCAGATCGCACATCCCATACACCGACTGTGATGTCAATGCGGAGAGCTGACTGGGGTGCATTCAATGTGACTAACCCAATGCTGACCCTGCGCTTGCCATCATGATTGGCACTTCTTAGCTGCAGCAACCATATGAACAGGTAGCCCCCTACCATGAAACGTTCTGAACAGATTGGTCCTGACGATTGTTGGAGTGTAGTCCATTCTTGCAATGGCATCTTGAAACATATTGTACCATGTTTTACAGGCATGTCCAAGGCTACACACTTGACAGGCAGTGCGTGACGCTCTCGCCTTTGGAACCGATGGTGGAATGCCCCACTGATTGCTATCATCTGCTGCTGCTCCTCTTCAGTGCCAGCTTTGAACTCGAGTGCCTCAAACAAAAGCTCCCTCACGTATTGTGCCTCCTGCACACTCAACAGGGCCTTGATGCGTGCAGTCTCAATAAGTGGCCATCTCACTAGTGGCCCAAATTTCAACCAAGCATCTCTTTCCTCTGAGCTGGACTTGCAGTTCGCCTTGGTCCAAACACGAAGGGCATGGAACACTGCCTCCTCATGCACTGCCTGGAGAAGATCACTGGCAAGGAGACTCTCAAGTGCTGTAATTGGAAGTGCCTTAAAGTCATCAAGGTGGTCCCACCGCCCAGGATTTTCACCATTCATCACTGTAGCAGATGTGAAGTGGCGTGCCAAAAACATAACACTGCACTTCATCAAACTGCGGACTTCCTCAGTTTGGTCCACTACACTGGCCAGATCCAGGAACAGGCTGCAACTAGCAAGGGTAGGTGTCATGACATGCAACAACTGAAGGCAGTGTTGTGCACATTCATCAGCCAGAAAGCGCTGGGCCAGTAACCACACAGCTATAACATCCTCTGCACTGCTGGCCATCATCTTGCTGCTATATGCAAACTGGAGCATGTCCAGGAATGGACCTTTTTCTACAACCCACAGGAATCCTTTCTGTAATGCTAGTAGATGCTACATTTCAGAACATGAAAACAGAATTCCATTTCAGAACCTGTGATCTGAACAGGGGAACAGATGCACAACACTGAACAAGAGCCAATTTTGCAAAGGAAACTCTACCAAAAAACACTTTGAAGGTTACAACTGTTGTGTAAGTTCTCACCAAAACAAAATGAACATGGATAGAAATGAGTGTGGTCATAATCTCAGGAGTGGGGAGGTGTGGAAGATCAGGTCTCACAATGAAACACACCTTCAGGGCGGAGATGGATTGGAATGACCTTCTCCTTTGCTTCTTTGAAGCATTCATCATCAAACATCTTTCTGAAGAAAAGGGACTCCTTGGCTAATATGACAGAATTAACATGCTGATCCTCAACATCCTTGGTAACTTCACAAACTTCATTCACCACTGACTCTGCCAACATTGTCACTACCACAACAACCAACACTCCATCACATTAGAAACCTATGTGTGTGTATATATATATATATATATATATATATCACCAAGAATCCATGGACTGAAGACAAACCCTCCTCCAAGGTGCTGAAGGGAAGGAAACCCTAGTCCTAACATCAATGGCTTCTGTGGCCCCTCTCATTTCCCACCTGTATGTGATTCTACTTCCAGAGTAGGTTTCAACAGGGAGAATCTGAGACTGCAACATGACTAAAGGGGTGTGGAAAAGCACATGTGCACACTGTCCTCAACAAGACACATGGTAACCATGTATGATGGACGAAGCATCTTTTGAATTCATTTGCAGTAGTTCAGCACACAACAAGCTACTGCTTCCTTGAACAAAATAAACTGAAACCTAATCTCCTGGCCAAATCGAATTTCAACTGTTCAAATGCAACTCTGCAGTGTGCATTGACAATGGCTCACTCCAATTTAGTGTTACCAACCATCACAGCCCCATTAGGGTATGGCTACTTGGAATTGTCTCAGGGAGTGTGACACAAAGTCTTCCCTAGCTTCATAGATTCATCTCTTCTGCATCATGATGATGATGGGTGTAGATATATAAATCAAAGACGAAATCAGCCAGAGACTGACTATCCATAACAAATGCACAACAACATGGTTCAGATCTCTTCTACATGATGATCTAGAGTAGATACATCAAAGACAAAATCAGCCAGAGACAGACTTATCCATACAAATGCACACAACAACATACAAATTGCGGAGGAAATGTGTGTCGCCTTCCCTCCATACATGGCAAATGGAGACACAAGTATCGTTGAAAACCCTAAACCCTAGACCGTGCAACGAGGAAGGGGTTTCACTCTGTTGTTATTGGGTGCTGCTCACCGGGCTCATCAAGCAAATTGCAAACATCCGACGAAATGCAGGAGGTCGTCAAAGGTTGTCGTTGTTGACAACACAGCAATTCCAGGGCTGTTGTTGTTGTTGAGTTTCCTGACAAGGAGGAGGAGGAGGAGGAGCGATGATATCGCCTTCGCTTAAAGGGACGAATAGCAGCAGCACCCAACTCCTTGTTGTTGTTGTTGTTGTTGTTGTTGTTGTCACCTATGTCCTTCTTCTCCTCCTCCTCCTCCTCCTCCTCCTGGCTGTTGCTGCGGTTTCCCACACTGCTCTTCGTGTCGCTGACAATCAAACGCAACACCCGATCGGAGTATTTGGGATTGTTGAAGGCAAACTCAAATGAACCCATTGCTCATCAGATTCTCCTCTATCTCTCTCTCTCTCTCTCTCTCAAATCCTCGGATCTTTCCTCATGTCCGCACAGTTCCCAAGCTAGCGCTTTCTCTCTCTCCTGTCTCTCCGGGGGAACTCCGTATGGGCTTGAGGCATACGAAAACAATACATGTTTTTCTAATAATAATTGCATAAATATGATCTGAAAAAAATTGTTGCTTTTGTGAAAGATGAAGGGTGCAACTTCAATGCAATCACTAATGTATTGAAATTAGTTGTTAGTTGTGAAATTCTTGGTTTATAAGAAAAGTTTTCAAGGAACTTGCTTTGGTCATGTTCTCTCCAAAGCATATCAATATAGCATAGTAGATGAAATATGTGCAAAACTTTGAAATATGTTTCCATTAAGTTTTGCACAAGTTGATTTGCAAAAGTGTATGACATAGCCCAAGAAATTTGAGAAAGGAAGGCAAGAATGAACTAAAGCTTGTGTGGAAGTAGGAATTTGACCATGAATGTTGAATACCCTAATCAAAACAAAGTAATTTTCTTTTCTTTTCTTAGATCATTTTTACATTATACAACCTTCATTTTTGTACCCTATGTTAGTGAGCTATCATGAACATTTGCATCCCATTATAGACTTCAAAGGAATGTTGTTGATTAGAATATTATACACATTGTTGGATCATGAATAAAACAAAAAAGGATTTTTTTCTTGGTTGGAATACTTACTAATTTACAGAGATGTCAATTGCAAATTAGAAATTAAAAAAAAATGATATTTGTGGATAAAACTTAACCTTGTGATCCTAAGGTACAGGACTCCATCTAGCTTAGTAGAATTCATTGAGATAATTGGAAATCTAAGAGTAGTTAAGAGGAATTTGAGGGCTCTTCTAAGAAAGATGAAATTGTTGAACTATGAACTCAGTTTTTTCAATTGGAGAAAACCAACTTTCCAATTTTAATTCTGATTTTTTGATCAAATGTAATTTGATTCTGAGTTCCTAATTGGGAATAAAATAATTCTAGATCTTTCAATTGAAAAGATACAATTTGGATTTTTTGGGGAGAATAATAAGTTGTTCTCGAGAACTGGCTGGGAATACCCAACTGTTCTCAAATCCCTGATAATCTGAAAGGCTAAGCTTGCCCCTTCTTCGAGGAGTATCATCGCCTATCAAATATAAGCTATGGGGAGAAGGACCTCAGTCACTTTCAGCTCATACAGTAGCTGCATCATAAGATGTAATAACAGTTCTATTCTCCATTCCTTGAGGACCAGGGAGTACCACGTCTTGTCAAAATCAAATCTATGGTGAAGAGGATCTCACCCATGTTAACTCATAGAGTTGCATCACAAAACATAGCAGCAGAAGTTCTCTTCTGCCACTGGCACCACCCTTCTAGAGAGAGTCCACTCTGTTCCTGGGCCAAGTTTGAACAGAGCTTATCTAATTATAATCATGAACAGTGACTAGACCTAAACATTGTTTGACTATTTCTACAGCAAACACAACAGGCAAAAAGATGAGTTTTCGAGGGAAAAGGGAGTAAAAGTGTTCATGATTCAAGCAAGTTGTAGCTTTACTGTTCAGAGATTGACCTCATCTGACAGAACAAAGGTGAAGAAGGTGATACAAGAGAGAGTAGTACCCTCTTCCAAACTCATGCAAAGACAGTTTGTTGAGTAGTCATCACACGGACAATTCCTGGTCCTGAAGTCTGCAGTGACAGTATCCTTCTTGGCTAACAAGCAGAGCCATACAACCTCAACCCATCAGATAGATATCCCATCAGTTATAGTTTGCTTCTTTAGGCTGAGGTAACACAGAGCTAAGGCTTCAGTGTGATCTACCAGAAATCTTGTAAGCAGAATCCAACTAAGAGTACAAATGCTCTAGGTAGAAACCTGTACAGGATCTCAATTTGCCATTGACCCAGATTAAATTTGGAGGATAATGTGGGTACCCTTGCTGAGATCAGGCAGATGGAAAGAAGATGCGCCCAGATGTTGAAACTTGTCAGTTGAAACCTGAGAAACAGAGTTTGCTACAGACTACTTTGGACCACATATATGTGACAGATTCCCAAAACTGCATCTGGAGTGTGAAATCTAGGTTTATATAGCATCACCATTGCACCATCCTCTCAACTTTGATTTGAGGATTGAAGGGTGAGCTCATCTTTAAAACTGAGCATCATAGAGATTCTGCACCTTCAACCTGTTGTCGTGCCAAATAGTTTTCTCTTCGCTGTTTCTGCACCCCAAAGACCAGTAGAACAAATCAGCTACATCACTGCAAAATAGATACAGGACTAACAGGAATATACTCTACAGGATATATCTTGACTCCTAAGACCCTTGCACTAAATGTTTCTTGGGGTCTAGTAGTCAGTCCTTGATTCCTTGTGCTTCAGGTTCAGATTTTAAGATGCAAGAACTTCTCTGTCCCTCTCCCTACACTGGATTCAGCCACATCACATGAGACAATAGGAGCACCAGAAAATGAATGCTCCGTGATGCAGAAAAGACTCAGAAATCCAAATCAACAGCCCTGATTTAGCTGAACTGTAAAGGTATTCTACAAGGTATTGCAGATTCAACCCTAATAACATTGTTTCCCATCTACTACAGGGCATGGCCATAACCCACATCACCCATATATGCTAAATCTGTTAGATCCAAGGAAGATGGAGAAATCACTATGATCTCACAGAGATACTCAATAGTCAATAATGTCAACAGAAGGACAAGATGGTCTCAAGAGAGAAAGAGGCAACTGCAAAGAGCTAAATGGAAAGAGAAGCAATTACCCATTCGTCAATTACAAGGCCCTCCACAACCAGAGTGCCCTTGGGAATTTTATCTTCCTTAGGCTTTTTGTGGGCTGCTTCAGCTGCTTCAGCTTCTGCTAACCGTTTCTGCAGCCTCTCCAGTTCCTCCTGAAAATGATGAAGCCAAAGACAAAGAGACAACTGGTGGTGTAAGTTCCTTGCCATGGCCTAGCAAGGCCATCAATAACCACAAGCACTTTTCAGATGCATGCAAACACTTTTGTGTCCAAAGGCTGTGCTTACAGGAGATGCTTGTTGTGGATCAATGAAAACAACTCGTAGGATGCGCTCCACAGCCACCACCTCCTTTTGCTCCTCAAACTAGATAAAAGCCAACATAGCTTGTCACTCTACCCATATGTTTCACTTATGGTAGAATAGAGGAGTGCAGGCAACAAACTGCCAAACTACTGTTTCTATGGCACAAATCACCAATGTCAAAATTCCCCCTCACCAGTTCTGGAGTGTATTCCACACCAGCTTTCACTGCCAAACTGACAATCTTGAACTTGTCTTTGTTCTTCTTTTCCTGTGGGTTCTCTGGTTTCTCCACAAACTTGACAACTGCAGACCACCCTCAATAAGGTAATTGCAGCTCCAATAAATTGCAAAGAACAAACCTTACTATACAAGATTTTCCAAATAACCAACAGCTCAAGTACATGTGGACTAATGTTGACCAAGGATGGCACAAAAAACTCCCATAGTCCCCAAATCTCAGAAAAGCATCAAGCAATCTAAACTATGTCCAAAAGTGTAAAATAGAGCTAAGGCTCTGTACACAAGAAGGCTGGTTGGTTTCCATGCTCATAACAAATTCTCTGAATTGCAAGCTGTATATGACTGCTCTAACATGCGTGTTACTGATAGTTCCTATTCAGAATATTTGAAAACCCAGATTCTGATGTAGGTAGCCATTTAACACATACCTGTCGCAATGATAGAGCCATTTGGGGGAAGAACACCACTGGGGGGCCGCATGAAGCAGCTCTTTGGTGCTGTAGTTTGAAACTGTGGAGGCAATTGTCACACAAGCAAATCAAATTTTGACTTCTTGCTTCTAACCTTCCAAGTGTTGTTGATATTGAAATAGAAAAGAAAAGGGAAATATGGACCAAATATCACTCTCTCATGAAGTACCTTTTACTTGGAGAATCAGGCATACTTCTCGGTGACAATCTACACAAGCATATGAACACTGCACTAACAAAAGCAATAGACCTCTGTTCTTAAAGACAGCTATATACCTATGAAATTACAGAGATCTCTCCACAACAACAATTTGAAGGTACCATGACAATTAGTGCTGTCATGACCTTATGAGAGTTACTCACAAAATGTCAGACCATCATTAACCTTATCACAAATAGCAGTGATGAGCTGCCATGACTACCACTAACTTCATCAGCTCTCTCAACAGTGGGTGTGGATAAGTATACAACAAATCTTTAGAGAAAAGCTACACAGGACTTCCACCAATAGAAAAGCTTCAATACATTGATGCATCTGGCACGAAACAACGAGACAAAAATTCAACACTGCTTACTTTGAATGCAACATGTGAGCGACTGACATTCTTGATTTTGATTGCACTTGACACTTGCTTCCCTGGTTCATCTGCAATCAAAAGCCCCACAAAGCCCTTCCATTAGCACGACTGCCACCACCCATGTGGTCAGAATAGAATCAGCTGCTCTACTTTCCACTTCTTTTATGCACTGAAAGACAAATTACTGTTAAAGCTTCACGCACAAAACAATAGTGTGCATGCATGCACCGTCCTGAAAAAATGACTAAATTTCACCATGCTAATCTTGAGGTTAAGAGACTGATTAGCATTTAATCCAGAGCCACCACAGAGTATCAGTAATTCATGCTAATTAGGATTTCAGAACAGAATACTCAGCATTGCAAAATGGGTTGGCATGCTACGATAGCTGTAAGAAACAACCCAATCAAGCACCTATTCTGCATGGAGAAGCTCCAGAACACTCAAAAAGCAATCTAATACTTAAAAGCTCATGTTTTTTATGAATGATACTCACAAAGGAAATGCAAGTTCTTGTCAGGATCAAGCCGCAGCCGTCTGCGGCTCAACAAGAAGGCTCTGGCAATGGATGACATTGAGGAACCAGCAACCTCCACATTATTTTGCTGTCCTGCTGCTTGGCCCTGCTGCTGCTGCTGTATGTTTGACTGCTGCTCGTGTTGCCCACCAACCCCCCACAGCATCCTAAGCTTCCAGGAGAGCTTCTGAGACGGTTTTTTCTTTCCATTGTTGGCCTGTGGACTCAAAGAATCTGGAGTTGCCATGAAAAAAACCTAGGTCTTCTGCTTCTCCTCCAACTGGGAAAAGAAAAGAAAAAAAAAGGCCTTCCTGTGCACCTCACACCTACATTCCTGAATTGTATTTCTCTGTGCCTGCCTGTCTGTCCATCCGTTGTGTGCAAACTGTGTTGTAAAACCAGAACCTTTTGTTCTCTATTGACTGTTCCTCAGTCTGCGTGTCACAGCAGTTCCTTCTTTCAGAGATGCTTGTCTGTGTGCCACGGTTAACCTTCTTTCAGCTGCTTGCTCCACAAGCTTTGGTACGTTCTTTGCTACTCATCAATTTTGTTCTCCTCTTCTTCGTGGTTTGAACAAGCTGCTGCAGTAGCAGGTGTCAGTCGCAAGGGAAGGGGAGTATATACACTATTTACACTCCACAGTTCTTCTTGCGAGTTCTTCTCAACACTTGGAGAAAACTCGGAAGGTTTGGAGGATGATAGAAAATTCAAACGCGCGTTCCAAAAGCAGAGACAAGAGGAAGAAGAAATTGATAGAAGAGTACCTCTTCTCCGTCCGTGGTGCTGGCTCAGGTATGGCGGAGATCCGTTTGTCGAAAGAGTGTTGTCACACAGCATGCCACCGTCAACATGCCAAGAAAGATGTGTATGAAGTAGTAGACTACTCCTGAAGATTTCTTCAAGCTCAGAGACGACAACGCTGCAACCCGTGCAAAAGAAACCAGACACGAAATCGGACTGGACTGTGAAGACAGAAACAGGCTATCCAAAGAGAAAAAAACAAAAAAACCTCCTCGGCTATGGCAGCAGCGACACGGAGAGAGAGAGAGAGAAAGAGAACTGTGGAAAATTCTTAAGACAAACTTGTATTGTTCTCTATGCCAAAAAAACTCCAGCGATGCCGGATGCGGGACATGGCAGATAGAAGTGCAGAAGAAGACTTCGCGAGCATCTGAACACACATAGAAAAACGGAACAGAAGCCACGAGAAAAAGAGAGGAGACAAACAAGAAAGAGAAACGCAAGGAAAAAACAAAAAAACAAAACCCGAGATGCACAAAAACTAACTCAAAGTCTCCTCGCTACGACGTTTCTAAGTGAGCTTCTCAAGAGTGAAAGATAGAGATTATGGCGCTCAACGACCTACTCCCAAAAAAAAGGAAAAAAAAAAAAAAGAACAAAAAGCTGCCCTGAAAATACGAAACAGTCAATCTGAAGAAGGTTTTGGAATCAGCTTGAGAAGCATGTAAGAAGAAACAACAAGAGGAAAAATGCGTCGCGCTCGCATTCCTTGAAGCAAACCCTGTCTTCTCTTCTGTGTCCCTTCTCTTTCCGGCTATGGCGGGCCCCGACGTCTGCTTGCGCGAGGTAATGACGACGGCCGTTTCTCCGGGTCGTTGTCCGCAGACCTCGAGACACCAAACCTCAAGCCTCCGGGTGGGTGGGTGCCAACAGGACCTCAGGTCCCGGTATCCCGAACCTAGTACTAGCCTCCCGAGCGTAACATTACCTTCAGAATCGAACATAAAGTTCCAAACATAAAACCGTCTTACTGAACCTAACTTCCACTCCGAACCTGGGTCTGTCCTCTCGAACCTAACTTCTACATACGAACCTAAACCATATTCCGAACCTGTGTCCATCTTACCGAACCTACCTTTTCCGAACCTAACACACGGTTCGAACCTACAGTTCAACAATATAAAATATCCATGTTCGCACTTACACCGGGTTTGTCTGTCGAAAAAATAAAATAGCTGACCTGGAATACTTACGTGGCATGTTAAGTAAAGCTTTTAGGTGGAGAAGTTTTGGCTATTTTGCAAAAGAAAATAAATTAAAGAAAACATAGCCAAAAATATAAACTTCATCCAAAGTATTTGAAATTTTCATCTCAAAGTATTGTGTGTATGAATCCAGGAATCAGGATGAGAGTGATAGTTTTTGGTCAATTGTTTGGTGTAACTAAAGTGGCCACCATCATCCATAAGAATATTTTAGCCAAATTGGGCTGTAAAACAAATGAGTAAAAAATGATGGGGCAAAAACTAAACAAACACGGATCAAGAAAAGAAGGGGTCATGACTCCTTTTATGGCGTTTTTTACAAAAGTGCCTAAAAGTTGCCAAATTTCAAGGGTTTTTTTTTTTTCATAAATTTTCATATTTAGACAATAATAGGTTCCACCAGTTGCAAAAATATATATAGAGGAGGATTCTTAAAATGTTCTCTAATTGCCTCTCAGACTAATAGCCAAATTTGGCTAATTCCTTTTTGTGGGATGATCCCCGAGTGTGGCTACAACATAAAATTGCAAAAAAACAAAAGACTTTTAATGAAAAATATTTTATGAAAGTATGGTGTGCGTGTGTGTACATTTCTTACCTAATTTTTTTTGTGCGCATGCGAATGCACTACCTACGTATATGTTCGAGTTTGTACGGTCCACTCAGAGATGACAAATTTGCGTGTGGTTTGGTGGATATCGGTATGACGTAAATTAAAATTCCCCATGGTCCCATCTCGAAATAAATTACGGCTTTGCCGTGTGAGAAACCACAACAAAAAA
>Ga0116230_10007070_pt1 | contig 11093 bp, 8 predicted proteins | sample S1TSphfallax_3_FD_88678 | JGI IMG/M metagenome (GOLD analysis project Ga0116230, IMG submission 88678) | Host-associated microbial communities from peat moss isolated from Minnesota, USA - S1T2_Fd - Sphagnum fallax MG | ecosystem: Host-associated > Plants > Peat moss > Unclassified | place: USA...
GAGGGCGGGATTTGGTCCAACCCGACGATGTCATCAATGTCAGGGAGGGTTGGTTCTGATGCCGCGCTACTTTTTGTCAGGAGAGTGTGTATGACTTTCAGAGAACTACTGCAGACATTATGGGGACGTCGCCGGATCTTCGCGATCGTGGCGGGATCCATATTTTTGTTGGCGATCTTGGTGACGCTCATCTGGCCCAAGACATATGTCAGCGAAGCCGCCGTCGTGGTGGATTCAAAAACCACCGATCCGGTATCCGGCCTGCCGGAATCACCCGATGCTTTGCCGGGTGTGATTTCAACCGAGGTTGATGTCATATCCAGCCACAAAGTGGCCCGCAGGGCGGTTGAGAAACTGAAACTGGCGCAGACGCCTGAGTGGCGCCGCAGATACGACAAGGCCATGCACCCCTGGCTCTCGTTCATGCAATCCTCGGAGCCGGCCCCGTCGATCGAGGATTGGATTGCCGACAAGGTGCTGATGAAGCTGCTCGTGACCCCTTCCAAGACCAGTCACGTCATCCTGATCGCCATGGGTTCGGATGACCCGCAGTTGTCGGCCGATCTGGCCAACGCATTTGCGGACTCTTTCATCGAAACCAGCCTCGATCTCAAGATGGAACCCGCTCGGCGCCAAGCAGCATGGTTCAATGTGCAGATCCAGGACTTGAAGAAGCACGTCGAGGCGGCGCAGGCAAAGTTGTCGGATTTTCAGCGCGTTTCGAACGTAGTCGGCACCAACGACCAGATCGACGTCGAAAACACTCGGTTGTCGCAGATTGACACCCAGTTGATCGCCGCACAGGTGGCGATGTACGACGCGCAGACGCGACTGAAACAGATGAACGAAGCATTGCAGGAGGACAAGCTCCAGCAGCTGCCGGATATCGAAGGAAATCCATTGCTTCAAACCATGAAGGCGAATCTGGCTGTGGCTGAAGGGCGGCTTGCCCAGGTTTCATCGTCTTTCGGCAATAATCATCCGGACTACCTGAGTGCTGAGGCGCAGGTGAAGGAGCTGCGTGCGAAGCTGCTGGCCGAAGTGGCGACCGCCAAGGGTGCAATATCCCAGACCGCGGCGATCAGCGCCCGTCAGGAGTCTGAGTTGCGCCGCGCATTGGACCAGCAGCGGGACAGAATTCTCGCGCTGAAGCGTCAGAGGGATCAATTGGACGTGTTGAAGCGTGACGTCGATGAGGCCCAGCAGGCTTACGATGCCGCCGTTCACCGTACGAATGAGACTCATCTGGAAAGCCAGTTGGATCAGAGCAATATCGCGATCCTGAACGTCGCTCTGCCTCCGCAGCACTATGCCAAGCCCAAGGCATTCCTGAATTTGCTGCTGGGGGCGATCGTCGGCCTTCTCTTCGGGGGTAGCGCCGCCATCATTTCCGAGCAGATGAGCCCCCGTGTCCGATTCAGGGATAATTTCGCGGCGATCACCGGAATCGTTCTGCTGGCTGAGATTCCACCGTTCAACTCGAACCGCCAGGGATCGGACGAACCCACGATCTGGCCAAACCGGCTTCTGCGCCAGCGGAACAATTCCGTAGCGCTCCAACCGCAAGAGATTTAGTTCATGAAACAATTTACAGAATTGCGGACTACAGACTCCCCGTCAAACGAAGCGCCGGTCGCGGCCAAGCTTTTGGGCACACAGCTGCGCGAGGACGGCAAGCTCAGCGAACAGGACATCAAGGATGTCGTCAGCACGCAGCGCCGCGACAAAGGGCTTTTCGGCGAGGTGGCGGTCAAAATGGGCCTCGTGAGCGAGGAAGCAATCCGGGACGCACTCTCGAAGCAGTACCAATATCCCGTCGCTTCACAAGGCGCGGGGTCCCATGGTGGCTCCCTGGTGACGTCACAAACTCCGTTCAGCCCTGCGGCGGAGGCTTTTCGCACGTTACGAAGCCAGTTGATGATCAGATGGTATGGCGACAAGAAGAATACGCTTGCCGTGACCGGCACGAGGCACGGATGCGGCGCGAGCACGGTGGCCGCCAATCTCGCAATCGTGTTCGCTCAGGCGGGACACCGGACCCTGCTGATCGATGCAAACCTCCGACAACCGTCACAGGGCCGTTTCTTCGGGCTGACATCCACCGAGGGACTGTCGACATTGCTGTCCGGCCGGTGTTCCGCGGATGATGTCTACACGGTCGTGCCGCCCTTCGATGACCTGTATGTGCTGCCTGCCGGAAGCACGCCTCCGAACCCGCAGGAATTGCTGTACAGACTGGCGTTTTCCTATCTGGTGGAGACGGCGCCGGCGAACTTTGACATCGTCATCATCGATACGCCGCCGATCCTGGAATATGCAGATGCACAACTGGTCGCGGCATTGACGAGCGCGTGCCTGTTGGTGACTCAGCGCGACGTCACACGAATAGATGACGTTCATCATGCAAAGGTGCTGCTCGAACCGACCAACGCGCAATTGGTGGGTGCGGTCATCTGCGATTCGTGAGCGCTCGCTCACGGTAAAGAGTCGATGAAGATCATATTCCTCAGCCACACCGCGATGGGCGGCAGTTTCGTGGTGGGATCCCACCATCTGGCGAAAGCCCTGACGCGGATGGGAAACGAGGTCCTTCATGTGAGCGCTCCGGTATCGTTGGCTCATGTCGGCGGCGCGGTGACCAATTCGTTCACCCGGGTTCGCCTGCGGCGGTGGCTGGCCGGTGGTGCTCACATTGAGGGTGTCCGGGAGGTTGTCCCGTTCGCCGCGCTACCCTGGCAGATTGCGCGTTTGACGGCCCGATCGTTGATCGCATTTTCCCGGTGGATGCTCGCTTCTCCGATCCGGGGGATCGGTTCCTTGAATACGAGGCCTGCGGATTTCCTGATCGTCGATGATCCGCGATTCGTAGGACTCACGATGTCGCTGCCGTCGTCCAGGCTGATTTACCGTGCGACCGATCTGTATGCGCAGATGCACAACGATCGATGGATGCTGGAGGCGGAACGCCTGATCTGCCGGCGTGCGGATCTGCTGATTGCGACCTCGGAACCGGTGGCCGAGCACCTTCGCCAATTGTCGAACCGCGCCGTCCATGTCATCGCGAATGGCGTGGACTTCGACCATTTCGCGGGGCCACGGGTGACCGCGGCATCGGGATCGAGGGCCCTTCCGGGCAATCGCCCGGACAGGGCTGTGTATGTCGGCGCTTTTGACAGCCGGTTCGGAATTAAAGAATTGAGAGCCGCGGCCACCCTGATGCCCCGGAAGTATTTTTTGCTCGTCGGACCGGGTGCCGAGGGGGTGGCAGCGGACCTTGGTCGGGCAAACGTGGTTTCATTGGGGGCTGTGGATTATTCGCTTCTGCCGGATATTCTGTCGCAATGTGCCGTTGGACTTCTGCCGATGTCGGTGAACGCATCGAATGCCGGCCGCAGCCCGATGAAGTTGTATGAATATGCTGCGGCGGGGCTGGCTATCGCGGCGACTTCGACGCCTGAGATTCGCCGGCGAAAGCTGCCATCGCTGTTTACCGGCATTGCTGAATCGGGATTCAGCCGGGCCGTCGAGGAGGCATTCGAATGCGCGGAGAATCCAGTGGTCTTGGATGAGGGCAGAGATATGGCAAGGCTCCAGGGTTGGTCCATGAAGGCGGTGGAACTGCTGTCGCTGTGTTCCGGCTCGATGCCATCCGGCCAGCACGTCGTGCCGACTTTGCAGGCGGCGGCCGTGACCCATCAAACCGGGGGAATTTCATGAGCGAACGCAGTCTGCCATGGTGGGCATCGCCGGTCGGCATCAACATTGGATTCTTGCTGCCGATGCTGATGCTCATCGCGTGGGTGGGTGATTCGAGCCTCGAAGGTTTGACGGTCCGTGGTATCTGGTTCCTGAATGCCAGGTACATCGTGCTGGCGGTCGTCTTGTTGCTGACGACCAGCCTGGGCGGGTGGATCGGCAGCCAGGTCGTTGCGAGCAAGCCGTCACACCGGGAAGAAGATCAAGACAGATGGAATCTGGCCGCCATGATCGTGGGGGTTGTGGCGATGCTTGCCTACCTGTTTTTCTTCAAGAGCTATCTGGCGGATCCACATCTGCTGTTTGCGACGCTGACCGGGAGATTTCGTCCCGATCGAAGCAATCTGGAGACCGCCGTCGGCATCACCTCCCTCGAGAACATGGCGCCGGTGTTCTTCTCGATCTACGGTTACCGACTTGCCACGAGGGCAAAGTCGATCAGCCTGTACATGCATTTGCTGTGCGCGGCGCTTCTGGTGTTGACCGCACTACGGGTCTACGCATGGTCGGAACGACTGGCGTTGATCGAGGTGACGCTTCCCCTGGGATTGGCCGCGTCGATGCGACTGGCTCAATCACCGAACCGTCTGCCCCGCCTGATCAGCCGGATGGGCCCCGTCATCGCGTTACCGGCGCTGACATTCTACTTTGGCATTGCCGAGTATTTTCGGTCGTGGACGGCCGCGCTGTACAACGGGCGCACCGGCTTCTGGGAATTCGCACTGGGCCGACTTGCCAGCTATTACGTGACGTCACTGAACAATGGCGCCGCCCTGCTGGGGACTTCCGATTGGCCCACGTTCAAGTTTCAGAACACGCTCGCCTGGCTGCATGCTTTGCCCGGGCTGGGACCGGAATTCACGTCTTACGTGGGGTCCTATCCGGGTCAGTACGGAATATTCCTCGCAACCTATGAGGACTCCGAGTTCACCAATCCGTCCGGCATCTTCTCCGTGATTTTCGACCTGGGATTACCCCTCGGCGTTGCCTACTTTGCCCTGGTGGGCATCGCGGGAGGTATGTTCTTCCGGGCGTACCGATCTGGCAGCCTGGTGGGCGTCCTGTTCTATCCCCTGTTATTCCTCACATTTTTGGAGGTATTCCGCTACCCCTATCTGGGGGGGCAACGAGCGTTCACGTGGGTTTTGGGAATCGTCATCGCGCTGGCTGTGGGACGTCATTTCTCGAGTACCGTTGCAAGCAGAACTGCAGTTGCGGCCTAGGAGCTTGTCCGAGTATTCCGCGTGGCCGTGACCGGGACGGCACGCCCCGTCGCCTTTAACGGCCGCTTCCTGACGAGACCGATCACGGGTGTTGACCGATTTGCACATGAAGTGCTTCGAGCGTGGCTCGCTCGATACGGTGAGAGTCGCGCTGCAAGAGTTGTCGTCCCGGGCGCCGCCAGGAGCGGCGTTCGCCACGAGCTGAGTGCGAAAGTTGAGGCGATCGGGATCCTCGGCGGTCATCCGTGGGAACAACTGGAACTTCCCCGTCTCCTGCGCGGCGAGATGTTGGTGAACTTCTGCAATACGGGTCCGATGTTCTTGAAGTCGCAGCTGGCGGTTTTGCATGACGCCGCCGTCATGGATCATCCATCGGCATATGGCTTCAGATACCGGACTTGGAATCGCGTGCTCTTTTCCGGAATCATGCGCAATGCCTCGACCGTCGCGACGGTGTCGAGTTTTTCGGCGTCCGAGCTGATGCGTTATTTTGGCGTGCGCCCGAACGGGATCGAAATCATCTCGGAGAGCGGCGAGCATATCCTGCGATCCGCCCCTGAGCCTGGAATCCTGTCGCGGCTTGGCGTGACCGACTGCAAGTACATTTTAGCCGTGGGCAGCCACAGCGCGAACAAGAACTTCAGGACGGTCATTCAGGCCGCAACCGCATTGGAGGACACCGGTGTCAAAGTGGTCGCGGCCGGCGGCATGAACAGCCGCATCTTTGCTGGAATTGAATTGAAGGATTCCAATCTGATCACGGCCGGCTACGTGACCAATGGAGAATTGCGCACGCTGTATGAGAACGCAGAATGCTTCGTGTTTCCGTCTTTTTACGAAGGGTTTGGATTGCCGCCGTTGGAAGCCATGCATTGCGGCTGCCCGGTGCTCGTCTCGAGGCGGGCGTCACTGCCCGAGGTGTGCGCGGAGGCGGCCGCATATTGTGATCCGACGGACCCGGCCGACGTCGCGAGACAGCTCCGCCTCATTTTGACATCCTCGTCGATGCAACAAGAGATGCGCGAGGCCGGGCTGGCGCGCGCCGCGCGGTTCAGCTGGGCGAAGTCTGCCGAGCAGCTGGAGTCGCTGCTCGCCAATGCGGGAGGAGCCTGAGCCCCCCCGAAACGTGCCGCCTTCCTCCGATCAGGTCATTTTGCTCGTACGGTGCCATCGCTCATGCACACCAAGGAGGCGCCCGTAACCGTGAAGTTGGCGCTGACAGCGCTCGTGGATGGATTGCACTGGGAAGCCCAAGCTTTGCCGTCCAGAGTGTTGTTGGAACACGCGAGAGATGACGCATCCATTCCGGGCTGGATGTCGGCGATATTTTTCGAAGTCACGTTGGCCAGATCATTTCCCTGAACGATTACGTGATGTATCGAATTCGGCGCTGAGAATGCGCCAATGCGAATTCCGGAATAGTGAGATGCGCGCACGGTATTGCCGATGATCCCGATATCCCCGACCGAAAAAGCCTCGCGATAGGTGGCGTTGCCGACTTCATCGTCCAAGACCTGCGCACCCAATTCGATCGCCCCCTGATGTGTCTGCTGGAGGGTGATGTAATCCGGCTTGAACGTCGGTTGTTGCGTCTGCACGTCGGAAATGGTGTTGTCGATGACCAGCACATTATGGTCACCAAACGTCATATAGGACTTTTCTCGAGTCAGGTAGATGGCCGCACCTATCGGTGTGCGGGAGATCGAGTTGCGGTCGATGGTTACGTTGCTTCCGCCGACCACGGTAATTCCACGACCCCAAAACTGATCCGAAACCTTGTTACCAGCGATGTAGATGTTCGTGTCCAGACCATCCAGAAGCGTCGTCCAGTTCTGATAGCGTTGCTCCGCCGGTGCCGAGGATTTAGCCCCGGCATAGGACACCACGGCAATCATGTCATCGCCGTTTTGCGACACCGAGTTGTTGATGACGCGCCCATTCATCGTGCCACCGGTCATGTGGATGCCGTCGGCCCGGCTTCGATAGATGGTGTTGTCCGCGACGGTAAAGTTGGTCACCTTGTTGAGGAAGATTCCACCGGTCGTGTTGTTGATGGTATTGCCCTGGAGCACCAGTCCCTGGATCCGCCTCTTGCCCTGCACCCTGCCGTCCCACAGCGAAATGCCTCCGGCCCAAGGCGTGGTTTGCCGTCCCGTGCTGTCTTGCGTCAGCGTAAAGCCGTACACCGCGGTATTGTCACCCTCGATCATGATGGCGCCGTCCGCCTGATTGATCGAATGGATGGTCGCGCCCTTGCCGTACAACGTCACCCCGTTGGCGGGAACCGTCAAATGCTTACTGATCGAATACGTTCCCGGCGGAAATACCAGCCAGTCGCCGGGGTGCAGACCGTTGATGGCGGACTGAATGGCAGACGTGTCGTCCGAAGTGCCATCGCGCGACACGACTTTCGCACCCGCCGGAGGACTCGGCATCACCGGCGATTGGTCACAACCGGCGACCCCGGCCGGCGCCTGCGCCGCCTCAGCCGGCTGCACCCAGGATACGATGCCAGCCAGGGGCATCGATATTACTAAAAGCAAACACCCCGAGTTCAAAAGCGCTTTCGGAGAACGTATACTCATTCAAGAAGTCCTGATGCGACCAGGTTTGTCATATGCCAGGAACGATAGCATACCGAGGGGCAATATCAATTTTCTCGTCACGCTGGTCGAATGCTTTCATCGGTCGCCCGTCTGGCTACTTCCAGCACTAAATCCGGAGATTCTGCTGTCCTCATCCAAATGGCTGTCCCGCCGTGAACAGGCCCCGCGCATCCGGCGTGTTCGTGTGGGCCGGCGAGTTCGTGTCGGAATTGGTGAATCGTGACACGTATCAGCGCTGCGTCACTGTTGATGTGCATCGTCGCCTGCGTGGCGCAGTCTGCGCATGCCGTGGAGACGGACACCGCCATGGTCGATCCAAACGTCGGCAACACGTTTACCGTACATGTCGCCGACCAGTTTTTGTATGACGACAACCTGTTCCGTCTGCCGAACTACTATATCGATCTGGCAAGGTTGATCGGTCCGACCGCGGTTCGACAAGACCACATCGATACCATTTCAACCGGTGCGGATGGCTTGTGGACATTGGGCAGCCATGTGGTCGCCCTCGATTTGCTCGCGGATTACAACCACTACTCACACAATACCGATCTCGACAATTCCGGCGGCAGCGGTAAATTGACGTGGAACTTTCAGGCCGGACCGATACTGACCGGGGGTGCCGGGGCTTCTTTTTCGCGGTCGCTCGCGAATTTCTCCAACACGGTTCTTCTGTTCACCGACGATGAGATCGATCAGACCCAGTACTTCGGGTCACTGCAACTCCGAACCGGGCTTCACTGGAATCTGATCGGTGGATTGAACTATGCAGATTCGACCCATAGCGCATTCATTGAAAGATTTGACGACCTGTCCACCCGGTCGGGAAACTTTGGTGCCCAGTACGTCAGCCTATTGAACAATACGATCACCGGGGTCTATCAGTACACCCAGGGTATTTTTGCGGACGGCGGACCCGAAAGACGTTTCAGGGACAGCACCGAAACCGTCAAGCTCGACTATACCTTTGGAGCGGACACGCTTCTCGATGCGAGCGCGGGTCATCAAAGCCATGATAGCACCGCCGCTTACTCGTCCTTCGGGGGCTCGATTTGGGACGTCAAGCTGCAGTGGCACCCGGCGCCAAAGACCGGGCTCGGCGTGGAGGTGTGGCGTCGGCTCACCGCTTACGCCGAAGCCCAGTCGGACTACTTCGTCGCCCGTGGCTACAGCCTTTCGCCGACCTGGCAGCCCCGCGAAAAAATCAAACTGTCCCTGGTTTTTTTATGGGACAAGCACCAGTTCTTCAGTTCGTACGACGTGCCCATCACGACCATCCAGCGCCGTGACGACATCAACTCTCAGCAGTTGATGCTGACGTACTCGCCGCGCAAGGTCGTGACCATGAATCTTTCGTACACCTTCCAAAAGCGCGTGTCCGACATTGCGGAGTTCACCTATGATGATCGGCTGGCCGCGGTGTCGGTAACAGTCAACTTTTAGACCCCGTGCTTTGATAACCAACGATCGCCGTATCGCCGATCCAACACTGAGCCCAGGCTGCAATGGTTCGATACCGTCCTGACGTCGATGGCCTCCGGGCCCTCTCGATCACCCTGGTTCTGTTCTTTCATCTGCACGTCGCCTTGTTCGGAAGCCAGATTTTTCCGGGTGGCTTCATCGGAGTGGACATATTTTTCGTCGTTTCCGGCTACCTCATTTCCGGATTGATTTTCGGCGAAATCAAATCGGGCGAATTCTCCTTCTCGTCATTCTACAAGCGCAGGATCGTCAGGATCATTCCCGCGCTGTCGGTGATGACTCTGTTCGTGCTCGCGTTCGGCGTAATCCGGCTGTTTCCGAGCGAGTTGATGAAGCTCGCCAAGTCGGCTCTCGCATCCGCGACCGGCACATCGAACATCTTCTTCTTCCTGCACACCAATTACTTCGAAGATTCCGCCGAATCGAGCCCGTTGCTGCACACGTGGTCGCTGGGAGTGGAGGAACAGTTCTATCTGCTGATGCCGTCCGTTCTGATCCTGCTGAAAAATGCGTCGCCGACCCGGCGCAATATTCTGCTCTCCATACTATTTGCGTTATCGTTGGTTCTCAGCATCTACTGGAGCGGCCAGAATCCTCCGGCCGGTTTTTATCTGCTTCCATCGCGCGCATGGGAGCTGCTCGTCGGAACGTTGGCCGCCATGCGGGTGGTCCCGCCGATCTCGCGGCGTTCGTACCGGGAGACGGCCGCGGTCCTGGGGCTCGCGGCGATCCTGCTGCCTGGAATGTTCTACGACTCCAGCGTGCCGTTTCCCGGTATCGCGGCGCTCGTTCCCTGTCTGGGCGCAGCGGTCCTGATCGTGTCGGCGGAGAGCGGGCCTACTTTCATCAGTCGGGCCTTGAGCCTGCGCCCGGTGGTGTTCGTCGGATTGATTTCCTATTCACTGTACCTGTGGCATTGGCCTCTCATCGTCTTTCAAAGCTTCGGCAGGTTCTTGAACACCGGAATTTCGCCCACGGTGGATCGGGTGTTGATCCTGCCGGTTGCCGTCGTGGCGGCAACCTTGTCGTGGAGGTTCGTCGAACTGCCGTTCAGGCGGGTCAGCGTTCCATGGCCACGATCGCGGCGCGTGGTATTGGCGGCGGGCACCGTGTTCCTGACAGCCCTTTTTTCCGCCGTCATCTGGGCGCAGCAGGGCATGCCGCACCGGTTCTCTCCGGAAAGCACCCGGCTTGCCGGGTATCTGGATCGTGAACCCAAGGATGAGTACAGAACCGGAGAGTGTTTCCTGCTCAGATCCGACGACATGCACGCGTTCAGCCAGGAACGATGCCTGTACGAGGATCCCCACAAGAGGACCTACCTGATCATCGGTGACAGTCACGCCGCACATCTTTACCCGGGTATCCAGAGGCTGTACGGAGAGCGTTTCAATATCATTCAGGCGACGGCGACCGGTTGCATGCCGGTGGTCGGTGACGGGAGCGCTAGATCCACCTGCGAGGAAATGAATCGGTTCGTGTTTGGTCAATATCTCAAGCAGCACCACGTTGACCTGTTGATCATCTCGGCGCGATGGACTCCGGAAGCCATCGGTCCGCTGCTGCGCACGCTCAAATATGTGCAGGCTCTGGGGATCAAGGTGGCGGTCGTCGGACCCACCATGGAGTTTGACGTCCGTCTACCCCGCCTTTTGGCGCTCGACGGGGGGCCGGATCCCGAGGTGCAGCGTCATGTGCTGCAGAAATATGCAACCCTGAATCGGGAGATGCGGCGCGTGATTGCGCCTGAAGGAGCTCTCTTTATCGATGTCTACTCGCTGTTATGTCCTCAGACGACCTGTACGTTGATGGTGGGACGCGATCCCATATTTACCGATACGGGTCACTTGAGCTCGGCCGGCTCCGATTATTTGGCGACCAGGCTCCGTGAATCGGGAGCGCTGCCGTATTGAGGCGGCCGGGCTTTCGCGGATCACGGGCGGTCGATTAACATAAGGTGTCGATTCCCGTGGTAAAGCGCGGCGCTTCGAACTCCCTCGCACCCGGAACTGCGCTGCGTGCCTGA
>Ga0116230_10007071_pt1 | contig 11091 bp, 9 predicted proteins | sample S1TSphfallax_3_FD_88678 | JGI IMG/M metagenome (GOLD analysis project Ga0116230, IMG submission 88678) | Host-associated microbial communities from peat moss isolated from Minnesota, USA - S1T2_Fd - Sphagnum fallax MG | ecosystem: Host-associated > Plants > Peat moss > Unclassified | place: USA...
CAGTTCGTTCTGCTTGAATTTCTCGAGCGTCGCGAAGCGCGCCGGCTGCGACATGTCGCCATGCAGCGCGCCCACCGAAAACCCATGCCGCGTGAGCGACTTATAAAGAATATCCACGTCGCGCTTGCGGTTGCAGAAGATCAGCGCGTTCTGAACGTCCTCCGACCGGATCAGCCGGCGCAATGCCTCGCGCTTGTCATGCTCCGCCACCACGGCCAGGCCGGCCACAATGGTGGTCGCCACCGAGGCGGATTTGGACACCGTTATAACCCGCGGATTGTCCAGGAAAGCATCCGAGAGGCGGCGAATCTCGGGCGCCATGGTGGCCGAGAAGAACAGGGTTTGGCGGTTCTTCGGCAGGAACCCGACAATCTTTTCGACGTCCGGGATAAAGCCCATGTCGAGCATGCGGTCGGCTTCGTCGATGACCAGCAGCTTGGCGTCGGTCAGCATCATGCCGCCGCGCTCGAACATATCCAGCAGGCGGCCGGGGGTACAGATCAGCACATCCACGCCCTTCATCAGGGCGTCCTTCTGGTCGCTCACGCTTTCGCCGCCGATCAGCAGCGCGTGCGTGAGTTTCAGATATTTGCCGTATTCGACAAAATTTTCGGCGACTTGCAAAGCGAGTTCGCGCGTCGGCTCCAGGATCAGCGAGCGAGGCATCCGGGCGCGTGCACGCGAGCCACTCAAAATATCCAGCATCGGCAGGGTGAAGCTGGCGGTCTTGCCGGTGCCGGTTTGCGCCACGCCCATCACGTCGCGGCCTGAGAGCACGGCGGGAATCGCCTGGGCCTGGATGGGGGTGGGGTGGCGGTAGCCTTTTTCCTCGATGGCCCGGAGAATCGGCTCGGACAAGCCGAGATCCGCGAACAGCATCTCCGGTTCGGGCTCCGGCTGCTGGTCGATAAGAGGCGTTTCCGCAATCGCCGCCGATTCGGCGTCGTCGGGGCCTACGAAAGCGAGCGGCGCTTGGCCTTCGGTTTCAGTGTGCAGGGTGTCGTCCGCCGTGCAGGCGATAGTATCGTTCAACAAGTTGTCTCTAACAGAAATATGGGTGGGTGGCGATTTTCGCCAGCCTATCGCCATGGCGCGAACCGGGTCGGTTTCACGCACCCGGGCGATATCGGGAACTTGGGGGGGAAAGTCAAGTTTTTAGGAATGCCGGAGGCGCGGCTGCCACGCCCCTGGCCTTCCTCATGGGGGCCAAGCATGCACATCGAATCCTATGCCATGATCGGCGACCGCGTGACCTGCGCGCTGGCCGGCCTGGATGGCTCCATCGACTGGCTCTGCCTGCCGCGATTCGACGGCCCCGCCTGCTTCGCCGCCCTGCTCGGCAACGCGGATAACGGGCGCTGGCTGATCGCCCCGCGCGGCGCCAGCCGCAGCAAGCGCGCCTATCGCGGCCGCACGCTGATCCTGGAGACGGTGTTCGAGACCGATACCGGCAGCGTGGCGCTGATCGATTTCATGGTGCCGGATAGCGCGAACGTGACGCTGCTGCGGCTGGTGGAGGGGCGGCACGGGCATGTGGACATGCATACCGAGATCGCCTTGCGATTCGATTACGGCGCCACCATCCCCTGGGTGACGCGGCTTGACGGCGGTGACGGATTTTGCGCCATCGCCGGGCCCGATCAGGTGGTTATCCGCGCGCCCGTCAAACTTTCCGGCCGCGATATGCGCAGCGTCGCGCATTTCCGCGTCTCCGCCGGCCAGACGGTGCCGTTCATCCTGAGCCATGCCGCTTCGCATGTGCCGCATCCGCAGGCGCCCGATCCGCAGGCGGCGCTTGCGGCAACGCAGGCGTATTGGCACGCGTTTTCCAGCCGGGCCAAGTACGAAGGCCCCTACAAGGATGCCGTGGACCGCTCGCTGATCGTGCTGAAGGCGCTGAGCTGTGCGGCCACCGGCGGAATCGTGGCGGCGGCCACCACCTCGCTGCCGGAGCAGTTGGGCGGCGGCCGCAATTGGGATTACCGCTATTGTTGGCTGCGCGATGCCACACTCACGCTGTTCGCCCTGATGGGGGCCGGCTTCACCGACGAAGCGCTGCAATGGCGTGACTGGCTGCATAGAAGCATCGCTGGCAGCGCGGCACAGATCCAGATCATGTATGGGCTGCATGGCGAACGTTCCCTGGATGAGCGGGAGATTCCCTGGCTGTCCGGCTACGAAAACAGCCTGCCGGTGCGCGTTGGCAATGCGGCCGCCGGCCAGTTGCAACTCGATGTCTTCGGCGAGGTGATGGAATGCCTGCACCAGGCGCGCCGCCACGGATTGCGTGCGGCACCGCAAGGCTGGTCGCTCCAGCGCAACATCGCAGCGCATCTGGCCACCATCTGGGACCAGCCGGATCAGGGCATGTGGGAAAGCCGCGGCGGGCCGCAGCACTATACGTTCTCAAAAATCATGTGCTGGGTGGCGTTCGACCGCATGATCAGGGACGCCACGCATTTCCATCTGTCCGGCCCGGTTGATGAATGGCGTATCATCCGGCAACGCATTTTCGATCGCGTGATGGAGGAAGGGTTTTCCAAGGAGCGCAATGCCTTCACGCAGATTTTCGGCGGCCAGGAGATGGATGCGACGTTGCTGCTGATACCCCGCCTCGGTTTCCTGCCGGCCGGCGATCCGCGCGTGCAGGGCACGATCGCGGCGGTGGAGCACGATCTTTTCCGCAACGGCTTTGTGCTGCGCTATCGCACGGAAAGCAATGTGGATGGGTTGCCCCCGGGCGAGGGCGCGTTCCTGGCCTGCACCTTCTGGCTTGTGGATGCTTACGTGCTTGCCGGCCGGCATGATGAGGCCAAAAAACTTTTTGAACAGATGATCCAGCTTTGCAACGATGTCGGCCTGCTGAGCGAGGAATATGATCCCGCGGCCAAACGCCTGGTCGGTAATTTTCCGCAGGCGTTTTCGCATGTGGCGCTGGTATCGGCGGCGATGACGTTGTGGAAGGGGCAGAAGGCGCTGCATCACGATCGACAAAATTAAGAATGTTCTTTTCAAAAGAAAACCAAAAGATGCTTGGTATTCCGCTGCATCCACAGGCGCCAGACATAAAGTCTTTTTGCTTCTTTTTCGTAAGACAAAAGAAGGTCTTTCTTATTTCGCCGCGCCGCAATCGGCCGTCTCCGGCGCGCCCGCATGATCGAGATCGACGATGATGTTGCCGAGAATATCGGCATCGAACGAAAGTCTTATCGGCACATCCATCCCGCCAGGGGTCAGCGGGCCGAACCAGGCCGTGCTGTATCGCGGGCGGGCCTGCGGCGGTATGGGCTGGTCCGTCAGATACCCGGCCAGCATCACCGAAGTGGTCTCGCAGCGCAGCGCGCGGCCGGCGAAGATCGAGCGCTTGTCGGGCTTCAGCATCTCATAGCCGGCGGTGCGCGCGGTGGCGCGGCGCAACTGGAAGCCGTCATAGACCAGCGCCTCGCCCTGGCAGGCGCCGTTGCGGGTTGCGGCCAGCGTTTCAAGTGTCAGGGCGCTCAAGCCATCCAGTGCGCCGGGCAACGCGGCGGCGGGCACGGGAAGCCTGTATTTCTCTTGCGGCGGCTCCATCAGGCGTAAAACCGGGTCGCCATTGGGGTAGGCGATCACCAGACGGTGCGTCTCGCCGGAAAGCTTGCCTTGTTCCTCGTAGCCGGCCGGGTGCACATGCGCGCCCTCGATGGCACCTTGCGCGTGCCCATGCGCGCGGGCATGGGCGAGGAATTCGGCGATGCCGAGGGTACGGGCGTCGATGGCGGCCTCGTAGGATGAGGCGGTGATCGCGATGCAAAAACTGATGTCCAGCAGCGGCACGCCACGCAGGCGCGCGGTGTAGTGCAGCAGGTGCGCCTCGGGGGCGGCGAGAGCGGGCATTGCCACGAGGCAGAGCAGCAGGGTGGCGGCGCGTAGGGGCGGCACAAGAGTTGCTCCATGATCGAAGGTCTCATGGCAGTGAAGGTGTCACAATAAGATGTTGCCTGCCGGGTTGTATGTCCAACGTGCAGTCGCCATTTCACGGGTAGTTCAAAGCAAATCATGGCCACACCCCATGCGGTATTTGCCCGGAGGATTACGCCATGGTTCAGCTGCAAACCCATAATCCCTCATCGGTTCCCTATTGCGATAACAGCCGCGTGCTGTTCGAAATCAGCGACGGGAGGGATCTGGTTGCCTGCGCGATCTCCCGCATGGCGTTGGAAGACATGTCTGGCGGGCGTTGCTTCAAGCCGTCGGACATGCTGAAAAGTTTTGCGCGGGTGCGAAGCCGGGTAGAGGTGCTGGCGCTGCAAAAGCTGCGCATGCGGCCCGAGGGCGTGACCGGGCGGCTGAGCCTGTGGTCCGACGACGTGAATGAGCAGCCCGATGACCATGTTCCGGAGGCAGCATCCCTTGGATCGTCACCATCCTGACGACGGCATTCCGGCCCCGAAAGGATCGACGCCATGGCCAAAGGGCAGAAGCGCAGCAATCGCGAACTCAAGAAGCCGAAGGCGACGGTGAAAAAGCCGGCGGCGGCGGCCGCATCGCAGTACCAGTTGCCCACCCGGCCCTCGCCCACCTCCAAAGGCGGCGGCAAGTAACAGCCTGACAGCACATGCGGCGCGCGCGGGCCGCGCAATATCGCGACACATCCAGACTGCTCGTTCGCCTGCGGATGCCATGGCCGCCTTCGTGACACACGGCTGGCACCGGCATGCGCGGGCCGGACGGTGCCGCCTTCACCTATCGATTGCATAAGGAAAGATCAGTTCATGTCAGCCAAGGACGTAAGATTTGGGGCCGATGCGCGCGCGCGGATGATGCGCGGCGTGGATATGCTGGCCGATGCGGTGCAGGTAACGCTCGGGCCCAAAGGCCGCAACGTGCTGATCGCCAAAAGCTGGGGCGCCCCGCGGGTGACGAAAGATGGCGTGACGGTGGCCAAGGAAATCGAGATTTCCGACAAATCCGAGAATATGGGCGCGCAGTTGGTGCGTGAGGTTGCCTCCAAAACCGCCGATCTCGCCGGCGACGGTACCACCACGGCCATCGTGCTCGCCCGCAGTATCGTGCAGGAGGGCGGCAAGGCCGTGGCCGCGGGCCTCGCACCGATGGAGCTGAAGCGCGGCGTGGACAAGGCGGTGGCCGCCATCGTGGCCGAGCTCGAGACGCGCAGCCGCAAAATCACCACGGAGGCGGAGACGGCGCAGGTGGGCACGATTTCCGCCAATGGCGATGCCGAGATCGGCCGGCTGATCGCGGGCGCGATGCAAAAAATTGGCAAGGAAGGTGTGATTACCGTCGAGGAATCGAAGGGCACCGGCACCGAGCTCGACCTGGTGGAGGGCATGCAGTTCGATCGCGGCTACCTCAGCCCGTATTTCATCACCAATGCGGAAAAGATGACGATCGATCTTTCCGATCCTTATATCCTGATCCACGAAAAGAAGCTGTCCACCATTCAGACCTTTCTGCCGCTGCTGGAAAGCGTGGTGCAGTCCGGCGCGCCGCTGCTGATCATCGCAGAGGATGTTGAAGGCGAGGCGCTGGCCACGCTGGTGGTGAACAAGCTGCGCGGCGGGCTTAAAGTGGCGGCGGTGAAGGCGCCGGGCTTTGGCGATCGCAGGCGCGCCATGCTGGAGGATATCGCGATCCTCACCGGCGGCCAGGTGTTTTCCGATGATCTCGGCATCAAGCTTGAGAACGTGACGCTGGCGATGCTGGGCCGTGCGAAAAAGGTGATCATCGAGAAAGACATCACAACCGTGGTCGAAGGCGCCGGCAAGGCAGACGACATCAAGGGCCGCTGCAACCAGATCAAGGCGCAGATCGAGGAAACCACCTCGGATTACGACCGCGAGAAGCTGCAGGAACGCCTGGCCAAGCTCGCCGGCGGCGTCGCGGTGATCCGCGTCGGCGGCAGCAGCGAAGTGGACATGAAGGAACGCAAGGACCGCGTGGACGATGCGCTGCACGCAACCCGCGCCGCGGTGGAGGAAGGCGTGGTGCCGGGCGGCGGCGTGGCCCTGGCGCGGGCCAGCCTGATACTCTCCGCGCTCACGCCGGAGAACGGCGACCAGAAGCTGGGCATCGAGATCGTGCGCCGGGCCCTGCAGGCGCCGCTGCGGCAGATTGCCGAGAACGCGGGCGAGGATGGCGCGGTGGTGGCAGGCACCGTGCTGGCGAATGACGATTACAATTTCGGGTATGATGCGCAGAGCGGCACATATGTCGATCTGGTCGCGGCCGGGATTTTGGATCCGGCCAAGGTGGTACGGGTGGCTTTGCAGAATGCCGCTTCGGTGGCGGGGCTGCTGATCACCACGGAGGCGATGGTTGTCGACATGTCCGGCAAATCATCCGATGGCGGCCCGCAAGCCGGCCTCCCGGGCGGAACGGATTTCTAACAATGTCCGGCACCAGAACGCACCGGCCGCGCGGCTCTTCCGACTCGAGCTTCATAAGCTTCGAGATCATGGACGGGATCAGGCGGATCGCCTGCTCGGTTCCGAATGACGTGATGGATGCCGTTTCCGGCCAGGGCACGCCACTTACGCCCGGGCTGCGCCGGCGGTCATTCGACCGGTATCGCACGCTCATTCATGGCGCGGCGATGCAGCGATTGAAGGAGTTGCCAGCGGGTTCGCTGGGACCGATCGTTCTGGCGCGCCGCGACCTGCGCTTGGTGGCGCTGGAAACGCAGGCGGTTCGGCCGGGGAGTTTGGCGAAGGCCGCGAGCGTGCCGGCATAGGTATATCTGGCCGGGTAGCGCGCAAGAAACAAAAGTCTTTTCCTTCTTTTCTTCAGAAAAGAAGAGCTTTCTTTCTTGCTTCTCCCACATCGCACAAGAGCGATGTGAGCTGCATCGGCTTGCATACAGTCCGATTTAGGTACACTTCCCCTTTCAGTGCGGCTGAGGGGTCAGGGCATGCAGACACGACACGTTCCCGCAATCGATCGCCGCTACTGGTTCGGGATCATTTTCGCCAGCATCTTCGGCACAAATCTCGGTGATTTCTACGCGCATGAGAGCGGGCTTGGCATAGGGCTTGGCCTGCTTCTGCTCGCTATCCTCTTCGCGGCCACATATTGGATCGAGACGAAAGACAAAGCGGCGCGGGAGACCTATTACTGGCTTGCGATCATCATCATCCGCACCGGGGCAACCAATATCGCCGATACTCTGGCCTATCGGGTTCGTATCCCGGGCCTGTTGCTCACGCTTGGGCTAGCCGGGGCCATCGCGTTTTTCGCGTGGATCGGATCGCTGCACCGCGCTGGGCCCGGTCGCGCCACGCTGGCAACGACAGATATGAGCTATTGGGCCGCCATGCTCGCCGCCGGCGTATTTGGAACGGTGGCCGGCGATATCTGCTCGCATCATGTCGGCCAAGGTCCTGCCTCGCTTGGCCTTGGCGCCATGTTTGCGGCCCTGCTTTATGTTACGAAGTCGCGCGTTACGACCGGCATCGCACCTTACTGGTGCGCCGTGGCACTGGCGCGCACCGCGGGCACATGTATGGGCGATTGGTGTGCCGAAAACAGGATGCTGCACATTGGTCTGCCGCTTTCGACCCTCCTGACCGGCACAGCGTTCGTGGCACTACTGGCAGTGTGGCGCACAAGGCAAACGCAGGCACGCGCCGCTGCGTGAAGCCGGTCAGAAAGAAGTTCTTTTTTGAAAAAAAGAACCAAAAAACTTTTGTTCCTGCGCATGTTGCACGTTCCGGGGCCAAGGCCAGCAAATGTGAAGCTGCGGAAGACATAAAAGTCTTTTGCTTCTTTTCTTCAGAAAAGAAGGCCTTTCTTGCCTACCTTTTCTGCCGGTCGTTTTACCTGGCAACCAACGCCATGTTCGGGTGCAGGGTTGCGGGGATGGGGCGGCGGACCGCGTTGGTGCCGGCCTGGAGCGCGAAAGCGTAGAGAGGCCCCGAGTAGCTTGCGAGGTAGGCGACGCCGTCGCAAATCACCGGATTGCCAAGAAAGTTCGCTCCCGTCACGGCCGTTCCCAGGATCGCACCGGTGGCGGCATTCAATACGTAACTCGAATCGTCGCTCGATGTTGCGTATACAACGCCATTGGCCACGGCGGCGCCGCGCACCGTGCCGCCGGTTGCCGTGCTCCAGATCAGGGCGCCGCTATGTGCATTCAGGGCGTATATGTTTTTGTCGACCGACCCGGCATAGACCACATTATCCGCCACCGCGGGCGAGGCGTACACGTCCCCGCCGGTGGTGTATTTCCAGAGCAGCGAGCCTGGGTTGGGGCCGGCGGCCTTCAGTGCATAGATGCTGTTGTCGTCGGATCCGAAATAGACCACGCCGTTCGCCACCGCCGGTGTCGATTCGACAAAGTCGCCGGTCGTGTAGCTCCAGAGCATCGCGCCGGTGGCTGCGTTGAGCGCATACAGGTGGTGATCCTCGGAGCCGATATACACCACGCCGTTCACCACCGCGGCCGAGCCGTCGATGGCGGCGCCGGTCGCATACGTCCAGATGACCGCGCCGGTCGACGCATTCAGCGCATATACCTTGCCGTCGTAGGCGCCGACATAGAGGATACCGTTGGCAAGGACGGGCGACGCGTAGATCGCGCCGCCGAGCGCGGTTGACCAATGCAAGGTGCCGGTGCCGGTGGTGAGCGCGTACATGGTGCCCGAAGTGGATCCGATATAGACGTAGCCGCCCGAGACGACGGGCGATGAAAAGAAAACGGCAGTCGTCTGCGATCTCCATGAGGTGGCGCCGGAGCTGACATAGACTGCCGCGACGCCCGCCGAGGCGCCAAAATAAGCGAGGCCTCCCGTCACCGCGGGCGTGCCGCCGCCGGATATGATCGATGATGCCCAGAGCGGACCGAGCTGGCCTACATTCGTTGTATTGAGCGTGTTTTCATAGGGGTTCTGCACCAGATGCGCGGCGCCGAAACCTTGCTCGAGCCAGGGCGTGGTGACGGTGAAGCTGGCCTGCGCGGCATCGCCGCTTTTTCGGCCGATCGCGGTGATGTAATGCACGCCGGGGGCGGCGGTGGCGGGTATTTTCACGCTGGCGCTCAACGTTCCGGTGGCGCTGGAGACCAGCAGCACCGTGTCGGTGAGGTCAACATACAGATCGACTGCCTCGCTGTTGGCGAAGCCGGAGCCGGTTATTGTGAGCGGCTGGATGGGGTGGCCGGAGGTTGGGCTTGTCTTCACAGTCTGCGCCGCGGCGCCGAATGCAATGAGAGTGGCGGCAATGAGTGAGGCGGCGAAGGCCCCGGAGCAGCGACGCATAATTGCGATCCTTCAAAAGTACAGAGGCTGCTAGCATGACTGCCTGACCGGACAAACATGCGCGGAAGAAAGAAAGGCGTTCTTTTTCGAAAAAAAGAACCAAAAAACTTTTGTTCCTGGGTATTTTGCACGATCCGGGGCCAAGGCCACCCAATGTGAAGCTGCGGAAGACATAAAAGTCTTTTGCTTCTTTTCTTCAGAAAAGAAGGCCTTGCTTCCTTACTTATATAGCCTGACGAAAAGCAATCAGCGCCGTCGTCTCCACAACCTCCTCGATCCACCCATCCTTGGCGACAGACCTGGCATAATCCGCCATGTCGCGCGCAAGAATATCGACCTTGTCGCCAAGGCTGGTGCGCGACGAGGTGGACATCGACAGCGCACGATCGACAAGGCGGGCGGCCGGGATGCGGTGGCGATTGAAAATGCCGATGCGTTCCAGCCGGTTGAAGGGGCTGGCGAGAAGAAAGGTTTCGTGGCTGGGCCAGCCGGGCTGGCGCCAGCGAGGATTTTCCTCGCCGGTATGGCGTGTGCGGATGGCGCGATAGGCTTTCAGCCAGGCGTTTTCCGGAACATCGGGGTGCAGGTCGCCGAACAGGGCGATCGCACCTTCCGGAGAGACCAGCGCATCCAGGCGCTTCAGCGTGTCCGCGCGATCCATCCAGTGAAACGCGCGGCCAATGGTCACGAGATGGAACGACCCGGTGACGGCGCCAAGATCGTAGGAACTGCCCTCGACAAACGCAATATTGGTGCACACGCCCTCGGCCCGGGCGGCCGCGATGGCGAGCATGTCCGGCTCCGGGTCCATCGCGACTACGGCGCCTGCGAAGGCGGCGAAGCCGGTGGCGAGCTGGCCGGGGCCGGTGCCCAGATCGAGCACGCGGTGGCGGCTGCCAAGGCCGGTGAGCTCAGCCACGCGGCGGAACAGCGCGGCGGCATAGGGCGGGCGGCCTTGCAGATAGTGCGGGGCGGCGCCTTCGAAGCGGCGGGGCTGATAGGGAACGATGTAATCCTGCATGCCGCCAATATAGCAGGCTGGGGAAGCCTGTCTCTCTCCGCCGGCCTTCCGGCGTAGGCGACGGGTTTTTGGGTTGGTTACCCTTGTATATCGCCAGCGTATTGTATATCGCCGCCTTGTGGCAGTTTGCTCAGCCAATCCCCTCGATGCTTAGCCTGCGGCATCCGTTGCCGAAGGATTTGAGCGCGCGGTCGTTTTTCATGGCCATCGGGATCATCGCCGCGGCGCTTGCGGCGCGCGCCGCGCTGGATCTGGCACTGCCGGACATGCCGCCTTTCATCACAATCTTTCCGGCCGTGGCGCTGGCAGGCCTGTTGTGCGGGCCCTGGGCGGGCGGCGTTGCGGTGCTGATCGGTGGTGTGGCGGCCGCCGTGCTGTGGATGCAGCCGCGGATGAGTCTCACGGTGCATACCCTGTCTGACCAGGTTGCCATCGGGGTGTTCATCCTCTCATCCGCGATCGTTCTGCTGGCAGCGGCGGAGTTGCGCGCGCGGCTGGAGGCGGCGGGTGTAGCGGGCTCGGCGCTCGATCTGGGGCTTGCGGCCGGCGGTATCGGCACCTGGGAAATCAATTTGCGCACGGGGCGTATTTCGGCCTCGAGCGCTGCCTTGAAGCTGCATGGGCTGCCGGAGGGCAAGGCGAGAACCACGGCGGAGGATTGGCGGCGGGGGGTAAGCGTGCAGGATGTGGCGGCGGCGGAGGCCGCCCTACGGAGGGCGGTGTCCGACGGTTCGCTTGCTTCCTACAGCTACCAGATTTTGGGGGCGGAGGGTCCGCGCTGGATTGCGGCGCGGGGGCGGGTTGTTTCGTATGGCGGCG
>Ga0116230_10007073_pt1 | contig 11089 bp, 12 predicted proteins | sample S1TSphfallax_3_FD_88678 | JGI IMG/M metagenome (GOLD analysis project Ga0116230, IMG submission 88678) | Host-associated microbial communities from peat moss isolated from Minnesota, USA - S1T2_Fd - Sphagnum fallax MG | ecosystem: Host-associated > Plants > Peat moss > Unclassified | place...
AAAAACCCTCCCCCATCAGAGTGTTTGTTTTAGGAATTTTTGAACACTTTCTTAAAAAGGTGAGGGGGAGTCCTTGTAGGTAGAACACCGAGCATATAAGCTCAGCCTTGGCAACTGAGCCTTGAAGAGTGTGTTTCATGGGCCTTGATGTAATAAAGGAGGAACTTGAATCAATGTCTAAGGTTCTTGGATTAATGAGAGGCACTTGAAACAGTTGTTTTGTTGCATAGGTGTTTTATTTGGTTGTTGTAACAAAGATTAGGTTTGGACAAAAGTTCACCTGCATTGTATTATGTCCATAGATCTTCCAAGCATTTGTTCATGTGTTTTGTTTGTATTTTTGTAACCGGGTTTGAAAAGGATAGGATGTTGTTTGGTGTAGTTGGTATGTGACCAAACAGCAAGTCACCTTAATAGTGTGGACACAATAGGTTTTAGGGTTTTTTTTTTGTTTTATTGTTTACATTAACCATCAACTTTTTGCATGCTTGTGGCGGGAACATGTCCATCGTTGCTACAAGGAATGAATGGGTAGGAAACTTTGTTTATTTGTGTGTTATGGAGAACATGAACTAGGGAACGATGGATGGTGGAGCGAGAGATTGCATTGAAGAAAGGTTTGCGTAATTGAAGGTGGAAGGTAAGATAAGAAGGAGAATGGAGGAGCAAGGTGGTAGGTTCTTTCTAATATATTTTTTTCTTGTTCAAACTATTAGGCTGGTTGTTGATGAATTTTGTTGTGCCAATGACTTAGCAAAGTAGTATTGTACTTTGAAGTAAGGATAGATATGAAGGGTTGGTGCTAAGAGATGATGAAGAAAGAAAGGTAAATGGCCAATAAAAAATCAAGATGCATATGGGAAAGGGGAACTTTTTGTTGCAACACCTTGAATTTATATTGTAAAACAATTGCCAGAATGGGTGCTAAAAACCTCAAAGGGGTGTCCAGGTTGGGCAGAATGAAAGAAACAAAGTCAAGAGTGGGGAAAGCTTGAAGAGAAAAATCTATAGTATATTCTTGCATCAAAGTCTATCTTCTTGAATGGTTCTAAATGAACCTAACATCTATTGTTCAAAATCACGTTAAGAATATTTGAATCCAAAGGCATGCAAGGTTTAGGTTTTCATATGAGAGTTTTGGTATTATGTTGCATTATTGCATTCATTGGGAAAATGGTTAGCAATTCATATGGACTAAGTGAACCTTGAGAATTCTAAACTCCATGCCATACCTTAAATAGATTCTAGATTTTAATGGTATAAATTGTTGCTTGGTAGCCAGTTGCACATTACCAATAAATAAATGTGTGATGAAGATACACACAATTGTAGTAGAATTTCAAAGTTGTGTGTACAAAAGTGGGTTTTGTCAAAATAAGTAGACATCATTAGTATATCTCCTTACCTATGGTATTCACAAATCAAATAATGAAATTAGTTATAGGATTCTAGAGAGTTTGAATATGTTCGTTGTTTTTATATGCTATTGGGCTTTTTTTTTAATCTTCCCCTTTCTTTTGGTATCAGAGCTAGGTTCTGTTTGGTGAGAATGTTGAAATTCCTTTACAGTTGGACTATGAAGACGATTAGGACAATATGTCATCATCCAATGAAAATGAGATTGGAGTGAATGACATGACACATGAGATCCATGAAAAACAATTAGTTGTTAGGTTTGATTATCCAAGAAGACAAGTCAAACCTCAAATAGGAGCCCTAATTTTGCAAATGTTGGGATTTGGCATAATGATTATTATGGGTGTGAATCCTGATGAAGTTTGGATTGGGGATGTTGTAGTAGAGGTAGCCCATAATGGTTTGTGCACCCATGCTCATGTTTGGATGAAGATAAGGGATGGAACAAGGGGTTGGGAATTGACCTCAAAATTACAAAGGCAATATCACTATACCTCTTACCTTGCGTAGAATCTCATCTTCAATTCTTGAAAAACAAATTAGAACACTTAGGATAGGAGACATTTGGATTCCTCGGCTTTCTATTTCACCTAACCATTTTGTTAGACTATACATACTTAGTGTAGAAGATTTGTTTCAGAATGGAGATCGAGTTATTAGGGTGGAGCACTTGGGATCAAAATCTCGCATCTTGAATTGGAAAATATGGCAGGATGCGAAGCAAAGGTTGTAGTACCAACTAAAGTTTACAAATGAGCAAAATTTCTCCACCCTACCATCTGACATCATGCCTTTGAGACTTGTAATGGAGGGAGATCAGTCTGAATTTCTGAGCTAATACCAAATTGATGGATTTCAGTCATTGAAGATGTGGAAACTCAACATAAGTTCCGCAATTCAATCTAACATCTAGGAGGTTGATGAAGAGGGATTGTCATGAAAACCCTAAAATTTCACTCATTGATACTTAGGTATCTTTAAGAATTTCATATTTGAGGGACATGGGTGTTACTACCTTGAGGTAGAAAACAAGGCGTGATGTTTTTAACATGATCCATGTTGGCAAAAATACCAATGCAAGATTTGATAGGAAGTAGTGTATATATATCCATTTGATCTAATGAGTACCATTTCTTGACCTAGGTTTTTCTTCTATCCAAGATATGATGCACGATGCACAGATACTGGATGTAATGTCAACCACCTGATTCAGGAGAAGTGGAAATATTGGAATCTACAACAGATCGCACTAAAATTAAAATTAGAAGTTGCAATATGATTAACCCACAGGGTATGGATGAATTGTTTTGGGGCAAAGACCATGAGGATGTCAATGATTGGGCAAAAATACTTACTATGGTTGCAGAAGTGTGGGATTTGAATGGAGATAAATTATTCAAATTTGCAAAGTTAAATTGACAAGGGAGGGCCAAAAAATGGTTCAGGAAACTACAACCAACACCAATTAACTGGATTGAATTGTGGGCTTTGATAACACAAAAATATGGGGATGTCGATGCAGATGACATCATAATGAAACTTGATGCCATTAAACAAGAGCCTAAGGAAAAGGTTTAAAAAAACTTTGAACTCCTAAATAAGTTCTTTCAAAGGGGCAAGATACAAGATGTTGAGTAGAGACAAAGATTTATGGCTAGGTTGAGGCCATAAATTTGAAAGTTGTGTGTAATAAGAATTTTTACCAACATTGAAGAATTAATCAGAGTTGCAACAAAATTGGAAAGTGTTGGGAAAACTTGGAGAGACACCATATGAACTATTGAAAGAAGAACAAGAAGAGGGAGTTTCAAAAACAATCATGGAAAAATAAGTTATTGCTTCGAACAACACACTTATCAATTTCTTGAAGGGGAGTGTGCCCAATCCTGATGCATCATCCTTTTCCACCATGTTTGGGGGATGCCAAATTTGCAAGGGAGGAAACCATCTAACCACTATGTGTCCGAGATTAAATGAGCCACGACCAAAATGTGCCAAATGTGGCATGTCCCATAGGACAGAGAATTGTGGAATAATATGCTCGTTATGTTCGGGTCTAGGTCATTCGAAGGACAGGTGTTGGAAGAAACCCAAAGATGGGAAGTCTCATTTTGGAACAACAAACTTTCTAGAAGTATTGTTGAATGATGAGGAGACAACTATGCAACAACTCAACACGTTGTGTGGAAATGAGAATCTTTTCTCTTACACTTGAGTACCTAGGAAGAGGATGTATATTGAAGTGACACCAGGTGGAGCTATACCGTCTTTTGAAGTTGTAGGAAAAGGGACAGGAATGAATCAAGAAACCTCAATCAGGTCTAAATTTTTTTCCCACTTCATTAAAATAAGGATTTCCTTTTCACCCATGGAAACAATCCTTATGATACTAGGGGAATTGGAACACCTTGAGAATCTAATATGATTAGCTAGACAAAAAAAGGATGCAAAGGCAATAGGCAATCAAGTGTCTATGGTTTCAGCAGCTCCAACACTCAAATGAATTTGCATCAACAAAATGCATAAAAGCAAAACCCTCCACTTACTTGTGGAAATAAACAACTATGTGGTGGAAGGATTGGTAAACACCGGAGCATCTATGTCTATCATGGTTGTTGCAATGGTTAGAGAATTGGGAATAATGCATTTGGTTACCGGATCTGAGACTTACAAAACCACATCAGGAGTCGTTACACAAGCTTTAGGTAGAATTTGATGAAGTACATGTCAAGGTTGGAGGCGTACAATGCACTATGACCTTCATGGTAGTGGATATAGACAGTTATGATGTATTGTTTGGATTAGACTTTTTGATAAAAATTGGTGCAATCATGGATGTGGAATGGGGTTTAATACAAGTGAAGCATGGTCCAAGAATTATGTAGAAGTATTACCATTGATTATGGTAAATATGCTACAAGAATGAATTCAGAGACTTTGATGCGAGATGTTGTTGTTGCTTTGGAGAGCACACATCTCAGTGGTGACTCTGACATGACTATTAGGAATCCATCTCTGTATGATCCCATTATGCCCGAACAAGTGGATGTGCCTAAGTTCGATTCAGACACTAATACGGATAATAATGAACATTATGATGAATGGCTTCAACTGGTTGTGCCAAATGGTGATAAGTATGAATTTGGGAATATGGAACTTGAAGATCTAGTGTTGTCAAAAGGACCATAACAAATTCTACAACTGATACTACAAAGGTAAGTTGATGATTTTATGGAAGAAGAAATCACAAACGCAAACGACTATGTTTATTAGCTTAATTCGGTTTCTGATGTAGAGAAAAGAAAGCAATCCATCTTTGAATCTACAAGTTGTGCAGAAGTTCCCGTACTACTACAAGTTCATAAAGCAAAGAGTGGTGACTTTCACAACAATTTCAGTGAGGAATTAACATTGTTTGATAATCATGAGGTGAACATAAGGTGGAAAGAGATCTACCAAAAGATCCGAATTGATCATAACTTGGATGAGGAGAAGAGACAACAACTCTAAAAGGTCTTGGAACGTAAACAAGATGTGTTTGCTTGGAACAAAAGGGAACTAGGTTGTTGCACCATTGGAAAACATTCTGTAGACACACAAGGGTTCCCACCTTGCAAGGTGTCTCCTTGTCAATTATCATACTAGGAAGAAGCAGAAGTGAAAAGACAGATTGATGTGTTGGTGGATTTGGGCAAAATGAAGCCTATTAATTCTAAGTACGCCTACCATGTTACCCTGCTAATCAAAAGGATGGGAGTAGGCATTTTTGTGGAGATTATCAACCACTCAACATGCAGACTTGCCATGACTTGTTTCCAATACCTCTTATTGATGATGTGATTTCTTAACTGGGAAAATCAACTTGGTTTATTACATTGGATTTACAGTCTAGTTTCTGGCAGATTTGGATGGCTCCTGAAGATATGAAGAAAACAACATTAATTACCATGATTGGGCTATATGACTGGACAATCATGCCATTTGGTCTCAAGAATGCAACAAGCACCTTCACCAGGACAATGCCAACAGTTTTTTAGGAGTTGAAAAACAAATTCCTAAAGATATTTATTGACGATCTCAACATACAAAGCAAAAATTGGGAAGAACATCTTTAACATTTGGATGTTGTATTTTTCAAACTCATAAAAGTAAACTTGAAATTGAACCCTAGCAAATGCTGCTTTGCTGTAAATAGTATCATGTTTCTAGGTCATGTGGTTAGTAATGAAGGCAACAAACTAGATTGTGGTAAGATTGATGCAGTATTGCATTTTCCATAACCAAAGATAGTTACCAACATCAAGTCTTTCCTAGGGCTAACTAGATATTACTGAAATTATGTTCGAGGATATTCATGGTTGGCTACTCCTTTGTTTCAGTTGACAAAAAGAGACATTGATTTTGTGTGGAATCTAGACTATCAACATGCATTTGAGGTTCTGAAAAGAGCACTTATAGATGTTCTTGTGCTTATACAACCTGACTTCAAGAAACCATTTTGTTTTTCTGTTGATTGGTCACCAAAAGGTGTTGGTGCCCTCTTATCTCAAAAGGAAGGCAAACTTGAAAGAATGGTGGCTTATGCCAACAAAAGTTTAACAATAGCACAAAGGAAATTCCACCCCATAGAAGGGAATGTTATGCACTAAAATGGGGCATTATGCATTTAAAAAAGTATCTACATAGGAACCATTTCACTTTGAAAACAAATCACAAGCCGCTTGAATGGTTAGCGACAGTGTCAGATGCACATGGCAAGAAAGGTAGGTGGATTAATATATTGTGGGATTTCAATTTTAAGATACTAAACCGACCAAGATTGAAGCATACAAATGTTGATGTTTTAAAGCAGAAACCTAGTGGGGCAAGCCACGAATGATGATGATTTCAGTGAAGAGATCCAAGATATTGAATCTGTACAAGTTGACACACCTGAAACAGAGGAAAATATATTTTCTATTCAAACTAATGAAGATTCCAATTGGTTTGGTTTAAAGAGATAAGCCATGAAATTTGCACAACACCATAGATGTTGTTTTGGCATCAACCATTGGCGTTGTTTAGAGGATCACCAACTATGTATGCTTGATGTTATAATGAAGGTAAACCGGGATGAGGAGACTAACTCACTTATGGAGGATGTGGGAGTAGCAAGTAATGGAGAAGATGAAAATTTGAAAACCACTAATGGTAAGCAAACACTGAAGAGGAAGATACCTAAATACTATGATAGACAACAACAAATGGAGTTGGTGTTGGCTATTCAAGAATTGTCTAAGTTTGGTAACCATGAGTTAGGTCATACAAACTTTGATGAATAGGAAACATGTGGGATGGACACAAAGAACATTGACATATAGGACACAATTTGCATGGGACTGTTGAGAAAATGCATACTACCAGACACAATGGATCTTGAGGAAAATAATCAATTATTGTTGGTAGGAGCAAAGGCTCTATTTCAAGGGTTTGTTTACGGCCAAAACCGAAGGAGAGAATGGCACTTGTAATCCAAATGCATGAAGATTTGGGGCACTTTGGAAAACAAAGGACCTTGGTTAAAATTTGTTGCATATACTTCTGGCATAATAGAACAAAGGATGTAAAAACAATTGTAATAATGTGTCAGTAGTGCCAAATGGTGAAGAAAGTGGGTAGCATGCGTTCATAACATGAGGAAATGAAAAACATATATGTTTGTGAACTATTTTATAGGGTTGTTCTAGACACTGCAGGGCCATTACCTAAAACTAAGTTAGGGAACAAATACATCCTTGTCATTATCGATCATTACTCAAAATGGTGCGAGGCAAAGGCTATGGCTGACCATGGTGCTAAAATAACAACAAAATTCTTGGAGGATGATGTGATATGCAGATATGGAGTTCCCAAGTTTGTGCTTACTGATAATGGAGGGGAATGGGCAACAAAATTTGATGTTATGTGTAACGATTATGGTATCCAACATCAACACATAGCGCCCAAGTGGCCCCGATGCAATGGGATGGTGGATTGTTTAATTAAGATTATCAAACATGGCATCACCATACTTTCTGCAACACCAAAAAATGTAAACTATTGGGATGAACAATTGGCGAAGGTCATGTTTAGGTATAGGTGCGGGATTCAAGCCAGTACCAAGTTTTCTCCCTTCATGATCATGACTGGTCACACACCACATCTCAAGGTTAACAATTACTTGCACTCTTTGACTATCATGGTTGATGACAATGTTGATGTTGAAACTGCTGTAGCACAATTTTTACAAAAGGTGAAGCTAATAGCAAGCATCCATGAAAATGTGTTGCTCAATGTGGAGTAAGCACAAAAGAAATAAAAGAAGACCTATGCTACTAAAAGGTAAACAAACTTTTGAAGGTTTGGTTGTTAAAGAGACAATGGTCAAAATGAAGAAACCAGGGAAGAAGAAAGCTTTAACTACAAGTTGGGAAGGTCCATACCAATTCATTGGACATGTAGATGGGAAGGGGGACTTTGATTTTGAAGAAGGCAACTTCACTTAGAACCACTCAAGAAGACATATTCTAATGCAATAATATATTATAGATTTTTCTTTTCAAGCTTTCCCCACTTTTGACCTTGTTTCTCTCATTCTACCCAACCTAAGGACACCCCTTTAAGGTTTATAGCACCCATTCTAACAATTGTTTTACAACATAGATTCAAGGTGTTGTAACAAAAAGTTCCCCTTTCCCAGATGCATTTTGACTTCTATATGCCATTCAGTTTACATTTCGCACCCCTTATTTCTTCATCATCCTTAAGCATCAACCCCTCGTATCTATCCTTCCATACACTTTACACAACATTTGCATTATTCTTTCTTCATACCACATTTTTTTTTCTTCCTTCAAAAATTCCGTATAAAAATGATGGGGTTCCTTTCCTAATGCCCCCTTTCACAAGATCACGCAAGGTTCACATTTTTTTCCATTAAAATAGATTGGGCCCTTATCTTAATCCATTCACAAATTCATTTTAACTTATTGTTAAACATATACCAATCACTCATTTCCATGGTCTAACTAACCTAATGGCTTCAAATTTAAAATTTTTTAAAGAGCAATAAATAATACGTCATTAGTAATTATTTAGTTATTAAGATGTTCATAGGATGACCTAATATAGGTGAATTTTATTCCTTTAACACCCCCCCCCCCCCTCTTGTCGCCCTTGCCCCCACCTTCTCCCACCCCCCTCTTTCTTTTAAACTTTTAGACCATAGTGGATTAACAAAAAAATTAAAGCTTTAGTTTAAAGATCAATTCGGTAACACCTTAAAACCTCCTAATAGTTAGATTTCTTTGGCACATATGGTGCTAACACTATGAGCATGATTTGAGGCACAAATTTTTTCACTTAAACAAAGTCCTTTTGGTTACTTGGCAACAAACAATCCATGTAGGAATGGAATTCAAGTTTGATGGGAACTTCACAAACATTCCAAGAGCCCCAAAAAAGGTAAAGCCCTAAAGGAAACTTTCATAGCCTTTTGGACAAAAGGGTTCATCTTTGCAAACTTGATTAATTTGTTCATTTGGAATTTAATCCCACCTTCATTTTTTTGGTCACAACCAATGGCTTGCACAATGAACCCATACAATTATTAAAGCCTTTTGTTTCACCCAACTCATAAGGTGATCCAACATCTTTTCCAAGTTACATCTTTAGATTTAGCCAATATACCTATTCAAGGTCCATCCATACAACCAACCTCAACTATTTTAGAAGTTGATCCAACCTTCACATAAGTTCCATCCTTGGAGATTATAATAGACATTATTTTCAAAGGTGTATTACAAGGTTTACTTTCATCAAGTAGAAGTGCAATTGATCAAAATGTAATGCACGGTTTATTTTCATCAAGTAGAGGTGCATTAACCAACCTTAAAATCTAGGTCCAAAACAAAGAGAGCGCACACCTAAAGGACCTTTGAAGTCTTTCAATAAATTATTTGTAACCAAAAAGAAAGGGGAAGATTAAAAAAACAAGCTTAATAATATATAAAAACATCAAATATGTTCAAACTTTATAAAATCCTATAACTAATCCCATTACTTGATTTGTGAATATCATAGTCAAGGAGATATACTACTGATGTCTATTTATCTTTACGAACCCACTTCTATACACACAGCTTTGAAATTTAGTTACAACTGTGTGTATCTTCATCACACATTTACTTATTGGTAATGTACTACTAGTTGCAAGGCAACAATTTATACCATTAAAATCCAGAATCTATTTGAGGTATGGCTTGGAGGTCAGAACTTTCAAGGTTCACTCAGTCCATATGAGTTACTAACCATTTTCCCACTGAATGTAACAATGCAACATAATACCAAATCTCTCATATGAAAACCTAACCTTGCATGCCCTTGGATTTAAATATTCTGAATGTGATTTTGAACAACAAAAGTGTGCATCATCAAAGATGTTGATGGACATTAATCAAGTAGGGATCTTCAAATTTATCATGTTCTACAAGATTGATGAAGTTAAGGGATTTAGTTTTTTAAGGAACGGAGGGGTTACATATGTGACCAAACAACAGGTCACCTTAATAGTGTGAACACAATAGGTTTTAGGGTTTCATTTATTTTGTTTTATTGTTTTCATTAACTGTCAACTTTTTGCATGCTTGTGGCGAGAATATGTCCATTGTTGTTACAAGGAATGCATGGGTTGGCAACTTTGTTTGTTTGTGTGTTATGGAAAACATGAGTTGCGTCGAGTGATCAATGGTGGAGGGAGTGACTGCATTGAAAAAAGGTTTGCATAATTGATGGTGGAAGGTAAGATAAAAGGGAGATTGGTGGAGCAAGGTGGCAAGTTCTTTCTAGTATATTGTTTTCTTGTTCATATTATTGGGTTGGTTATTGATGAATTTTATTGCACCAATGACTTAACAAATTAATAATATAACACTTTTTGAAAAGTTTGGGTTTGTTTTTGGCATTCATTAGAATGATTCACAAATCAAGAACTATTTGATTAATTATGTGTGTGAATGTTGTTGACTTTCTCCAAGCCATGTCTTCAATTTGTTTTGTCAATTATGTTGAATTAATTGGGCCTTTAGCTTTGCCATTTAATTGGACTAGGATATTTTTTTAGTTTGTTGGTCATGGGGTTTGCTTTAACAAGCATAGGCCGGGCCATTCAAACTTTTTTAAGGCCTTGGGGTGGGGTGTGAACTAAGTTAAATGCACTTTAGAAGGTAATTAAAAGATTGGAATCTTGTAAGTTTTTTGATGGAAATATATATTTTATTGTTTTTATGAGGGTTCAAAAGGAATCTATGGTTTGGGTTTGAATTTTTTTTGGATACTAGTTTCTAAAGGTGGTATTGGTGTTCTTTTAATGTTTTGTTTACAATTCATAATTAATCCTTTCACATCTAGATTCTACTTAACAAGTCAAGGTTTTGATTAAAGGTTGAATAAAGTGAATCTACCTATCAATGTGATTTTTGAATTGCAAAGAAAGACCTAGGGGGTTGTGAATTGGGGGAAGGTGGTGGAGGATAGTTAAGGGGGATTGAAGTAAGTGGGATAAAGAGGAAATTTCAGGTTTAGACTAAGGGGGGGGGGGGGGGGGGGGGGTTTGGGTGGGATGAAAGGGAAAAAGGAAGAACGGGAACACCAATAT
>Ga0116230_10007076_pt1 | contig 11088 bp, 13 predicted proteins | sample S1TSphfallax_3_FD_88678 | JGI IMG/M metagenome (GOLD analysis project Ga0116230, IMG submission 88678) | Host-associated microbial communities from peat moss isolated from Minnesota, USA - S1T2_Fd - Sphagnum fallax MG | ecosystem: Host-associated > Plants > Peat moss > Unclassified | place...
ATAATATTACAATCATATGAAACTAAAAGTTTTATAATCATGATTAAATCAAATATATGACTAGGTCATATCACTCCATTATTAAGTTTGAACATTAGTCACAATATGTTTTAATCATGGATGTTATGTTTTCTTGTCGTGATAATAATTAAGTAAATCAAATCATAAATTATTATTTAATATTTACTAAAAATATTAAATAATATCACATATTAAGTATATTATGAAATGCAACCCTTGTGAATGCCAAGAAACTATCCATAAATTTTTATTTTGTACATTTTTAAGGTATTGTCATACACAAAGGTGTAGTGGTACAAAATAAATTATTAACAATGAAAGGATTGAAGAGTATGCCAACAACTTTATAGAAGATTTGTGAACAATTGTATGAAACCAAAAATTTCATCTTAATTGAATGCTCTTGAGATTTAATACTTAGTCCAACTCCTTTGTTAAGAAATTAACTTATAAACTATCATTTTTTATGCAATTGGGATCATGAAAAACTATGAATCTTTCACCCATTTTGATAATGATTATTTATTGGTTTAAAAAAGGTTATTTTTAAAATTCTATTTGCATTAAATTCTTTTTTTAAAACATATTGTTGATTGTAGTTTTTAATTATTAATAAAGTTCACGTTTTTGGATGGTTTAAAAAATGTAATGATGGATGGTGGACAATTTGTTTTGCTAGGGTATCAAATTTATTTAAAACCCTAACATGAAATAATCTATTTTTTGGCATTTCACCATGTGAATTAAAGGTAATGCAGTTTAATATGCATCTGCCCTGTATGTTTCAACGAAAACATATGAAAGATATGTTACAATGCAAAAACAAATGAAATAGGTTTTTTTTGTGCGAGTGTGAATACTACATATGATAATTTTCAAAATAATAATCATGTAAATATGGATTTCATTTGGATATTCTTTTAGATATTTGTTTTTATGTGTGGAGGATTTAGTGAGTTTTTTTTTAAATGTGGGTGTGAGTCTAATTGTTTATGTTGTTTTGTGTGTGTATTTCGTGGATATTATGTTTGTATGTTTTTTTTAATTTTTTAAAGCATTTCAAATATGAATTTCAAATTAAAATATTGTTAGTTAATTGGTTTCTATGTGTTTATATATATGTTTGTCTTCAACACAGAAAAATGAAATGCAATAATATACATAAAAAATTTATTCCTTAATGCTAAGATACAAGCTTTAGGATTGGGGAATAATTTTTTTGTGTGTATTGTTGCATTTCATTTTTCTATGTTAAAAGCATTTTAGCCAACAAAGATCAAAATTATTACGTTATAACTTGCATTTTTTATTGATTTTTTCAAGACTTTGTTTATTTTTTATGTTAACGTCTTAATCACCACCATGTCATAATTATTTGTGTTATTATAGGTGAATCATATTTTGGTTTGGATGTGGTGTACTGTTCAATGTAATTTTATTTTTTAGGGTTTAAAGGTTTGAAGTTAAGGTTTAGGGTTTTGAATTTAAGGTTGCAATTTTTTTATTAAAAATAAGAATGTAACAACTTGACACACATATTGTATTGATGGCTGAAAATAAATTATAGATTGAACTATTGTTGAGTTAAAAAAAAATTGAATTACGCATTTAATGTTTTATTTTTCATAATTTTTGATTATTCTTGATTAATAATTATTATGAAAATATAAAATTTACTTAATTTGATTTTTTTTTTGGTTTAATGATTGTGTCAATGTCAAAACAAATATGAAGGAGGCAAATAACAATAAAAGGAAAATAAATTTTAAATAAATTTAAATATATATATATAATATATAATGTGTGTTTATAGATTTTTGTGTTTAAGGAGGCAAATAAATTGTGTTTCAACATGCAATTATGAGCTAACATGTTAAACTTTTACCTTCTTAACATCCTGAATTGTCAATTTATTCCATTAAATTTTTTCACCATTTTTAATTCCGTGTTTTAAAGAAAATAACAAGCATTTTAAATATATATATTTTTATTATGTGTTATATTTGAGTTGAACATTATGGGGCTTTATGTGGTTTTAATGCCTTTGACCACGTGAATGATTGGTTGTGTTAGCAAATTATGTTTACACATAAGTTTACATATTATTCTCATGTTGATTATCAAAATTTGATAATGAATTATGATGATGAATATTCAAACTTTGAAGATATGTTCATTTAAATATTTTAAAGCACTCTCTGGGTTGATGGTTATAGAGATTGAAATTAAATCAAGTCAATTCTCTTTGAATTTTTTTATTAAACATTATCATTGTCAAAAAAATTTCAAGTTTTAAAAATAATAATGTTGTTGTGACATGTAGTGTCATGATGTTCGGTGTCATAAGGGTGTTAATCCATAGTAAACTTTATTGAACAAAAAGACTAAAACCAATCAAAGTTAGAAACTAATCAACCAAAAAAAGATGCATGCACATATATATACAATGCATAAGAAGAGGCTAAGATGAAATTCTCATGTATAAATTGAATTAAAAAGAAGGAAAGAAAATGTAGTGTATGTAAATGGTGATTGTGTAATAGCTACCATGAACATTTAAAAATCCAATCTGACTATGGAAGAAACTTTCCCTGAAAAAGGAATTTAAAAAAAAACTAACAAGAAAAAGGAAAATTTTGGCCTTTTATACAATTGTTAACAAAGTTGAAACTCTACACAAGACATAACCTTAAAACACCTAATAGCGTACAATAACCTAAAAACATACATTAACTTTAAGAACGTACATTAACCTTAAAGGCATGATTGACATGCCTGTAACCTATCGTCATGTATGAGGACATGCATACATGCATGATAACTATCGTGATGTGTAGTGTTGTGACATTCGGTGTCGTAAAGGTGTAAATCCATAGTAAACTTTATTGAACAGAAAGATTAAAACTAGACAAAGGTAGAAACTAATCAACCAAAAAGAGATGCACACACATATATTATAATGCACAAGAGGAGGTTGAGATGAAATTTTCATGTATCCCCCATACCTGAGCTAGGAAAAACATGGCATGGTTTGAATAGAAATTAAGGTGTTATAAGAAAACATGATGAACAATACCAAATGCCAACGGGAACTTGAGTGAGCTTCGACTTGAGGCGAAATAGATGGTATCCACCATTACAATTATTGTAAAACAACATATGATCAACATCGTCTATCCTTTGACATATCTGACAATCCAAACCTAAACTAACTAGTCGAGCTTTTTTTTGAAGTTCTGTTTCTCCCACATACACCACTTTAAGTTGGTGTTTTCGACTTAGCGCATCGGGCACCACATTTTCCTTCCCGGGCTTATGTTGAATGTCCACATTGAACAAGGCCAATGTGTCTTGCCATCTCACTTGTTTTGATGACAACTTTGGTTAAGTGGCAAAATATTTCAAGGTGACATTGTCGGTCCACAGCACCACATCTTTGGAGCCTATGTGATGGCCCCATGTCTTGAGACAATGTATCACAACCCACATTTTTTCTTCATGTGTTGGCCACCTTTGTTCCGTCTCACTCAACTTTTTGCTTTCAAATGCCACTGGCCTTCCGTTTTGCACTAGAACTCCTCTGATTGCAAAGTTGAAAACATCGGAATAGATCTCAAAGTCTTTGTCAAAGTTGGTAATTTCAACATCGGCGCTTTCACCAAAATGCTTTTCAAGGTCTCAAAGGCCTCATTACATGTTTCATCCCATTCATAAGTTCCGGATGATTTCTTCAAAAGGTTTGTCAAAGGTGTGGTTATCTTCGCAAAGTTCTTAATGAACTTGTGATAATAGGAATCCAATCTTAAAAAGGATCTTAAGGCTGGAACCGACCTAGGTGGTTCCCAATCCAAAATTGCCTTCACCTTGTGGTCATCCATCTTCAAACCTTCTTGGGTGATCCTATGTCCAAGGAAATCAACTTCCACCACCCCAAATTCACATTTCTCAAACTTGGCATATAATTAGTTTTCTCTCAACCTTTGGAACACCTTCCGGAGATGCTCCACATGCTCCTCCATGGCGTTGCTATAGACCAAAATGTCGTCTATGTATATGACCGCGAAATCATCAAACCACTCTTAGAAAATGTCATTCATGAGAGTGCAAAATGTGGTGGGCACATTGGTGAGTCTAAAGGGCATCACCAAGAACTCGTATGAGCCATACTTTGTGCGACAAACAATCTTTTTTTATCCCCTTCTGTGATTCGAATTTGGTAATACTCGGAACGTAGGTAAATCCTATTAAAGACTTTGGCTTTCAAAAGCCGATCAAACAAATCATCAATCCGAAGTAATGGGTATCGATTCTTCACTGTCACCTTGTTGAGGGTTCTATAATCCACACACATCCTCGACGTCCCATCCGTCTTGTGAACAAAGAGGATGGGTGCCCCATATGGTGACTTGCTAGGTTTGATGTATCTTTCTGCGAGGAGTTCCTCAAGTTGAACCTTAAGTTCCTTCAACTCCTCATGATTCATTTGATATGGGGCCTTGGCGGGAGGTGCCACTCTCGGCATCACCTCGATTACATGATTAATTCTTCTTCTCAGGGGCAACTTGTCGGGCAACTCTTCGGGCATCACATCCGGGAATTCATCCAACATTTACTCAAGGCACTTGGGAGAACTTACCAAGTCGGTAACTTCCTTTGGTTCAAGCTCATCCAACACCTGCATCACACAACATGCCATAACTTCCCATGCATTCCTTTTCCAAATTGTTTCCTAACATCAAGTGGATGGTGGATCCACCCACACTAGGCACTTCATGTGCCTTCACCCAAATAACCCCATTTTTGGATGAAATTTTAACTAACCTATTGTGCCCTTCTATGAGCATCTTATTATAGGTGATGAATTCCATTCCCAAAATGCAATCCATCCATGTGAGTCCAAGGAGATTATATACTGAAACTGCAAACTCCACTTCATTGTTCATGGTTGAGATTATGTCAAACATTTTTCAATGTAGTTTTTTCTTATTCTAGATGTTTATAGGGTTAGCTCAAGTAGGAACGTGAGCTAGGATGGTGCACTTGAAACTTCCTACGTTTGGTTCTTCCCTCCACCCCACTTTAGATTGAGTGTTTCCTCCATTGGCAGCTAATGCCTTAAGACATTATCTTCTAGACTAATTGCCAAATGTTTAATCAACTCTTCCATAGTTGATTGGGAGGACCAGCCCTCCTCCCCTTCTCCTTCTATCCTTATTTCAATTGGGAGGCTTGGTAGGGCTTTGTATTTTTAGTGGACCAGGATCTCTGCCATTGAACCTTTTTCTCTTGTGAGGAATGGCTAAATCCTCGCTCTGCATTTTTGTGCTATTTCTGGCAGGAGAATCTTTAAGGAATCAAAGAAGGGGTGGTGGAGCTCCGATGGTTTCTAACCTCTCTTTTCCCCAGAACTTTTGCTGGCAAAACATCAAGTTGGGAAGGATGGCCAAATGTAGGGCATGTTGTTGCTATTTTGACCTTGTGTTTTTTCTTTCCTTAGAAAGTCCAGCCTTCCTCCAATGCTTCCAGGGCTTTCTTGAGGAAGCTTGAAGCTGTAGCCTCCTTGTTCAATGTTTCAAATGGGTTGGCATCTGCCCATTTCCTTTCAGACTTCCCATCACTCTTTCATGGGAGGTCAAAAGTTAATTTCTTCTTGGGTGTGCTGCATCCTTCCTCCCCTTCTTTCAGTCTTTGTCTCCTGGTTGAACCATGACTAGGTTCTCAGTTGATGAATGGATTAAAAATTCCTTCGGTTCTCCCATCTTTTGATCCACCTCATTACTAATAAGGGCCTTCTGTTTCCATTGCTCCAAGGTAGGAATCTTCTTTACTTTTTTTGTTGTGGGGTTTTCTGAAAGAAGTTGTAGCACATGGCCTCCTTTCGCCTCTACAACAAAAATGTTTGTATTCATTGTCTTTTTGTGGTTTTTGCTCCCGATCTCATGATTCTTCCCGACGTTTTTGATGGTAGAAATGGTTTTGCTAGAAGGCATGGAATCAAAACCTCTCGCCACTCTCTTGCTCCAGGTTGGGAGCTTACCCACAGGAGTGCTCCCATCCCAAATTGGCACTTTGGAAACAATATAAGCATAGGCGAAGTGACCAAATTGACGACATTTCCTACACTGATTACGTAGACTTGAGTACATGATTTTTTGCAAGATTGTGTCCTTTGGAATTGCGCTTTTCACCATTGAAGGAATGCAAATGTGGCCTGCAAGTCTACTGATGTCTTGGATCTCCATTGTTATCATTGGCCTTGCAAGTCTTTTCACATACAATTCCATTGGCTTTATCTCCATGTGCTCTCTAATTTTACTTGCCATTATTATGAGAGCTTTGTCGTTCCTGAATTGTTCATGAAGGTCTGGGAATTAGACCTTCATCATGTGTGTGAACATCGCCTTCGCCCCATAAGCATTGGAGTTGAAGTTCAATACACACCTAGAGAAGAAGAAATTCATGCCGCTCCACTTAATCGAAGTGATTTTCCAGGTTGCTTTGGCTCCCTTTTCATTCGAAAATAGAGCTTCAAAGAAACTGTGCGTTAATAAGGTAGTTAAGACAAAAGAGGTTGGCAGGTGGAGCTTCAAGCAGTCGTTTAAGACCTTAATCGTTGGTCTACCTTCGATGGTTCATTTGATGACCATCCTACGCGCCTTTTTGGCAACACCTTTTTACATTACCACAACCATGTCTTGTGGAAAACCCACATCAAACTCCAAGTCGATATCCACTGGTGATGGGCCTTGGGGTTCCTCTCCTAAAGGAGAAATGAAAGCTTGCATAACTTATTATTATGATTTATTGTTTCCAAAAAAATGAAAATCCTTCCTATTTATTTCTTGTATTGATTAATTAATGAAAATGCGCGAAAACTCTATTAGCTTCAACCATTCTATGAATTTCTTCCTTTTTTCGTATAACATTTCCTCTTCTCCTGAAAGAGAAGTGAGTCCTGACTTGTTGTTTAAAGGCGCATTCAATGGAGATATGGTTGTAGCAGGTGTGGAGGCTACTGTCCTTCTTTTTTACGTGTGCTTCGAGTTCGGAGCTTTTGTTTTAGTGGTCATGAGGTCTTTACAAACAACTTGACCTGTAGCAATATCTTCAAAGCCCTCAAACGCAAAGCCCAAACCCACATCCATAGAGATAAACTTTGGAATACAAGGAGAGGGATGGAGTTGAAGAGGTACTTTGACATTGGGGATCTGATTTTTTAGCACAACCACTTCCACCGCGTCTTATGCTGTCGCGAGGGGAGGAGTTTGAAGCATTGGAAGTCAAGGAGCATCACCATCACTACGACCGCCATTGCTTAAGAGTTGAGTTATATTCTTAGTTTTTTCGTGTTGTGATCACAATGTAAAGCCTCCAAAAGCCGTCGAGTCTATAAGTGCATTACTCCCGTGTTGGAGATCCTTTAGAGACAAGTTTTTTGCTAACAAACCATTCGCCACAAGTCACATGACACAATCGTTTTGTGCCAAAAAACTAGCAAATTGAGTAACAATAGCAAAACCTTCGAAACTAAATGATGAAGAGAGAACTAAGGCGTTGTTGCCACTGTTAGGGTTTAGGAGTTCATTTCACAACAAACCACTGCCTTGATCGTCAGATGCATGTGTATCAACGTTGGATACATTCCACGTGCTACGTTCTCCTTTCATTCATTCGTTGACATGAGAGGAAATTGCTTACCGTTATTGTTTCTCCCAGTTGTTTCGAAACTGATGAATGCTTCATGAGTTTTTACATGAATGTGCTTCGGCCAACTTTCTAGATCCGATCAGCCACCAGAACATGCAGAAAGCCTGTAGAGATGGAAATAGAGAAATGATCTTTAAAGAAATGAAGAAATCCATGTGTTTATTGATTTAGAATTCCTCTGGTAAATTTGCACAAGGAATTAGAGCAATAAAGAAGTTAAAGCACAAAAAAAAAAAGAGGAAAATCAATCTGGATGTAGATAATGTGTAGATGTTCGTCAGGTATTTGACATGCATGTGAATGAGATCGGAGGCTTAGGCTTGCAAAAGCTTGTAATAGTAACCATCATGGGCTTTTTCGATGTCCTTTTTCCCTCACTTACGTTGTTGCTAATTATGGTTGTTGTTATTCCTGTTATAATTAGAATAGAATAGTAGAAAAAGAAGAAGTAGCAACAACTCAAGAACACGAAAAACCAACAAGCAAAAGAAACCCAAGAAACTCAAAGCTAGGAAGGAGAGAGACTATAAAAGACTTGTCGCTTTCAACATTAAATGATAGAAAATAATTTTTCTAGAAGTAAATTGAATCAAAAGAGGATAAAACCAGTGAGGGGTCGAAGAAGGGTGCAAGCGGAAAAATGGCAAGACCTTAAGTGCATGGTCGTCTGGTGGAGCTCGACGAAAGAGGGCGTCGGCACCGTCGTATGCCGGAGTTGCGAAGTCGCCTAGAGGAGTGGGGTGAAAGAGGGCAGCCGCATGGTCATCTGGCAGAGGTGCACGACGGTTTGGCCGAGCTGGGCAAAAGAAGGCGCTCGCACCGTTGTCTAACAGAGCCCAGCGGAAGAGGGCGACCGCCCAGCCGTCTAGTCGAGCTTGGTTTGGAAGAATGGAAGGATCACACCCCGGCGGAAGAGGATGATTGCATGGCGGTTTGGCGGAGCCAAGTTTGAAAAAATGGCAAGAGGGGCACTGGGCTCCAGCCAGAGCTAGCCCGAAACCTTGGGGCGAAAACGTTCACGGGAAGAACAAAGTTTAGTTTGAAAGATGGAAATAACATTTAAACTTTCGATGGCGTATAATGGCAGCCATCGATCCTTTAGGACATGCGCGAGCAATGGATGGCGGCGGATTCACGTTCATTGGAGAGGTTGGCACAGTTCGATTTTGAATCCATCAGAGAGGTTGGCACAGCTCGTGACGCACTCCCAACTCCTTGAGGGACTCAAATGTGAGTCTAAGTGAAAGACAACAGAAAGGGGCGAAGTCGGGGCATCTCCTTAGCTCACAACACTTTGAGGGGTAGAGGGGTGTGTTGGAGCTCCGGGATGGGACTAGGAAGAGTTGACAAGCTTCACTCACTCACACGGGCTTGCACACAACCCACATAAGGTGGTTAGTGCATAGTTGGAACACCTTTGGTGCTAGGACGAACCACAGGCAACACGAACACACAAGACTCATCACGACCCAGACTTGGGGGAAGCCACCACCTTTCCCCTTATAGTATATTTTGCACCTCTCCACGGGGCCTACATCCAAATGGCTTTTCTCTCCCGGGATTCTTGCGTGGGAGTCTTGAAATCGCGCTAACAAGGTCTCCCGCAAATTTGGAGCCCCATAACTTTACGAACAGACCTTGGATCGAGGTGCGGTCTAAAGAAAAGTTGTAGCTATCGTCAAAAGCTTTCCAACGATATGTCGCACGTTGTCTGCACACAAGTACATCAGGTCGATTCCCGACTTTTTCTGGTCGGGAGTCAAATTGGCAGTTTGGCTCTCGGCCCTTCTTTTGGCCAAAACTTATGTTTCAGATGTCCAAATGAGCAATGCGAGCCCATTTTAGACACCTAAGTTCCAAGAGCTTTCTAATCATATAAAGAACGCCACAAGCCATTAAGTTTTGACCTTTGAAATCGCTCTCTGAAGTTTCAGGAGCCCACCGGGACTTCATCTCCCAAAGTCGGAGTTGCCTTGGGAGTGTGAAGGTTCATTCCCTCACACTTTCTTACATTCCCGGGAGTATGTGATGTGACTCCCGAGCTTCCTCTTGGCCCACACCCTTGCAACCCCTTTACCTTGGTCACAAGCCTAAGGCAAGGTTGCGACAGCTCGACTTAGCTTCCAACACACTTTTCGTTTTGCTTGTGATCACAAGTTCTTTAGCGGAAGTAGGTTTGAAGGGGCAAAATGCAATCCAAATTTCCAGGGCGTCGCCGGGCATCACCTGTAACACCTTCAAAGCAAAGATTTTGTAAGGTGCGTCCATAATTATATGCAATTGTTACCACGTTATCGCAACGACGTTGGCAGCGGTAGAATATTTAGTCCTAGGGTTTAGTTTTTGTTGTTGCCATAAGTTGTACAAGCCCTCGCCGAACGGACGCGTCACGACATATATTTCGTTCTCGACTCCTGCCGAGATTGCCTCCTCCTCCTCCTCAGAGAAGCACGATCTTCATCTCTGCTAGGAGGGTGGGAAGAAGATGGACCAGCAGCTACATCTCGTCAAGGTTTGGGGCGTCCGTTTCTTCTTCATTCCAAGCAACGAAGGCTCCCACAAACAAGTAAGCCCATCGATATCAATTTTTGCATAGATTCAAACTGAAAGAGGAGCGTTTTTCAACTCGGTGATCGACGGCGAATTTTTTAAGGTTTTTGCTATTCTCTAACAAGATATTTGATTGGCATTGGGATTGTTCCCGTGCTGCATGAATTCGTGCGTCGCACGGCAAGGCCAGCCTTTTTTCTTACTCCTATTCATTCAGAGGATCGATCTTTGTGCTCTGCAGATGCGCGTGGATGCGCGCGGGAGCTGCAGAGTTGGACAGGGCATCTTTGGCCTGTCCGGTTGGCTTCATACCCTCTCTCCGATCCACCAAACACAGAGAGGCTGACTTATTGCAACTGTTTTTCCAGCTCGAAGACTTGCATCTCGTGGGGCCACATTTGCAAAGCCTGAACTTGTCAAACTGCAACGAGCTTACCCGCATTCACCTCAAGCGTCCTTCTCTCGTTTCTCTCAATCTCTCTCTTTTGCGGTATGACCGACTGCTCTTAGCCACACCACAGAGAAGTCTGTTTCTTCTCGTGAAAGGCTCTCTCCCGAGATCTGTCCAGACCATAGAAGGTAAATTGATCCCCTTGAGCGTGGGTAGCAATGATGAACCCTGATGGCAAGATGGTGAGGATTAATGTACTAGTAGGCAAGATCTTATTGTGGTCCAGACTTCAATTATTGTTTGATCTGATAAGTGGTTTGTGAGGTGTGCATGGTTGCTCAGTTGAACCGTAGTTTTACCATCCAACCTATTTGCCCTGGGGTTTTCTTCTGTCCCGTAGAACGAACACAGTGTCTCAT